>Ga0172380_10006101_pt1 | contig 14192 bp, 8 predicted proteins | sample Leawe162metaG_FD_119747 | JGI IMG/M metagenome (GOLD analysis project Ga0172380, IMG submission 119747) | Leachate microbial communities from a municipal landfill in Southern Ontario, Canada - Leachate well 162 metaG | ecosystem: Engineered > Solid waste > Landfill > Unclassified | place... | reverse complement strand
TCTTGCGGCCCGGGTATTGACCCTGCACAACTATCGCCTGTTCTGTCAGGCGGCAATACCCATGCGCCACGGCAGGGTCTGCACCGAATGTCTGGACAGTAAATCCGCATGGCCTTCACTCAGGCATGGCTGTTATCGGGGCAGCCGGCTGGCCACGCTCCCGCTGGCGACAAACGTCATGCTGCACCGGCAGCTCGGCACCTGGACCCATCAGGTGGAGGCGTTCATAGCACTTACCGGGTTCCAGAGAAAATTGCTGGTTGCAGCAGGGTTGCCGGATGGCCTGGTCCATGTCAAACCCAATTTCTACGCAGGGAATCCCGAGCCGGCCCCATGGGCTAGCCGTGGCAATTACGCCCTGTTTGCTGGGCGCCTGTCGGACGAAAAAGGTGTCGCGGACCTGGTTCGGGCCTGGCTGTTATGGGGAGAAGCCGCGCCCGAGTTGCGGATCCTTGGCGATGGGCCTTTGCGTGACACACTCCAAAGCATGGCAGCAAAGGCTCCTGGGGTACAGATCCGTTTTCTCGGACAGCTTGCCTCAACCGATGCCGAGCAACAGATTGCCGGGGCGCGTCTGCTGGTTGTCCCCTCGGTCTGCTTCGAAGGGTTTCCCATGGTCATTCGGGAAGCATTTGCTTATGGCACGCCGGTGGCGGTATCGAATATCGGACCCTTGCCATCCATTGTTAGTGACGGCGTCAACGGTGTGATTTTCCAGCCCCACGACCCTGAATCGCTCTGCCGGCAGGTAAGCTCGGCCTGGTCCGCGCCAGATATGCTGGAAAGACTGGGTAACGCCGGGCGGGCCGGGTTTACGACCCTCTACAACGAAGATACGAATTACGAAATATTGATGAATATCTATAGCGCTGCTTTGGGAAAACGGTCTGGGAGAACGACATGACCAGGGAAAATCATAGATTTCTGGTAGCTGTTACCATCTCGTTGGTATTGTTTTGTGGCGTTTTGGTGTGTCTGGGAGCCGGCGTGGTCCCGGATAAGGTCGAGACGGTTTTGTATGTCTCGACCCATGGCAATGATCAATGGTCAGGTACCTTTGCGGATGTAAGCGCTCTGGGCAATGACGGGCCGTTTGCCACGTTGCGGCGGGCGCGGGACGCAGTACGGGAGCTTAGGCGCCGCAATTACAATGGCCAGTTTACCATTCTGGTGCGCGGCGGCACCTACCGCTTGAACGAAACGTTTACCCTGGGCCCGGAGGATTCGGGCACGAAATTCCACCCGCTGATAATACGTGCCTATGGCAAGGAGCGCCCGGTGCTGAGCGGTTCAAAGCCGGTTACCGGGTTCGCTGCACACAGCGGCAGGATATACAAAGCTGATTTAAAGGGCTCCTCCCTTGAATTCTCCAATTTCAGACAGCTTTTTGCGGCAGGGAAGAGACAGATACTTGCCCGCTTTCCGAATTTTGACCACAGCGATCCCATTGGAGGAGGTTTCCTGTATGTCGAGGATTCGGTTGATGGCGGGAGCAAGAATAAATTCAAATATCACGCTGGGGCCTTGCATGAATGGGCCAACCCGGAGAATGCGGAAATCGTAATTTATCCGGGGCCTAACTATTGGAACAATACGATCCCTGTTGCCGCACTGGACAAGGAACATCGGATTGTCGAACTGGCAGGAAAGGCGTCTTACCCGATTGTCGGCGGCAACAGGTACTTCTTTCAAAATGTTTTGGCTGAACTTGATTCCCCTGGCGAGTGGTATTTCGACCAGCAAGCAAAGAGCCTGTATTTCTGGCCGGAAAATGAAAACGCACTCAACAGCGTCACCGTGCCAGTCCTCAAGTCTATCGTGGAAATAAAAGGGAAAACATATTTCGGCAAGTACAAGGCGTCCCCTTCGCATATCAGGATTGAAGGTCTTACCCTGGATGGCTGTGCAGGAACGGCTGCCATCGTTAAGGATGCCGTGGATATTACCATGGCAGCCAACACGATCCGTAATGCCGGTGAAGCCGGCATCGTGATCGACAATGGCCTGACAGATGCCGCAATCGGTAACGATATTTACGAGGTCGGGGGCGGGGGGATCATCATGTCGGGCGGCAACCGCACAACCCTGGCCACGGGCGCCAACCGGGCGGAAAACAATTACATCCACCATATCGGGGTCTTCAGCAAGACCAGCTGCGGCATAGACTGCCGGGGTGTGGGCAATATCGTGGCCCACAACCTGATCCATTCAACACCACGCATCGGCATCCAGTTTGACGGCAACGATCATGTTATCGAATACAACCACATCCATGATGTGAATCAGGAGACACAGGACAGCGGCGTCATCTACGGCTGTGCCAGGGATTGGACGAAGCGGGGCACGGCCATCCGTTTCAATTACATCCATGACAGCGGGGGTTATGGCCGGAAAAATGCGAAAGATCCGTGGCAAAGGCCGTTTTACACCTGGGGCATCTATCTCGATGACTGGACAAGCGGCACTGAAGTCTACGGCAATATCGTTGCCCGGACCACCCGGGGCGGGGTCCTCATTCATGGCGGCAGGGACAATATCATCGAAAACAATATAATTCTGGACGGCGGTAGCGGGCAGATGATCTATTCCTCCCTGTTGCCAACTGAGAAAGAACTTCCAGGAATGTTCACCAAAATTCAAGAACTGGGGTATACGAAGTATCCTCTCCTGACAACGATCAAGGGCGCGGAGCAGGGAACGGAGATGTCGGGCAACAGGTTCCTGCGCAATGTCATTTATTATGATAATAGCCGCTCTTCGCTGTACGACATTTACGGGACCCTGGATCTGGCAACCACGTTATCCGATTACAATACCGTCTATGCCGCCGGGGCCATCATGCTCATCCCCTCGACAAAGGTGCCGCCTGTAGAACAGTGGTTATCATGGCAGGACAAGGGAATGGATCAGAACAGCCTGGTGGCCGATCCCCTGTTTGTTGATGCCAAGCATGCCGATTTCACCCTTGCTGCCGACTCACCTGCCTTGAGGCTGGGCTTCAGGCAAATCCCCTTTGCTAAAATCGGCCTGTACAAGGATCCGCTCCGGGCAAGCTGGCCCGTCAAGGAAACTAACCGGCATTAGCCAAGACCCGGACAAGCTGGAACCCCAAAATCCGAATAGGTATCTATTTAGAATAATTGAAGAGGGTAACACCTTTAAATACAACGAAAAACATATTTTTGTTTTACAGTTATCCGCTTTTATCCCTTTCATCCCTGTTAAATGTAATGGTTTTGCCGTGATCTGAATAGAGCTCTGCCTGCTGTAACCCAACTGGCTCAAATTGTTCACTTACCTTTAACTTGTCTAATCTTCGGAATTATGGTTTCCTGTACACGCAATTGGTAAGTTAGTTTCCATCCGGAAAGGGTGCTTTTCCGCCCTGGCGGTGTCAATCTTCGGTCTTGCTTGTGCGGCGTACGGTCGTACGCCTCCGTGCAATCCCTCGATTTCCTTGCCAGGACAAAAAATCCCCGCTTTCCAAATCGGAAACCAACAGTTTCTCATCCGGAGTTTCCGGATGGAAACAAGTTAGGTACTTTGCTGACCTTGTTGAACCGATAAGGCCCCAGGAAGCCCGGACTATTGAGTGTTTATACTCACGGTCCGGGCTTTTTTTGTCCGCAGTCATGTAGCAGCCAGAAAAGATAAGTTGATTTGAAACAATATATTTCCATGGGAAGCGAATCAATGGACTCACTGCATGATGTCACGAACATATTCGGTTATCAGGTAAGTTGCCGTGGGATTCAGGGTGATGTGGCGCGGGCTCGCGAATTCATGTCCGCCGGCAGGAATGGCTGCTACATGGCGTGTGCAAACCCCCACTCTCTGGTTGTTGCCTCCCACGATGACCATTTCTGCTCATCACTTAAAGAGGCCGATCTGCTGCTTCCCGATGGCACCGGTATCATTGTTGCCGCTCGTACCTTGAATCTACCCATTGTGGAACGGGTTGCAGGATTCGAGTTTTTCCAGGGGCTGTCCGCATCCCTTGCCAAGGATGGCGGGGCGAGATACTTTTTTCTCGGCTCTTCCGACCATGTGCTTAATCTCATCACTAAAAGACTTAACAGGGAGTACCCGGAAATTATCGTCTGCGGGACATACTCCCCACCCTTCAAGCCTGAATTCAGCGCTGAGGACAATGCCGCCATGATTGCTGCCATCAATGGGGCTCGGCCAGATGTCCTCTGGGTCGGCATGACGGCGCCGAAACAGGAAAAATGGATCCATGAGCAGAGGGGCAAACTGCAGGTGCCCTTCTGTGGCGCAATCGGGGCTGTTTTTGATTTTTATGCCGGAACAAAAGAGCGCTCTTCGGCCATCTGGCGGCGATTGGGCCTGGAGTGGCTGCCCAGGTTTTTCAAAGAGCCTAAACGGCTCTGGGAACGGAATATGAAGTCCACACCCATCTTTCTCTGGTGGCTGGCAAGGGAAAAGGCAGGACGAGTTGTGAAAAGCTATTGGCTTGGAGACAAGTTGTGTGAATATTTGTCAAAAACTACTGTGCTGGACATGGATAAGGCAAATAGCCGCAAGCTAAACTCAGAGACCAGGTAAGAACACCGCTAACAACCTGTTGCGATAAAAGGCCGGTGCACCGGAACCCGATCGTCCCACCTTGCATCCTCCGTAATCTTGTTCCACAAAATTCAATAAACATTAATATACCTGCCCCATGATTGTCACATTCGTCCTGTAGAGTTCCCGGATGGGAAAGAGTTAATTCATCCGGTATTCATCTTATTTGTGATTTGTGGCATTCAGGCGGAGTTCTCATATGGCCCCGGTTGCAGCAGGACGAGGAGTATATATGCGCAAGGCGGTTTCTTTGCCGCTGCTGGTGGGATGTCTGCTCTTCCTGGTGCCGGCGTTCGCCATGTATCACAGTACGACGACCTATTTAATGCGTGTATGGGGAACGGACGACTTCACCTACAGCTATTTCATTCCTCTGGTGGTTGCCTACCTGATCTGGGAAAAACGGATTGAATTGGCTAGTGAACCGGCAAAGCGCACCTGGGCCGGCCTGTTGCCCGCTTTGTTGGGAATAGTCCTCTACTGGATGGGCGAACTTGGCGGAGAGTACACGATCATGTTCATCTCTCTCTGGCTGCTGTGCGTCGGATCGCTCTGGTCGATCCTGGGCCGGCGCAAGCTGAGGGTGATTGCCTTTCCGGTAATGCTGGTCCTGACCATGGTCCCGCCCCCCAATATTCTTTACAGCGGCTTGACGTTACGGCTCAAACTCATTTCATCGCAAATAGGGGTGCAAATACTCCAGTTGTGGGGCCTGTCCGCCTATCGCGAGGGCAATGTCATCGACCTGGGCTTTACCAGGCTGCAGGTGGTGGATGCCTGCAGTGGCTTGCGCTATTTCTTCCCGCTGATTGTCCTGGCCATCCTGTTGGCCTACTTCTTTAAGGGTGCCACATGGAAAAGGCTCGTCATCGTTATGTCGGCAATACCCATATCCATTGTGACGAACAGCATGCGCATCGCCTCGGTCGGCATCCTGTACCAGTTCATGGGACCGGCGGCGGCTGAGGGCTTTTTCCACGATTTTTCCGGCTGGTTCATCTTTATGATCAGCTTGGGAATTATCTTGTTGGAGATAGTCGTGCTCAAACGGATTGTTCCCGGCCGGAGCAACAGTTCACAAACGGGTAGCCCTGTTATAGCCATACCTAAAATCGGCTGCTCCGGACAAGGTCAACCAACCGGTTTGTTGCGCTTTGTCTGGCCGCAATTCCTCATCATACTGCTGCTGATGGGAGCGACTGCGGCAGGTGTACAGGGCGTTTCGAGCAGGGAGCGCACCCCACTTAATAAACCGTTCAGCGAGTTTCCCGATACTGTCGGGGGCTGGACCGCCAGGCGAATAACAATGGAACAGGCGTATCTTGATGAATTGAAGCTGAACGATTACCTGTTGGCGGATTTTCGGAACAGCCGCGGCGAGGTGATCAATTGTTATGTGGCATTCAATGATTTGCAGTCAAAGGGCAAGGCCAGCCACTCGCCATCGTCCTGCCTGCCCGGCAGCGGTTGGGAGCTTAAAGACCCGGACAAGGTATCGGTGACCGATGGGGTCGGGCGTACGATCACCATCAATCGGGCCATGATGGTCATGGGCAACGAACGGCGGCTTACCTATTACTGGTTCAACCAGCGCGGCCGCATCCTGACCGATCTCTACCAGATCAAACTATACAATCTGGTTGATTCGATCGGTCTCAATCGCACCGATGGCGCCCTGATCCGCCTTATAACGCCGCTTGGAGAGAACGAGCCACCCGCCATGGCTGATGGCCGGCTCGCAGAATTCATCGGGAAATTCAACCCGATACTCAACCGATTTCTGCCCTCCGGCGGCAAGATGTGATTTTTCAAGTCGGCCCACAAAATAAACCCCAAAACGAAAGGAAGAAATTATGTCCAAGCAAGATCCGGCGATTACCTTCAAGTACATTTTCAAGTACGACTACAACCCGGCCTACATCAACGGCGCCCATGGCGGCATCTCGCCCCGGGGGGAAATCATTGCCAACTTTTACCTGGAGCGCCCGCCGTTGCCCAATGAAATCACCCATTCGATCAATCCCGATGGCTCCATCGGCGCTGATGTCGTTGCGGTAGATCCCGAAAATCTCAACAATATCATAGTGCGTTATGTACCAAGCGGTGTGGTTCTCAGTCACCAGAACGCCAAGGCCCTGCATGTCTGGTTGGGTGACAAGATTGAGGAACTGGAAAGACTGATGCAGTCAAGGGAAGTGCAATCTGCCTAGGTGCGGAAAAAACCGGCCATGATCTTTTTGTCAACACTGTTCCTGGCGGTACTGATTACCATTGGCATGACTCCCCTGATCAGTTCGCTGGCGATTCGAAACAACCTGGTGGATCTGCCGGGTGTGCGCAAGGTCCATTCCCGGCCGATTCCGCGCATCGGCGGCATAGCCATGGCCTGTGGCGCCTTTGTGCCGCTCTTGTTCTGGCATTATACCGACCGGTTTGTCCTGGCGTATCTGGCTGGAGCGGCAATACTGGTTTTCTTCGGATTGCTTGACGACTTCCATGACTTGCCTCCCAAGGTCAAGTTCAGCGGTCAGATTCTGGCGGCGCTGATAGTTATCGTCGGTGGTGGGGTTCAGATCAGCTCTTTGGGGATGCTTCTGCCTGACATGGTGCAACTACCGGCCATGGTGGGAGTTCCGCTGACCCTGGTGGCCATAGTGGGGGCTACCAATGCCATCAACCTTTCCGACGGCTTGGACGGACTGGCCGGTGGTATCTGCCTGCTCATATTTTCTGCGCTGGGGTATCTGTCATACCTGGAGGCCAGCCCGGTCATCGGTCTGATTGCCCTGGCCCTGGTCGGGGTGTTGTTCGGTTTCCTTCGATTTAATACGCACCCGGCCACGATCTTCATGGGTGATGCCGGCAGCCAGTTCCTGGGTTTTTCCGCTGCTACACTGGCGATTGCCCTGACTCAGACAAGGCCGACCCTGAGCCCGGTACTGCCGTTGATCCTGCTCGGTTTTCCGATCCTCGATACCCTGACGGTCATGGTTACCCGCATTGCCCGGAAAAGATCGCCGTTCAGCGCCGATAAAAACCATTTTCACCATCATCTGCTCGGTTTGGGACTGCAGCAGTCCGAATCCGTATTGATAATCTATGTTCTCCAGACACTCCTGATCGGAGCGGCACTGCTTTTACGCTACTATTCGGACTGGGTGCTCCTGCTCTGTTACAGCATGTTTTCGGTCGCAGTTCTTGCCTTCTTCGGGCGAGCCCGCCGCAATAAATGGCAGTTCGACCATTTTCGGGTGTTCAATAACAGGATTACCGGCCGATTGAGACTGATCAAACGGGAAGGGCTCATGATCAGGAGGACATTCCCGGTTTTCGAGATGGGTATTCCTCTATTGCTTCTGGCCAATTGTCTGCTTGCCGGGCCGGCTCCCGACTATGTGACCTTTGCTGCCTTGTTCCTTGCGCTGGTGATTACCGCAACCTGGTTTTGGGCACGGGAATTCACCGGCAGAGTTCTGCGGATAAGTCTCTACCTCTTGATACCCTTCGCGGTGTATCTGAGTGAAACAAAACCGGTTCTACCTCTTGATGGCCTGATGCACACAGCCTTTACCATGCTCTTTGTCATCTTTGCCGTCATGATCCTGCTCATTTCCAAGTTTTCACGGCGCCTCAGCGGTTTCAAAAGCTCACCCATGGATTTTCTGATCATTATCCTGGCCGTGGCGATGCCCAATCTGCTTGACCAGCGTTTTCAGGAATATCAGATCGGCCTGGTGGCGGCGAAAGTCATCATGCTCTATTTCAGCTTTGAAGTGTTGATGGCGGAACAGCGCGGAAAACTGCCCCGGATCGCCTTGACTGCCGTGATCTCCCTGGTTGTGCTGGCAGTTAAATAATCTGATTAAAAACGTACAAATCGGAGGTAGGACTACAATGAACATCAGCATGTTGAAACGGTTGTTGGCTCTGTTCGCAATCATGCTTATTGCCGCTTGCAGCGGGCCCGAGGCCAAGAAAGCGAAGTTTTTCAGCAAAGGCAAGGCCCTCTATGAGAAGGGCGATTATGTAAAGGCAAAGCTGGAGTTCAAGAACGCGGTGCAAATCGACCCCAAGTTTGCCGAAGCAATCAGGATGATGGGCATGGTTGCCCTGAAGGAGAACGATTACAAGGCGGCCTATGGTCTGTTCAGCAAGGCTGTGGAACTTGATCCGGCTGACCGGGATGCCCAATATCAACTCGGTAAGATATTACTGGGAGCCCGCCAGCCGGACAAGGCCATGGAAAAGGCGGAACTGCTTCTGAAACAGGACCCCAAAAATGCCGATGCGTTGCAGTTGAAAGGCGCGGTAATGGTCAGCCGCAAGGATTACGACAAGGCCCGGATTTATCTTGAAGGGCTCATTAGTCAGGGGATCAGGACTCCGGATGTGTTTCTGTTGCTGGCAGCCACATACCTGCAGGCCAATGACGCAAAAGACAGTGAAAACGTCCTGAAACGCGGCATTGCGGCAAACCCGAATTCAGTTGTTTTAAACATGACCCAAGCGAATCTTCTGGCCAGGCAGAATCGGCTCGATGAGGCTGTGACCCTGCTGAAGAAGGTCTGCGACCTGGAACCGGCCGTCAACGATCACAAACTGAATCTGGCAAACCTTTACTGGATGGCCGGAAAGGACCCCCAGGCCCTGGAAACCCTGAAACAGATTACCGCATCGGCGCCGGACAACGATGAAGCCAGGGTTCAGGTGGCTGCCCTTTACGTAGCGCACAATAAACTGGCGGAGGCGGAGCAGGAACTGAAGGATGGGATTGCCCGGAACGGAAAGAGTTTCCGCCTGCGTTTTGCCTTGAGTGAACTTTATCTGAACTCAAACCGCGCAGAACAGGGAATAGCGGTACTGAAGGATTGTATCCCCTTGGAAAAAGCTGCTGCACCGGATGTTATCAAGGCAAAAAATATCTTGGCAAGGATATATCTTGAGCGCAATGAGATCGACCAGGCCAGGCAATACCTGGATGAAGTGCTCAGTGAGAATCCGAAAAGCGTGGAGGCGCATTTTACCAAGGGCAATCTCTACCTGCTGAAGGGTGAAGGAGCAAACGCCGTGGCCGAGTTCCGGACCGTGGTGACCGAGAATCCCCAGTCGCTCCAGGGTTTCCTGCGTCTGGCCGAAGGGTACTTGATGGGGAAAAATGTCAATCTGGCGCTGGATACCCTGAAAAATGCCCAAAAGCTCGATCCGGACTCCAGGGAAGTTCAATTCGCCTTTGCCAGTTACTATGCCGCGCGTAATGATTACCGCAGTAGCGAAGACGTGGTCCGCAAGGTTATCAACAAGAATCCTGCCGATCTTGAAGCCCGGGTTTTGCTGGGCGACCTGCTGGCCAGGTCCGGCGATATGAAACAGGCGGAAACCGAGTTTGCTCAGGTGAAGAAGATGGCTCCACAAATTCCCATTGGCTATGTCAAGACCGGCGAACTGTATATACGGCAAGGCAAAATGGAGCGGGCGGCCGCAGAATACGAAAAGGCGCTGAAGGCCAACCCGCAGTCCTGGAGAGTTGCCAACGATCTGGCGGTCCTGCTGGGGGAGTTGTCAAAAGATATGGACCGGGCCGTAGCGCTTGCGGAAAAAGCCCGCACCCTGAATCCGGGGGAATTGACCGTACAGGATACACTTGGCTGGCTTTACTACAAAAAAGGCAATATTGCCAAGGCGTTGGAGGTGCTGAAATCTGCCCAGGCCAAGGCTCCCGAGGCATCGGTCCTCAACTATCATCTGGGCATGGTTCTTTACAAGGCAGGCAAGTTGCCGGAGGCCAAGGATCTTCTTAAAAAATCGCTGGCCCGTAATGATAGTTTCCCTGGCCGGGGCGAGGCCAAGAGCACATTGGCCAAGCTGTGACCAGTTTCGGACAAATGACCAAAAAATTTCATCGTTGTAATCAGGATGTAACCCTTGGGTGATAAATTGCCATAGTTAAACGGTAATTTGATTTCTCCGGTTTGACAATGTCTGTGGAGGCGGAATGTGCATTAAGAAAACGATATTATTGTTAGTTCTTCTGATCATTTCCAGTGCGGTTTCCGTCTGGGGGGTAGGGGAGCAGGCAGGTGATGTGATTGAGATGATCGGGAACGATCAACCGGCTGCGCCACAAGATGATGCCGCCGAAAGGGCCGCCCGGATTACTGCTGCCAGAAGAGCTGCGGCGCTGAAAAAGGCCGGGGAGACAGCTGCTGCCGCAAAAAAAGAACAGGAACGTCTGGCGGCGCAAAAGGCAGAGGACGACAAAAATGCCGGGGATGCCGGAGACTCGCCAACCGTAGCGGCCGGGAGCGGGCCGCAGTCTGACGGCCATGGTCAGGAAAACGGCGCTGTTGGACAGGATCCCGGCACGACAAAGGTTGCCCCGGTCAGCGTCAGCCAGCCGGCACCGGCAAAGCCAGAGACTGCGGCAGTGTTGGAGGAGGCGCCGGGAAAAAGCGGTACAGCAAAAGCGGCTTCCGTAGCATCCGGGGTTGCCGGCAAGCCGCCCGAGGGGCCACCTGAAAATTCCTGGTGGTCGGCTTTTACCGATATGGTTGGGCTGAGCGACTCTGATCCCGGAGAAACTGTTCAGCCTGTATCAAGCAGTACTGCGACGACGGCTGCTGATTATGCCATCGGTCCAGGTGATTTGATCGGTATATCCGTGTGGCGGGATGACAGCCTGACGAGAACGGTAGTGGTATTGCCTGACGGCAAAATATCATTTCCGCTTGTGGGGGAACTGGCAGCCGAAGGAAAGACGGTAGCCCAGCTGAAACAGGACTTGGAAAACGCTCTCTCCAGATATATGGCCGAAGCCAACCTGACCGTGGAAGTGAAGCAGTCAAACAGTATGATCGTCTACATCACGGGCAGGGTGAACTCCCCTGGCAGGCAGTTGCTGGTTGCCAATACCAATGTTCTGCAGGCACTGTCCATGGCCGGCGGACCTAATCCCTTTGCCCGGAAAAACAAAATCAGGATCTTTAGGCAGCATGAGGGAAAAACTGCAATGTTTTCGTTTAATTATGACGATGTTATGGATGGAAGGCATCTTGAGACGAATATCGAGCTCAAGAGAGGTGACGTGATAATTGTTCCCTGATCTTGCAAAGTCTTTTGTTGTGGCGGCCGTCCTGGCAATGGCGGCAATGGCTGCCCCGCTGCCGCTTCTGGGGGCGGAATTAAGTCTGACACCCGGACTGGCGATCAAAGAAGAGTTTAATGACAATGTTTTTCTGGATGCCGGCTCCCGGCGGACGGATTATATCACCACCGTGACGCCGTCCCTGGATTTTTCGGGCGCCGACGAAAGGCGGAACATCACCCTTTCGACCGGTGTCAACTGGCTCGATTATGCCCGTAATGCTGCGCTCAATTCAGTGGACTTTTATGCTCAGGGAGGATTGGGTTATCGCCTCGATCCGCGCTTGTCGTTGTCAGCCGCTGCCGGATATGTCCGCGATTCACGGCCGGACCGGACCGACCCGGATACGGGCCTGGCTCTCAAGACCGGCAGCGACCGGCAGACGTATCAGTTATCGGGCAACTATGCCGTGACCGAAAAAAGCAACGCCACGTTTTCATACGCCTATTCACGGGAGATCTACGACAATCCCGGACTTTTGACCACAACCGTGCACACTGCCAACCTTGCCCAGGATTATGACCTTGACCGTTATCTGCGGCGGGCAAGGCTGGTGGGATCTTTCAGTTACAGTCGTGACCTGACGAACGTCTCCCAGGTTGACAATTATACGGGGGCGCTTGGTCTCGTAAAAAAATTCGATGAACTGTGGGGGATCTCCCTGAACGCCGGGGGGCGTTTCACACATTCGGAATTTGATGTGGCAACCCTGCTTTCGCCCACCCAGCTGGTTACCTCAAAAGCCGGCAGTGACGGCAGCGGATGGATCGGCAATCTGTCCGTGAATTATAGCGGCGAGCGCATGACCGGCGCCCTTTCCTTCAGGCATGACATAACCACCGCATCCGGCCGGGCCGGGTCCACTGAGCGCACTGGTGTTTCCACTACGGCAAGCGACAGATTTACCCGGGAATTGTCCGGCTTTTTCGGGTTGGACTACTCCTGGAACAGGTCAGAGCAGAATCAGTTCGCGGCCCAGCCCATCGATGAAAAGAACCTGACTGCCACCGGAGGGTTGCGTTATGACTTTTCGGAGTATGTGTCCCTTGAGGGGAACTATCGTTACAACAATATCCATTACAGCCGGTCTTCGTCTCAAGCCAGCCAGAATGTCTTCATGTTGAGGCTGACAATGCGTCGGGATGTTATGGACCGTTAGTCCGATAGTCTGTGAAAGGCTCGGACAGTTATATTCAGTGAGGCGGATTATGGAAAACGGAATTACGTCAATAAAGGACTTGGCCATTATACTGAAGCGCCGCAAGTGGAGCCTTGTTCTCCCTGCGGCGGGGGTTTTCATCGTTGCGGTGGTGCTGGCATTCACACTGCCTCCGGTCTACCGTTCGGAATCAACTATCCTGATCGAGGACCAGGAAGTTCCCCGTGACTTTGTGAGCACTACCGTGACCAGCTTTGCCGATCAGCGTCTGCAAACGATCAATCAGCGAATTATGGGAACGACGAAGCTGCTTGAAATTATTAATCGCTTTGGTTTGTACGCCGATCTTAAAAGCAAGTGGACGACCGAAGAGATCATTGCCAAGATGCGCAAGGACATTAAACTCAACACGATCAGTGCCGACGTCATTGATCCCCGGACCGGGCAACCACGCCCGGCAACCATAGCCTTCAGCCTTTCCTATGAAGGTAAGAGTCCGCAAGTTGTTCAACGCGTTGCCAATGAACTCGCATCGCTCTATCTTGAGGAAAATCTCGCGGTCCGGACAAGGCAGTCGCAGGGCACTACCCAATTTTTGGATGACGAGATGAAGAGTGTGGAGTCGCAATTGGCAGTCACCGACTCAAAAATCGCGGTCTATAAACAGAAAAATGTCAACTCGCTGCCCGAGCTGGTCCAGGTTAACATGCAAACTCTTGATTCGACGGAGCGGGAAATGGTTGGATTGAATTACCAGCTCCGCTCTCTTCAGGAACGGGAAAGTTCCGTTGAATCGCAGCTTGCCTCCATTCCAACCGATGCGGCGAGCCAGGACAAGGCGCACCTCAGTGAGTTGCGTGTCCGTTTGGTGGAGCTGAAGTCGCGCTATACAGATGAACATCCGGATGTCATCAAGACCAAAAGCGAGCTGGCGGAGCTGATGAAGCAGTTGCGCGCATCCGGCCAGGATACGGTGGATAACAAGCCAGACAACCCCTCTTACATCACGCTATCTTCTCAACTTGCAAGCATTCGGTCGGAAATCACCTCCACGAAACGCCAGATCGAGTCGTTCGGTAAGAAAAAGGAAGAGCTCCGGCAAAGGATTGCGGCGACACCGGGGGTTGAGGAAGGGTACAAAAATATTCTGATGCAAAGGAACAACCTTCAGCAGAAGTTTGATGACCTGTCGAAAAAATACATGGAAGCCAAGGTTTCCAGCGGCATGGAAAAGGAACAGAAAGGGGAGCGTTTCACACTGATCGATGCCGCACGCCTGCCGGAAAAACCGATCAAGCCGAACAT
>Ga0172380_10006100_pt1 | contig 14194 bp, 5 predicted proteins | sample Leawe162metaG_FD_119747 | JGI IMG/M metagenome (GOLD analysis project Ga0172380, IMG submission 119747) | Leachate microbial communities from a municipal landfill in Southern Ontario, Canada - Leachate well 162 metaG | ecosystem: Engineered > Solid waste > Landfill > Unclassified | place... | reverse complement strand
TCCTGACTACGGATGCTTCCAATGTCCCCGGACTGACCGCTAAAACAGCTGACTATTTCACTCAATACGCCCTCCTTAATGGCAGAAGCGGGGGACAAACTTTGATCGGTGGGACGGCGGCGAATAATACTCTGATTTTGCAAGGTAATTCAGCTTCGACTGGAAACACTCTGACTAATATCGGGATGCAATTTAAAGTGGGTGACTCGGGGGCAACCAATGCCTTGACCATCTTGAATAATGGGTATGTGGGGATCGGAGCCACCGCGCCTTCCGCACTTTTCTCTGTTGGAGCCACTTCGCAATTCCAAGTCAGTTCCGCCGGCGATGTTACGGGTGGAGCATATAATGGGCTTACATTGGCTTCCGCGGCAGATGGATTTACAGTCTCTGGTGGCACAGCCCCAAGGACGCTCACCGTCACTGGTGGCAATTTCACGGTCAATGGTGGAGGCAACACCCTGACGATGACCGGTAGCGCTTCGCTCAATCAGAATCTCCTCACTACTTCCAGTCCGACATTTGCGGGGTTGACCTTGAATGGTACCTTGAATATGACTGACGACCAACTGCTGACCATCGGTACGACGGGTGATGGCGTGATTATGAATCGCTCGACCTTGCTCACCGCTAACACCGCCCTCGCCAATGTCTTGGTCGGTACGCCTGCGGTCGGTGCCATTGCGGCTAACTCGACCATTTTCTCTAACATCACTAGCGGCTCGGATATGGTTTTTGCCACTAACGTCGGCGGCAACAGTACGGAACTTCTGCGTCTCAGCGGAGCGACCTCGCAAGTAGCTATTGGAACGGGCACCACTTCGATGACGATTGATAATAATGGGCTGGTCGGTATCGGCACAGTTACCCCGAGCTATCTCTTGGACGTGCAAGGCGGCAGCATCAATTCCAATCAATACGTTATTGCCAACTCCGCCACGGGCGGAATTGTGACGCGAGTGGATGCTACCAGTGGCGGCCCCGTAGACGCCGCCAGCAATGGCACGCTGGTAGTTGACTCGACCGATGGTCGGATGTATTTCCGCTACGGCGGCGCTTGGCACTATGTCAATCAGACTGGTGGTTTCCAGATTCCGAACTATGAAGTGGCGCCGCCAAATCAGATAAACGAACTGGGACAAATTGCGGCGGAAAATGCCCTGCCATTTGAGAAGACTAATTTCCCATCCTATCTGACTCAGCCGATGCAAGCGGGAGACCTCCTGATTCCATACGTGGACAGTTATCTGTCTGACGGCGCGGCGCACGGACTGTATGCCAGATTTGCTGATGTTAAGAACCTGATGTTGGGAGATACGGAGAATGAAATTTCCCGATTGACCGAAAATCAGAATAAAATTGTGGCGCAACTCAGTGGACAATTGGCTGATCAAAATTTGTCCGTCAATGACAAAATAACTCTGATCGGCAGCAATATCGATTCTGTTTCCGCGGCGATCAGCCAAGTTCAAAATGATGCGACTACTTACAAAGATCTCGTCTCCGGTTTAGACGCTAAATATCAGACCTTGAACGCTCAATATGCCGATCTGCAGACTCAAATGAATACGCTCAAAGCGGAAAATCAAGCGGTGATCGATTTTGCCGTCGCGCTCAACACCGAGTCCCTCATATATAAGGATGCGACAGGTAACATTGATCTGGGCGGGGGCAAGCTGGAAGCGGGCGGTATTGTGGCGGGTGCTTTCACCGTGAAAGTGACGGATTTGAATAAACGTACCATCGGTTCCAACTATATCGAAGTGGCCAATGACACTAATGACGGCCAGAGCTATTTCATCAAAACCACGGCTGTCACTGACACTTGTGTCGTTTTGACCAACTTCCAAGCCAACCCGAACGCCTATTCCTGGGTGGAAAAAGTCAAAGATGACAACGGCAACTATATCGGCTTCAAGATCAAACTTAGCACTCCGACCGCCCAAAGAGTCTATTTCGACTGGTGGATTGTGGAAAAACAGGATAGAACGCAAGATGCAACTACCCCAACTACCCCAACTACCCCAACAGTTCCAATAACGTCAACAGATATAACAACTCCTACAGCAGTGTCTACTGATACTAGCGTGGCAACTATCCCCACCACTATAGACACACCCACCCCGCCGACGGATACGACAACGCCGTAATTGTCAGTGGTTATGATATCTTGTGTTATATTAACCAATAATCATTTAATTTAATCTTATGGAAATTTTGAAAAAAATCGCGCGCGCTTGGCGGCTCATTTTGTTCATTATCGTTGTTCTGGCCCTGATTGCGGGCATAATCTACGGTATTTTTTGGGGGGTGAATAAATTCTTTTTCCATGGCAAATTAGGCGGTGGGGAGGTCAAGACTTATCAGGTTTTGGTTTCTATCTATGACAATACGATGCCGGATCCGGTGGAAGACAAAAAAACGGCCATAAAAAAGGGGTATGCCTTGGGACTTTATCCGGAAGACCACGAATGGAGTGACACGGAAAAAGTCAGCTTTTTGATCTTGAAGATGAAACTCAATGAAACGCAGGCGGCGGAAATTATGGCGCCGGTGGAAAAGGATATCAACATTAAAACCTTGCCGAAAGAAGAGCAAGAACGGTTGAAAAAGGAAAAAGACGCTCCGCCGCAGAAAGAAACCATCGCCGCTAGAAAGTATAAAATTAATTTAGAAAAGATCGGTTTCTCCGACCCCAACTCACTTCTTAAAGGCCAGCCGTTTACCGACAAGGTTTTTGGGTGGGAAATAGTTGAGAAAATTTCAAATTAAAAATTACAAATTCCAAATGAATGTCAAATGACAAAACCAAAAAAGAATTTGATTTAGAAGAAAGAACGGCTAAGTTTGGTGAGTCTGTTATTTTGTTTTTGAAGACAATCCAAAAAAATGAAATCACTCGGCCATTAATCAATCAGCTTGTGCGCAGTAGCACCAGTATTGGTGAGAACTACATGGAAGCCGATGGCGCTGAGTCTCGCAAAGACTTCATTCATAAGCTGGGAATTTGCAAGAAAGAATGTAAAGAAACAAAGCACTGGTTAAGAATGATTTCTACTGCAGAAAGCGGTTCACAAGAACAATGCCGCCAACTGTGGAAAGAAGCTCAAGAACTGACATTGATTTTTTCTGCTATTATTAAAAGTACAAGAGACAAAACAATTTGTCATTAAAAAATTTGAGAATTCATTTGATATTTGTAATTTTTAATTTGGAATTAAGCTAGTGGATGTCAAAATACTATAAAATAATCCTAACCGCTGTCTTTATAATATTCGGACTCACCTCCGCTACTTTTGCATCTGCCGCGAATAACGTCTATTATTCCGTCGGTCAATCCGCGGCGGATTTGAAAACCGGCACACCGAATGTCACTATCACAGCGGGCGTGGCCACTTTCACTGTGGCGCAGACGGGAAACATTGGCGTGGGGGATGTGATAGTGGCCAACGCCATTTCCTATTACATTTCCTCCAAAACTTCTACTACTGTTTGGAATGTGGTGACGGTGCTCGGTGCCACCCCGACCGATATCACCTCCACGGCGGTGACTTCCATTAAGCATGTCTACACTTCGCTGAGTTCGGCCGTAACGGGTGCCTCCACTCTCATTGGCAGTGCCAATCTGACGGCGGCCAATGTGATTTTGAACATCCCATGTTACTACGACTCAGCCGCGGACACGACAGCTGTGACTGTCAGCGGCTACACCACCAGCGCGACGAATTACATTAAAATTTACACACCGGTAAACACGGCCACCGAAGCCAATAACTCCCAAAGAGCGGTGGGGAAGTGGGATGATAGCAAATATGATCTTAAAGTATCAACGAATAATCACAATTTTGACATTTCGATTGGCTATGTCCATATTGATGGCTTGCAAATATATCAGTATAGCGATAGCCCGACCAAAGGTGGAATATATGCCTATACGGGTAAAGCCGGCATAGAAATATCGAATAATATAATCAGGGGCAACGGAAGCTATTCAAGCGTGACGCATTTCGGAATAAATAGTGCCGATTCTTCCAAGATATGGAATAATATTATTTACAATTTCAACGTTGCAACCTCAGTTGGGATCAATTTGACTTATGGCACCACTAATCAATATATATACAACAACACTATTTATGGTTGTACGGCTGGTATTATTCAATCAAATGCTACGGTAATTCTAAAAAACAATGTAGTCTACAATAATGGCACCGATTATTCTGGTACATTCAATTCCGCTTCCACCAATAATCTCTCCAAAGATGCAACTGCGCCGGCGTATAATACATACTACACAGGCAAAACCTTAACTTTTACAAACACAACATCCGGCTCGGAAGATTTTCATTTAGCGGTCACTGACACGGACGCCATTAACAAAGGCGCGGATATGACGTCTGACGCCAATCTGCCTTTCACCGCCGACATCGACGGGCAAACTCGGAGTTTGCATGGCAACGGTTGGGACATCGGCGCCGATGAAGGAGCTGACCAAGTCTTTTTCTCTGTTGGCCAAAATATCACTGACCACAAAACCGGTTCGCCCACCGTCACAGTGAGCGGCACCACGGCCACTTTTTCCGTGGCGCAAACGGCGACGAATATGGGGGTGGGGGATCTGGTGACGTACACCGGCGGCACATGTTACATATCTGCCAAAACTAATGCTGATCAAAAGCATTGGAATTGCATCAGTGCCACGGGCGGCACGCCAACCGCCGCGGCCGGCGCGAGTGTCACTTCCATTACGCATGCTTTCGCATCACTGAATGGCGCCATCAATGCTAATAACGCTAATGGTGCTTTCGACTCGTCTCATCTTAATACTAAAGATTTGTTCGCCAATAATTATCAACTCAACATCCCTTGCTATTATGACACGGGGACGGATGCGACCGTTGCCGCTGTGCAATCTTGGACGACCGGTGTGCAAAACTATATTAAAATTTACACGCCAGTGAGCGTTGTGACAGAAAGCAATGCTTCCCAGCGCCATAATGGAAAGTGGGACGCGAGCAAGTATAATTTAGCTTTGGTCGGCGGAGGTGCTGCGCTTCAAATTTTTTCTGATAATGTCAGAATTTCCGGTTTGCAAGCAGCTCTCGCTCCGAATAACGACGGCGAAGTGGTGGTTAATATTCTTGCTTCAAACGTAAGTATAGAAAGCAATATTATCAAATATATTTCCAGTGCCTATACCACCAGCGAGTATGGCATTAGGTGCAATTCCGCCCATACGAATCTGGATATTTGGAATAATATCATCTATGGTTTCAATGGCACCACCAACTATGGAATATATTTATCAGTTAGCGATAATGGCGGATTTGTCTATAACAATACGATTTACAATTGCACCACGGGAATTGCTACCGGGAATAATGATACACTGGCCAAAAACAATCTGGTGCAAGGTGCGACGGATGGCTATGGCGGCACTTTTGCCAGCGGCTCGGATTATAACATCTCCAATCTGGCTTCTGACACGACCGGTGGGGCGCATGACAAGCAAGCGACAGCGACTTTTGTTTCCACTGTGAGTGGCACGGAAGATTTACACTTGGCTTCTACTGATACACAAGCTAAAAATTCCGGCACAGACTTATCGGCTGATCCAAATTTCGCTTTCTCCACCGACATTGACGGCTCCGGTCGGAATGCGGCGGTGAACGCTTGGGACATCGGGGCGGATGAAACCGCCACGCAAATTTTCAGAAGTATCGCTCCGAGCGCGACGGCGGTTCTTGAAAGTGATACTTCGCACGCGAGAACTGTTACGCTTTCGAGCGGCACGGCCACTTTTAGTAATGCCTTGGCCTACAATATCGGGGTGGGGGATGCCGTCATTATTGACACCGGTGGCACGGATCAGACTATTGATGCCTCGGACACTTTGCTTTTCATCAGTGCCAGAACCAGCTCCACGGTCTATACTTTGCAAACTGCTACTGGGGCAGTGCCGGCGGATATTGCCGTCAATGATACTTATCAGATTTATCGGGCTTATACTTCATTGTCTAATGCTGAGGCAGGGACGAAAAACACCTCCATTCCGATTACGTTTAATGGTGGGAACAGGGATTTGGTGGCGAATAATGAACAGTGGAACATCGCGTGTTATGCTAATGGGACGACAGCGGATACGGCAGCGGTCTTGATTGATGGATGGAATACTGCCCAACAGAATTATATTAAAATTTATACGCCCGTAGCTACGACTGAAGTAGGTACGAGCCAAAGGCATAATGGGAAATGGGATGATGGGAAATATAAATTGGAATATGCTGGTTCCGCTGGTACAACGACGCTATTTTCTCAGATTAAGTATGTTTGGACAGACGGTCTGCAAATAAAAAAAACACTCACCCAAAATTACGGGAACGTTAATGCTCTGGCCATTAGTTCTGGAAATAAAGTTAGCAATAATATAATTAATATTATTAATAACTATACGAATAGTACGAAAGGCATCTATGTAGGTCTTGGAGACGGAACGTATAGTTATTATTGGAATAATATAATATACGGTACTGGTTTGAGTTACGGCTTCTATGATATAAATGCGCTTGCCTATGTTTACAATAATACTGTTGTTGGTGCATCGGTGGCGGGATATTATTCCATTTGGACATTAAAATTAATGCTCAAAAACAATATCGCGCAAGGTTGCGCTGATGGATTTAGTGGATCCTTTATTTCCGGTTCCGATTATAACATTTCTGATCTTGCCTCCGACACTACGGGTGGTGCCAATGACAAACAAGCCACTGTGGCTTTTATCGACACCGCCAATTATGATTTCCATCTTTCTCCAACTGATACCGCTGCCAAAAATTCCGGCGTGGATTTGAGCGCTGACGCTAATTTGCCAACTACCACCGACATTGATGGTCAAACCAGAAGCGCCACTCCTGGATTTGACATTGGCGCGGATGAAGCGGCCAACGCAGTGTATTATTCCGTCGGCCAATCCACTGCAGACTTGAAAACCGGCGCGCCTAATGTAGCCATCACTTCTGGCGTGGCCACTTTTGATGTGGCACAGACTGCTAACATCGGAGTGGGAGACGTGATGATTGTCAACGCCATTTCCTATTACATCGCCTCCAAAACTTCCACTACGGTTTGGAATGTTGTCACTAACACCGGTGCCGTGCCGACCAACATCACTTCCACGGCTGTCACTTCGATTAAGCATGTTTACACCTCTTTGAATTCATCTGTCACGGGCGCCTCAACACTTCTTGGCACGAGTGATCTTTACACGAACAACTATCAACTGAACATTCCGTGCTACTACGACAGTGCAGCAGACACCACGGCCGTCACCGTCCAAAATTACACCACGGCTGTGCCGAATTACATTAAAATTTATACGCCATACAACACTTCGACGGAAAGTAATAATTCGCAGCGGCATAGTGGGAAGTGGGATACGACGAAATATACTTTGAATGTGTGGGTAACCTTTCAAGAAAAATATATCAGAGTGGACGGTTTGCAAATAACCAGACCGGATCCTACGTCAGACGGATCGATTACGGCATATATTGGAAGCATTTCCGCTGGTGGAAGCGACGTGAGATTCAGCAATAATATTTTCAGAGGCAATAATTTATCCACTTACTATCAGCGTGGACTATATTCCAGCACGGCCAACCTCACTTTGAAAGTATGGAATAACATTTTTTTTAATTTTTCCCAAGTGAGCGGCACTTTGACTTTGGGTATCAATAACTCTGATACGCCGACATATTTCTACGGCAATACAATAATTGGCGGATATTATGGGTTGCGGACGATTTCAACCAGTTCTGTTTATTTGAAAGATAACATCGTGCAAGGTGCGGTAGACGGATATAATGGATCTTTTACCAGTTCTGATTATAACATTTCCAATGTTGCTTCTGACGCGCCGTCGGCCTCATACCGCAGCGGGCTGGCGACGACAGTTTCTTTTGTTTCCACCGTCACTGGCGCGGAAGATTACCATCTTTCTCCGACTGACACGTTTGCCCGAAATGTTGGCGCGGATCTCTCGGCTGATGCCATTTTGCCATTTGCCACCGACATTGATGGCGTACCTCGTAATGCCGCCATCAACGCTTGGGACATCGGCGCGGATGAAACAGCTACGCAGATCTATCGCAGTGTCAGTCCATCAGTCACCGCGCTTCTGGCCAGCGATAGTTCCCACGCTAACACTGTCACGCTTTCAAGCAGCACGGCCACTTTCAGTGCGGCTTTGGCCGATAATATCGGGGTGGGCGATGCTGTTCTTATTGATTCAAGCAATGACAATTCCATCACCGCCGCCGATACTCTATTATTCATCCATTCTCGTACCGATTCCACCCATTATATTCTCAGGACTCAAACTGGGGCTGTGCCGACGGATATTGCCATTAATGACACCTATCAGATCTATCGGGCCTATACCACTCTGGCCAACGCTGAAAGTGGCACCAAAAATACTTCAATCCCGATCACTTTCAATGGAGGCGATAGGGATTTGGTCACTAACAACGAAGAATGGAACATCGCCTGTTATGCCAACGGGACGACGGCCGATACGGCCGCGGTGGCGATGAGCGGTTGGCTGACAAATATGACGCATTACATCAGGATTTACACACCCGTAACCACTGCTGAAGTCGGTGTTTCCCAAAGGAACACGGGCAAGTGGGATGACAATAAATATTATTTGTATCTGTCGATCAGTGGAGCAGGGATAACTAATCAAATAAGTTATGTCATGATTGATGGTTTGCAAATCAAGGGCAATGGCACGGGCGGCTTTGGTCATGTCGGCGTCAATACTGACCTGACCACGGGCGACAGGACAGGGAATATTATTGTAAGGAATAATATCATGAAAGGTTTTAGAAGTGGTATTTCTAGTTATCGGATAGATTCGGCGGGAAAAATGTATTATTACAATAATATTATATATAACGGTGAGGCTGGTTACGCAGGGATATATTTGAAATCAGAAAGTTCCAGTACCAGTTTTTTCGTGTATAACAATACGGTCTACAATTGTGGACTTGGGATCTGGCGCGAAGGATCGACAGGAACTATTCATGTGTATGCGAAAAATAATTTGACCCAAAATTGCGCTTCCGGCGGTTACTCCGGCACTTTTGAAGCAACTTCAGTCAACAATCTTTCCAGTGACGGCACTTCACCCAATACCGGCGGAACCGATTGTGGCGGTCACAGTTGTCTCAATCAAACGGTCAATTTTGTGGACGCTGCTAACTCAGACTTCCACCTCTCTCCTTCTGATACCGCCGCTAAAAATGCTGGGGCAGATTTGTCGGCGGACGCCGCCCTGCCCTTCAGCACCGACATCGACGGTGACACAAGGAAAAGCGGCAAATGGGACATCGGGGCGGATGACAACAATAGCGTGAATGTTCAGATTAATCGCAATGTGCAGATGAAGAGAGGAGTGACGATTAAATAGTCTGAACCACTGATTCGCACATGATTATAATGATTTCACTGAATAAAAATACAGAAGACAAAATGTGAATGTTGCGCGTATTTTGTAGAGGTTCAATTTATTGAACCTAAAACAAATAAGGGTTTGATAAATCAAACCTCTACACTGGATTCCCTCTGTGCAGGTTGTGCAGGTTCAAGTTTGTAACTTGAACCTCGAGGTTAACCGTCGAATTTAAAAAAAGGGTAAACCGAAAAGAACAGGTTGCAAACCTGCTCCTGCACAGGGGCGAGATAGCACTTATCCACAGAGAAAACATTGCAATGATACTAGAACAGTGGTATAGTAACATTGTAATCAATTTAAATACCTCAAAATGCAAAACAAAAACGAGCTGGCGATTTTCGAAGACTTCAAGATTCGCCGTCACTATGACGAAAAAACTGAAACATGGTTTTTCTCAGTGGTTGATATCATTGCTGCACTTTTACAGCAAGATGATTTTCAGGCCGCTAGAAATTACTGGAAAGTGCTAAAGAACAGGTTGAAAGCCGAAGGAAGTGAAGTGGTTACAAATTGTAACCGGTTGAAATTATTGGCTGAGGACGGTAAAATGCGTGAAACTGATGCTGCCAATCCGGAAACAATTTTTCGCTTGATCCAGTCTGTGCCGAGCCCCAAAGCGGAGCCGATAAAGCTCTGGCTGGCGAAAGTTGGATATGAGAGGATAGAGGAGATGTCTGATCCGGAAAAATCATTGAACCGCGCCCGAGAAAATTGGAAAAAACATGGACGCAATCAGAAGTGGATTCAGCAAAGAATGATGGGTCAAGAAACTAGGAATAAGCTAACTGATTATTGGAGCAATCATGGCGTCAAAGAAAAAAATGAATTCGCCATTCTGACCAGCATCATACATAAAGAATGGTCTGAGTTGACTGTTAAAGAGCATAAGAATTTAAAAGGCTTAGAAGCTCAAAACTTGCGAGACCATATGAGTGAAGCCGAATTGATCTTTACGGCTTTGGCAGAGATGTCTACCCGCCAGATTGCCGAAACTGATGAGACTCGTGGAATGGAAGAGAATAAAAAGGCAGGAAAAAGGGGTGGTCGGATTGCCGGAGAAGCGCGGGAAAAGTTAGAAAAAGAAACCGGCCGGAAAGTGGTAACGGGTAAGAATTTTTTAATCGCGGGAAAAATTAAAAAGTTAAAATGAACATATGTAAATATCAAATTTCAAATGAATGTCCAATGTTTTAATGGTTTTAAACACTTAGTCATTTTGAAATTCATTTGAAATTTTTAATTTAGAATTTGAAATTTCCTTGTTTGACCCTTTTTCTAAAAACCCCTATAATTCAAGGTAAGTAAACAGCTTAAATAATCAACACAAATATGGAACCGGAAAAGCAATCGCAACAACCGTTTAACATCAACATCAGGAAACCCGCGATGGATGTGCCGAATCAAGCTATGCCGCGGCGGGTCGGACTGTATGACGCGCATCGTTCAGAGCGCGCGGCTGTTCCTGAAAGGAAAAATGCCAGCGAGAGCGGATCGGATAGTACGCAGAAAAACGAACAGAAAATGTTTATAAGGATCATCGATAAGATCATCGGGCTGTCGATTTTTATGCTTTTTTTCGGTTTCCCACTTTTTTTCACGGGAATGGCGCAACAAGGCGTGATTTTTGAAAAACAAATCTATTTCTATTTCTGGCTGCTTCTCGGCATGGTCGTTTGGGTGACGAAAAGCGTGGTTAGTGGAGAAATGAGCATCCGTCGCACTCCGCTGGATTGGCCACTGCTTGGCTTTTGGCTGGCGGTTGTCGCTTCGATGATTTTTTCCGTCGATCGCTGGCACAGTTTCTGGGGCGGCTATACCGATCCATCTTTGGGCCTTATGAGTATCACGGCCTATATCATCGCTTATTATTTCCTGATCAGCAATTTGAATTTGAAAAGGCTCAAGCTGGCGATGATAGCCGCCGTTTTTTCCGGCGCGATCGTTATGCTTTGGACGACCCTGGCCATTTTCGGACTGAAATTTTTGCCGGAGAGCATCATCTCGGTTTCTCCGCTCAGTTTGGTTGGTTCTGTTACGGGCTTGGGCGTGCTGTTTTCAATTTTGATTCCTGTGATAACCGTAGCTATTCTGAAGGTGGCCGATTCTGAAAGTTTAGGAAAATCCTCTAAGAAAACTTTGGAAGGATTGATGCTTTTTTTCTTGGCTTTGGATATGTTTTTGATTCTGGCTCTCTACAATTACATTGCATGGCTTGGGCTTTTCATCGGAGTAGCGATCTTTTTGATTTTCATTTTGGCCAAAATCGTGCGACCGAAAAGCACTTGGGTGTGGCTGCCGATGGTGGTTTTTGTCTTAGTGATGGTCTTGCGCCTGACGGGTAATGTTCCGATCGCGAAGATCCAGTTGCCTTTGGAAGTGAGCTTGAATTACAAAACATCGACAGATATCGCATTAGGAAGCCTGAAACACAAATTTTTGGTCGGCTCCGGTCCTGCCACTTACAGCTATGACTTTTCCTTGAACCGGCCGCAGGATTTCAATCTGAACGCTCTTTACAGCCTGCGTTTTTCGGAAGGCACGGGCATCTTGTTTGAAAGTGTCGCGACGACCGGAATAATCGGTACGATTTTTCTTCTGATCCTGATCCTGACTTTCATCGGATCGCAGCTCTATTTGATGTATAAGGACAAAGAGAAAAACAAACTCTATTCGTTGGGATTGGCCAGTGCGGCTATCATTTTTCTGGTGGATGCTCTGACTGTGCGGACGGATGGCGGAATGTTGATCCTGGGAATCCTTTTCGCCACGCTGTCTTTGGCGGCTTCTTTGGCGGAGTCGGGAGGAGAAAGCAAGAGTGTCAGTCTATCGCTCAAAACTTCTCCGAAATTTGCGCTGGCTTTGGCATTCGTTTTTATGGTGGTGAGTGCCGGTGTGGCTTTCCTGTTCGTCTATCTGGGGAAAGTATATGCCGCTGACATCTATGCCAAGCGCGCGGCCTCCGTCATTTCAACCGATCCCGATCAGTCACTGATGGATCTTGGCCGATCAATCAGTCTCAACCCTCAAGAACCGGCCTATTATGTCCAGCTGGGACAATACTATATGGCGCTGGCCAATCAAGAGGCGATGAAAGACGAAAATTCCAGAGACATCAGCAAAATCCAAGCCTATCTCAACAATTCTATCGCCGTGACTAATCAAGCCAAAACGATGTTGCCCAACAATGTCGGCACGGTGGAATCATTAGCCTTGATCTATGAAAACGCTGGACTATATGTGCCCAACTCCTTGAGTTTGGCAGTGGACAATTACAAACGCGCCCAAGAACTTGAGCCGCATAACCCAGTCTATTTCTTGAAACTTGGACAATTGAGTGTGGCGACTGCCGGCAACGAAAAAGATGTCGATAAGCGGAAGAAGCTGGTGAATGATGCCAAAGAATTATTCCAAAAAGCCGTCGATGAGAAGCAGAATTATCCAGATGGATATTACCAATTGGCGCTGAGTCATGAAGCGCTCAACGAATTGGATCAGGCCATCGATAACGGAGTGAAAGCTTCCAATCTTTCTCCCAAGAACGCGAATTATCTTTTGTCGCTCGGACGGATGTATGAAGAGCGGAACAAGAATGACGATTTGAAATCAGCGGAAAAGATATATCAGGTGATTATCGGCTTGGACGATAAGAATGTCAATGGCCATTTCTATCTGGGCTTGTTGTATGAAAAAGAAAAAAATAGGGACGGAGCCAAGAAAGAGTATGGTCGAGTCTTGGAACTACTTAACAATAATGCTAACGGCGCCGACAATGCTGACACGATAAGCAAATTGAAAAAAATGATCGACAATGTAAACAGTGGCATTGCCAATACGGCCGAAAGCCTCGGCTTGACCCAGAACACGCCATCTTCTGAAGTGCCAGCTGCTGCCCCGGCCGCCCCTGCTACTGCGCCTGTTGCCCCGGCTGTCACTCCGACCCCGTAGGGCTTAAAATAGTGAAAAAAGAATAGTATGGATGGCTGTAGAGACGCGATTAATCGCGTCTCTACGTTAGCCCTTGACATTATTTTTGAGCCTGCTATCATAGTAAAGCGTTAAGAAAAATAAACGTGATTCCTAGGGGATTGTGCCTGAGAAAAGGGGGATAATTTCAAGGATTACTGGATGATAAAATCAATCAAAAAACTAGCTGAAAAATACGGGTGAAACTTTGGAAGCTTTAGATTTGCTTCGAAATTTCCGCCCTCTGAGCGGTTTTTAATTTGTGCTGAAATAGTCTTCACAGAATAATTGTGAAAATCATTTTCCGCATCAAACGCTCCTTGACAACTGAATAGCTCTGTTAAATAAAAAATCTTTTCGCACTCGAAGTGTGATTCGATTAAGTTTAGTGGAGCAAAGGTCTTAATCTGGATATTTGATGGCTACTGGTGGCGGGAATAGCATTGGATATTTATGATTAGTCATCCAATATCGTGTAAGCAATACGATGTTGGATAAGTAGGTAAAATTGCAATATGAAAACTGTAAGTGCAAGTTAGTGATTTTAGTGATTGCTAACTGCTAACAAAATTCCGGCCGCAAGGTCGGGAGAAAATTTAAGAGCGGTAATACTAATGCATATGGTGAATGCCTTGACACTAAAAAGCGATGAAGGACGTAGCTAGCTGCGATAAGCTTCGGGGAGGTGCTGAGCAACCTTTGATCCGGAGATTTCCG
>Ga0172380_10006099_pt1 | contig 14194 bp, 27 predicted proteins | sample Leawe162metaG_FD_119747 | JGI IMG/M metagenome (GOLD analysis project Ga0172380, IMG submission 119747) | Leachate microbial communities from a municipal landfill in Southern Ontario, Canada - Leachate well 162 metaG | ecosystem: Engineered > Solid waste > Landfill > Unclassified | place... | reverse complement strand
GAAATTAAACGCTTCATACTTTTTTCTCCTCGTATTCCGAAATCGCTTTTGCGTAGAGCGCCTCGTCGTTTGCCTCAACGTTAGCCTTCCACGCGTCGTACTCCTTTGCGTGTTGCTTTTTTATGTCGCTATCAACGAGGCCAATGAGTGCACCCTTTTCGAGCGGCATCTCGAAATATTCGAGCACGCGAAGAACGCCCTTAAAGTTGGGGCGCGCCTTAAGACTGAATTTGATCGACATCTGCTTCCTTCTTTTTTCGCCCAGGCTTACCCTTCTTAGGTGCAGCCGCCTCAAGATCGGCAAGTCTTTGCTCAAGCTTTGCGTTTCGCTCGGCCAGCTCCATGATCTCTTTGGCCTGTGCGTCAGCGGCGTAGCGGTTCTCTTTTCCGTTCACGAATTGGATCGCGCGGTCTAGATACTCCACGTAATCAGCCGGGAATTTGCTCTTGATTTTATCTCGTGACTGGGACGCCAACTGCTCAACGGAAAATATGCCGTTGTGCGCGAGTGTTGCGATCTCACCGTCGGACAATACTCCCCACTTTGAAAGTGAGGTTCCGGGGGCAGCTAAGCCTTTCTTAAATCTCTCGTAGGAGTCTGCAAATCTTCCGCTTACCTCACCGGTTTGCTCATCAATGGAAAGAAGTTCCGGCGGTAAAAGCCTAATGCGTTCACTAGGTTTTGAGTACCTATCAACACCAAGCCACTCGACCATTTCGATCTCGTCGTAGACTTCGTAGTGCGCGGCTTTTGATTTACTGGGGTTATATACGGTGTGAACAAAGAATCGATATGCGAGGCCCTTATCATGGCCAGAAACGAAGCGGCTAACGCCGTCCTCTAGCACATCCTCGCGTATGTTTTGAGCTTTGAGAGCTTTTACGGCCACGTCGGGGAGTGCGAACTGATCGAGAATATTGTTTAGCATGTCAATGTTTCCTCAAAGGTACGGAGGGGCGAAAACTTCCGCCCCTCCGTGTATGGTTAAGCCTGGTCTAAAGATTGCTCTTCAGCGCCGTAGGCCGTGGTATTCGTCGCGCTTCCAGCCGCGGTGGTGAATTTCCAACCGCGAATAAGTTTACCGGAATCGTCACCGTCATCAATTTTACCAGCGGTTTGCGTGGCGTAGCATCCGGCGTTATCCGCCGATGCCGCAGCCGCTTCAACGCGTGCAAAATTTCCAGCGGTTTGAATCCAGAAATACTTATAGGTAAATCCAGATGCTGGAGCCGATGAGGTAAAAGCCGGAACGCCCAAAAGCGGGTGACTCTCGGTTTTTACAGCGGCAGTAGCGTAAACCTCAAATGCCTCATCGATCCCGTAAACGAGTCCGATAGTTTTTGCGGCCTGCGCCTTAACGAAGCGGTACGTTTTTCCGTCTGGGGCTCTGTGCCTAGTCCCAACGCCGAAAGCGTCCGTGTTGTACTCTTCAGTTAGGATTACTCCCAATTTTTGCTGAGTCATAAAAAGATCTCCTTTAATCGTTTAGTCGAACCCAACCCAGTTGAATTTCGCGAGTCCACCGATGATCATATTGCTCATCGTGAACATGAGCCGCGAATTTCCAGCTTGGTCGGAAGACGCAACAGGATCGAGCATGTCGAACTCGGCTTTGTCGTGGAAAACCAAGTTAACCCCGCCGGGCTTCACATTCAGAAGGTACGTGCGAGTAAGGGTCATCGCAGTAGCGCCCGAATAGTTAATCCCGTTCCCGAGGTACATCGGAATGCCGCGATAAACGATCTTATCGAAGCCCGCGCGAGCGGTTCCTGACTCGTTAACAATGCTCTGAATCGCCTGCACCGCCGAGGTCAAATACTCAAAATGCGTCTGGCCCAAAAAGCCAATCTGCGCTTGAGATTTCGAGTTGCGGACAGTCGCGTTAATGCCCTTGTCCAAGAAACGCTTTACGTTTCCAGCATCAACAGCACCATCTGACCAATCGGCGCCAGTATCGAACTTTAAGTTACGATACCAAGCCGCATTGGCATTCGATCGATCGATTCCGCCAACAGTGCCGGTCGTTGGTGTAGTGCTAACAAGCGCCGCAATACCGGTAAGCTGTAAGCCTCCAGTCCCTGTGCCGTTTGAGATCATACCTTCGTGGAAGGTGTTCATTGCACTGTCTTCCAAGACTTCGAATTTCGTCGAAACGATATCGATAATTTTGGTGTCAGAGCCGCCCGAGTTTTTGTACTGCTCGGCCAAAGTCCAAGAGACTGCGCCTAGCTGATACTTCCAGTCGTGCTCGGAAGCATCGATGATTTTCTGATCAGTGAGCGGGACACTACCCGACTCCCCAACCCATGAAACCGTCCCGTTTTGGGCGGTTTTTGCTTCTTCTACGATCGAGCGTCCGCCCGATTCGCGTCTAATTCCGCCGTGCTTATCCATCGCTTCGTAAAGCGGGTGAGCATCGCGAACCGCATCTTTTAACTTGCGGCTTCGCAGGCGGCCCGTGGTGCTAACCAACTGACCAATACCTACGTCTGCCATAAAAATTTATCCTCGCCGTAATTGCCCGAGCGCCATCTTGACTGTCTCCCTCACGCTGTCTGGAATCACATCCGGTAGGGATGTGCCGTTAGTTGAGGGTGCTGCGCGTCCCCGAACTGAGACCGCTGCTTGTAGCGCTCGATTTTGTGTTGAATTATTTACGGGAAGTCTGGCTTGATTAGGCTGAACGGAGTTTCCTTGTGGCTCTCCTTCGTAACTGGCGTACGCACGTTTAAGCGCTTCGCCGTAGGAGATCCCCGGAATGGCTCCCTTCAGGGCAGAAACCAGCGGTTTCACCTGATCGAGAAAGCCGTCGTCGTGAAGTTTCGGATACCGATACCGCCCGCTAGCGTCTTTCTCGTCTCGCACCGTTGCAAGTTCTGTAACGATGCTTGAGACAGTTGCGTTTTGTTTCTCACTACGCTCTCTGTCTCTTTCAGATTTTAACTCAGAAAGTTCGGTTAACAAAGTTTTTACAACCGGATGGTTTTCTATGTCCGGCATTTCTGCGGGAACGGCTTCACCTTCGGGCGTATCGGCGCTCGTGATTCCCATCTCGGCTCCGAGCTTTCGGTACGCGGCAACGCGAGTCTTTGGATCTAGGAGTTTTTTATTTGCGGCCGCGAGCGCTGCCAAAGCTTGCGGAACGGTGAACCCTCGCTCGGCCCAGTCATCAACGTAGGGCTGAACCGCTTCGACGATACCCTTGTTGTGCGCCTCGTATTTGCGGGCCTCCTGCATCGCCTTGGTAAATTCCCGCTCTTGGTCTAGGACCATTGCGGAAAGAGCATGTTTAATCTCGGGCGGCGCGGAATTAAAGATCTCTTTTTGCTTGGCGTTAAAGCGCTCGGGGGGCCTAGAATCCTCCGTTTCTGGGGCCTTTTTGGTCTTTTTTACCTGCTTTTCAGGAGCGGCAGCGCTAGGCTTTGGGGCTTCGCCTTGCGGATCTTCATCCCCAGTAGGCGCGCTTTTAGCTTTTTCCGTCTCAAGCGCCCGCGCAACGGTTTCCCTAACAGATTCGTCTTTAGGCTCTTCATTGGTTTCAGTCTCGGTAATCTCTGGGGCCGGAGCCTCTTCTAGTGCATTCTCTTCTTGTAGGCTTCCGCCGCTCTCTGTTCCCGTAGGCAACATTCTTTTTCAAGCTCCGTCATCGGTGCCATGCCGTATTTGCATGCGTTCAGAGCCTTGGCTACATCGTCGCGTATATCTTTTTCACTGCGCTTTTTGGGTGGCTCACCCTTAATGCGATCGCCTCCGGTTTCAATCATCCCGTGCTGGCGGTAGTGCTCTCGAAGCTTTGCCTTTGAGGTAAAAAACTCACGGTTAGGAGTGGCCATAGATTCAGTAGGTGGGATCTCATCAGTAAGAACGGACGGAGAAACCCATTTAGGTTTCGATTCCTCGAACTTCACGAACTTGCCGGTAGCCCTATCGAGCTTCCAATGCCCGCGCTGAAATTTAACGGGGAGATCGAAGCTTTTCCGCCCATGCTTATCGGATCTTTCAGCCTGACGCTTCGAGTACTCTTCGCTTGTGACTAATTCCCGCGTCTCGCGGTCGTAAATCCATTTCATAGGCCAAGACTCACGTTAACAGGTGGCTGCACGTTGATAATCTGCGGCGCTTTGGGCTCTGATTTGGGGTTTGCGGCCTCCTGCTCTAAGCGCTCGTTGTCTTGGAGCACGTTTGCAGCCTGAATCTGCGCGCTAAATTCTTCGAGTTTTAAGCGCTGCGCCTCAATCTGCATGGTGAAATCTTGTACGACTTCTTCAAGCTGCTGTTTGAGCTGTTTGTTTTCCGCGTCGGCAGTAACTTTCGCGCCGTCAATCGCGAGCTTTGCTTCTTTTTGGTCAAGCTCCCTTTGTTTTGCTTGCGCGTCCATCGTCTGCTTTTGGCCCTGTAGCTCTAATTTCATGGCTTCGTAATCCGGGGGCGGGGGGCCGGCTGGCGGGGGCTGGCTCTTAGCCTTCATCAACTCTTCAACGGCGCCCTTGATGCCGTCTTGAAACTCGCGGCCCATCTCTAGGTGCTCAAGGCCGACGAGTAACGCCTTAAGGCCCGTCGGGATAAACGTCGGATCGCCCGAACTCATCTGCGCTATGGTTTGAAGCCCGGTAACAACAGTCTGAACCGCCTGGTTAGCCTGCGCTTGGAGTCGCGCCTGATCCTGGAATGACATTGAATCAGTATCAATGTCGACTCGGACTATGCGAGCTTTATCGTTTTTAAGAAGCTGCATCGCCTCTGGGAAGCGTTGCTGATCTATTTGGTCAAAGTACTGGGCGCCCGTGATTTCTGCGATCTCAGCGTCTTCCATGACGTTAAGCGCCATATCCACCATCATCTCGATAGTGTCGCGCGCGAGCTGTGCAACCTGTTTCTTTTGGAACTTAAAGCGATCATGGGCCGATGTGCTCTTTATGTCTTGAGCGGTGGCGGTTTCAATCGGGTCAGACACCCCACGAAGGATGTCCGGGACGCCGAACCATTCGTAGAAATTATTCTTAAACTTCTCTTCGAGCGATCCTAAGCGCTCAATGGCGTTAACCAGCTCCTGAACTGGCACAAACATCATGACATTTTCAAGGCCGCCCTTTTCGACAATCGCCGCAAGGTTTTGAGTCGCAATATACTTCGGGCCTTTGGTGTTTAATGCCAAGATTAAATCAGCCTGTGAGCCGTCGACTAGCACCCTTGGATCTATCCCGTTAATTAGGTCGTAGACCTTATATGCTTGCTCGTGGAGCGCTCTAAGGCTGTCTCGCATGTGGATATATGCGGGCGTTGGGTACAGGCTCTTAGAGGGCTTTGAACCAATGATAAACGGGGGCGATGGGAAGAACTCGCGCAATCCGTTGGGGTCGTCTTTGTGGTCAAGGAGATCTTCTGAGTACTGATCGGAAAACCAATAGACTCTTTTGGAGGATTTACAGTGTATCTCCCAACCTTCGAGGTATTTACCCGGAATATCGTTTTTATCAGCGTCCTTATCTTCGCCAAATGATTTCGAAAGCTTCCAAGTAACATTCCGAGTCTTCTCCTCTCCGAAGCGTCTTTCGGCTTCGTCTTCGTCCATTGAAAAGAAATAGGCGATCTCCTTGATTTCGGCCTGAGTTTTGGCCTCCGGAGTGTGAAGTACTTCGTCGTAACAAACGGGCGCACAGGTGATTTTCTTGTTGGTTGCAACTTCAACTTGCTGCACCATTGGCGCGCCTGACTCGTCCATCATGGGCTGGCCCATCATGTCCATCATTGGCTGGTCAATGATCTGCTTATCTGCGGTGTAGATTACTTGAGTAGTGGCCTTGTCCGCGTGGATGAAGTCAGCAACTGCGGCGCACATGACAGAATCAAAGTTTGACGTTCGCACGAGATACTTTCCAAGGCGTTCCACCACCTTGGACGCCGTAAGCGCCGGCCCGTCATTGATTTCAAAGCTTCTTTCGGCTCTGACTTTCGGCGTTCTCGCGTAGTACGCGGGCTCGATTGTTTTAACACTCGACCAATAGATCGGATAACTCGCGGTTTTGTTGTCATCCTTTCTAACCTCTTCGTCTTTTCCGGGCTGATGCTCAAACTCGCGCCACGCGGCTAAAGAGTCCTCTTTGTGCGTTTTTGCGGCCTTTTTAGCACCCTCAATCCAGCGCTTCCAATAGTCGCGGCTGGCTTTTTTATCCTTCACTTCCTGCTGTTCTGTTTCGCCTTCGGGTTCGCCGTTAGGATCTTGCGTTTGGCCCGGATAATCAGCGCTGGCCATAATTGGAGCGTTTTGAGTTGAGCTTAGTTAAAATCGTAGCAGGTGTAATTATCCGCTCGGATCCAGGTTTACGCAAAGTTTTATCAAGGCGCTTCACGATCGGGCGCGTGGCGCAGGCGTAGCGGCACGAGTCCGAGCTGTGAGTTGCCTCGCCGTCTGGCGTGTAAGCATTCACTTCAATCGGGTCACGCTCAACCGCCGGTAAGTACTCCCGCACGTACCGGCATGAAATACAAAAGTAGAGCAGCGGGAAGCCGTCTTTTCCTTCAAGACGTGCCTTTACTTCAGCACAACCAAACACTCGTCCCGTGTTTGCCTGTATGAGCGGAACGCCATTTTCTTTAAAAGTGTCACACATCTTGTATTTATTCCCATCCCTGGAGTTGCCGCGCTCCTGAAATGGGAGCGAATCCGATAGCGTGATCCCGCTCGTTACCTCGGTCGTTCGATCCTTAATTCCCTGAGCTATCCGCTCATTGGACATTTCAATGCCTTTCTCCGGGTGCTCCTCGTCGCAGCCGTACCACTCGCGGTAGCAAATAAGCGCGCCTACTGGCACCCAAAGGCGCTCGCGCACTAGCTCACCCTCCTTTAGGCGTTCGGCAAAGAATGGCTCTCCGTCAGACACGCACCACCAATGCACACAAAAGGGCTCAGAGCTGCCCCAGTCAAATGTCCGATACTTGAACCAATGGCTAGGCGGTATGAAATCGGGAAGTGTGTGCTTGTCGTCGTCGTACTGCCTGAAGAAATCCCCGATAGGTGAATCCCAATCGCCAGTATCGAGCGCTTCAGCTAATGCTTTATCATTGAGTTCCGCCAAGCGGCCCTTATGGGCCTTTAGGTCAACTGAGAGATTATCTTCAGCCCTTGAGGGTATGTACTGCCGCAAGAATCCATTAACTTCCTCGATAGAAAACGGCGGGCGAGCCTTAACAAACGCGCGGCGAAAGAAGCCCACAGACTTACCCACGGGGTTCGCCGTGTAAATAATCAGCGGAAGCTTGCCGCGATACTCTGGCGGTAGCGTTTCCGCCATTTCAAGGGGCATACGCACCCAGGCGCGAAACACTTTAATAAGCCATTCTGATATTTGAGTTGCCTCATCTATAACTAAGACATGCTTCTCTACACCCTGTGCTGAGTCGAATTGGCGCTCATCCTGGCAATGCTGAAATGCAATAATAGATCCATTACAGACGAAATTTACCCCGTCCTCGGTAACTTTTACCGCGCCATTTTTAATTAGCGGGGCAAGTAAGGATTTGAAGCCAGTGCGTCCATTGACATGATTTTTTATTATATCGTCCGCTTTTTTGCGGATCAGTACGCACTGCAAGCCCTTAATCGCCAGGCACAAAACGATTAAGAGAACGCGGACAAAATGAGATTTGCCACCTTCCGAAGCCCCGCCAAAAAGGATTTCCGTAGCCTTCGAAAGAAAGGCTTGCATCTGGCGCGGCCAAAGCGAAAGATTAAGTTCAACATTCACTTAGGCTTTGACTTTTCCGTTAGGTTCACCGTGATCGATAGGTCGCCGGAATGCTCTACGTCCGTCTTATCGCGCCACCGCTCGGATTGGCGATTCTTCAACCAAAAAATACAGGCCGTGGTATCAGGTGGGTAATGCTCGGTGTACGGTGTCTCGGTTACGTCCCCTTCGTAAGCCGAGAAGTGTACCGCCTCGTGCTCGAAACCCTTCGCCCGCTGGAATAGGCTTTTTTCTACCTCGGCGTCCGCCTCGCTCTTAGCCCCCTTTAGGGACTCGGAAAATTCAGGGTGCTTAAGCTTCCACTCGTTGATCGTGTCTTCATTTACTTGGAAGAAATCCGCCAACTGTTTATCAGTGGCCCCCAATAGACAAAGCTTCCGCGCCTGCTCAACGTACTCTGATTTATATTTTGTTGGCCTTCCTGCGGGCATATAAAAATTATACCCTCTCCCGATTACTTGCGCGCAGCCGGAACTTCCGCCCGCCTCGTATCTCTTTAACCATCAATCCCAACATTTGCGGATCTATTCCAAGCTCAGAACAAATCCAACGGCAAGAAAACTCATCCTCACAGTCACTCCGTAGCCACGCTTCCGAGTCCGCACGCCAATCCCTAAAATCCTGCCCATTGCTTTTTCGAACCTTAAAATTAATCGTTAAATCTAAAAGCGCGCGGTAGAGTACTGCCGTCCAAAGGCTTCGAAACGGCCTCATTTCGTACTCAAATAACGATTCCCCGTTCCCTACAACCAGAACGCTCCGTGTCCTCCTTTGGTCCCTATTCTCGTGTCTTACGGCTTCTTCTAGCTTAGCCGGATATCGATCCCCCACACTGCTCTCATAAGTTTCTGTTTGAGCTTGAACATTGGCGTAATCATTCCTTTGACGTCTTCTACAACAGCCACACACCCCGGCTCCAGGTATGAGAAGTCGGCCCGGTAATCGCAAATATGCACGCCGTTTACCTCGATTCTAAAATGCTCCTGAAGTACTAGGTGATCGATATGCCCGGCTTGCTCCAAGATCTTCAATTCCTGGTATCTTCGTGCCTCCTTCTTGGACGCAAACCGAATGCCGTCAACCGTCGTAGGCACGGCCCTGTATTTACTGTACCTCATCCCATCTCACCTCAACCGATCCGCAAGGGTGCTCTTATACGCGCTGCCAAGCTCTAAACAATTAACTGTTATCCCCTGCGGATCGGGTCAGGCCATAATTCAACCGAGCACCGAAGCCGGGCAGTATTACCCGATCTCCGACTGATTAATTGGTTTAACCTCGGTGCTCGGGTCAATTATTCTTACATCGTCTTCGCTTTCTAAGAATGTCAGCACGATCGGGCATCCCATAAATAAAACACTCTCCTCGCCTTCTTCCGTTGCGCGCTTATCGCAAATCAACCCGCCATACTCCCGAACATAGCGTTCGTAAATCGCATCGACGAACTGCTCATACCTATCTTTCCACAGACGAATTTTAGGGCGCGGATTGCGCGATGACGCTTTCCTGTATATGGCCTTAATTACTTGCATTAAAATATCTTCGCTCATAACGGTGCCCCATCCCTCTCATTCATTGCAATTTTCTCATTAGCTCTCTCCGGTGCTGGCTCTTCAAAAAAATGAATCGCAAGCGCTCCAACAAGAAAGCCCATGTAAAATCCAAAAGCCCACGGGACAAGCGGCTGGCCGATTGCGGCCTCACGTATGGCCTGTGTCCATGTAGGAATGTGGTAATACGCGAACCCGCCATCCACGAGTAAAATTAAAACCGGGATGATGCCCATCGACCACTTGACGATCGACCAAATGAGCGTGAATTGTGATTGCGGGAAGGTCCTCATTTCTCCCCCTCCTTCGGCGCAGGCGGAAGCACTCCCAATATCCTGCAAATCTCTTTACCGGACATATGATAGGTAAGCCCCGGCTTATATAGCTGATTAGTGATTCTCTCCCTCACCGCCTTCGCGCCAGCTAAGTAACAATCAATCATTGAATACTTTAAGCTGTGCTCATCCAGAGTTATTAATGGTTGCTTATTTTCTGGGGCCACCAGCTTCTGAAGAATGAATGCGTGGTGGCGATGTTCTTCCATCTGCTCGTCCGCACACTTCTCAGCTCCCGCTCTCAACTCGTCTTCCGTGTCGCTCATAGCTCCTCTCCTGCATCTCCAAAGGCAATGTCTCGTGATAGTCTCTCAACTAGTTCACTCTTCTTCTCAAACTTCTTCAGAATCGCGGCGTGAAGCTTGTCGGCGAAACGAATACATTTGTATCGTTTATTCGAGCAGCGGGCGCATCCGCAGCGGTATTCGTAGCCAACACGTCCGCATTTCTTGAGCGCCCGCAGCATTAAATCGATGCTCATTTCGCCACCCTCACCAATTTGCGGAAGTCGGAGAGACGGAGGATGACGACTCGGGTAGCCTTAACGCCCTCATCTCCGACAAAGTACACATCTTCAGGCGTGTATTCTGCGAAGCCAGCAAGAATGCCGTTCGGTAAAATAGCTCCCCACGCTTTCACCGCCTCGATTTTGGGCTTTAGCTTTTTCTTCATTTACGCCTCAAATTCCATAATACCGTAGCGCCCTTTCTATTACCTACCGGCCCGCAGGCTTCGCAGATTTCGCAGTAGTAACGCCAGCCGGGGATAAGTTTTAGAGTGCCGATGCTGTTCCCGCAGAACGGGCAAGGCTTTATTTTGGGCTTCTTCTGTTTAGTCTTCATGTCTTCTCCCATGTAATTGTCACCAGCCGACACTCGTATTCACCGGGATACTCTTCCACGTCTGCCTCTATGTCGGTTGCGTTATAGGCGATAGTGTAAATTTCGTTGGTATCGTCAAGCTCATCGGTGCCTTTTTTAAATAACGCCCATGCTTTAATACTTATCTTCTCCACTCCCGCCCCCTTAGTTAGTCTCAAAATCTCTTAACTTGAGCTTGGTAATTATCCGTGCACCGTTGCGATTAAAAAGCTCCGTAAGTGGCCTACCTACGAGCCCTTCCGGCGCGGATTTGCGTAGCTGAGACTCGCTCTTGCCCTTGCACCACAAGATTGCATCGGCTAATAGCCGGGCTTGTGGAATCCGCATAGGCACAAAATCCTTCGCATCATTTCGCCTTCTCCTTAAGCGCGGCTATTTCATCATCAAGAGCTGACTCATTTTCAAGCGCTGCCACGCGAGCCTTAAGCGCCTCAATCTGCCCGTATACCACCCAAAGTTCCGGCGACATCCTGGGCTGAGGTGACGGCTCTCCTAGAAGTTGGCGCGTGCACTTGCATCCGTTTGTGCTGAAATGCTCACCACATCTCTCGCAGTATCCGTTAATTATCATTTCGCCTCTCTCTTAAGCTCAATATCCGGCCCGTAATGGTCAAGTCCATCAGCGGCAAACAAATGTATAACCTCACCGTCATCGGTCTTAACGTTACAATGCCAACCATCGGGGTAATCGCCTTTCGCGGCCTTAAAAGTACCATCCTCAAGAGCTACGTACTCAATTCCTCTCCAATAGGAGTACTCTATTAGGCGATCTCCTTTTTTAACTTCGCTGATCGTCATTTCGCCTCGGGCTCCTTGGCCATAGTGCGGATAATATTCGGCGTGTGACCTATCGCCTTAGCGTGGGCCGCTAGTGCTTTCTTACGCGCTACCTGGCCAGCGCCGTACCCTAAATCGTAGTCAGGAATATGTTGCTGATCTAGGCGGATTGCACGGCCCCCAGCGCCATCCATCCAGCCTCGCGTAAAGCTCATGTGCCTGTCGAATTTGCTTATCTCGCTCATTTCCCGTCGTCCTTATTCACGGATTCGAGGTCGGAGATAGTGACATACTCCGAGCCGGGATCGCCTGCTACAATTTGCAAGAAGACTCGGTTCTCCTTCGCGTGCCGGAGAAGCCAGGCAATGCCAGCTAAAAATGTTTTGCTCTGACCCGGAGAGTACCCGTATTTTTCAACGTACTCTCTCGCCGCTCTTTCAGCTGGTGTGCTCATTCGCTTTTAAGCTCCTTAATTATTCCATCCAAGCGCGGGTTAATTGCGTTGCAGATGTCGGCTTTAATGGCGGCGGCTAGTGCTCGGTAGCGCTCTCTCATGCCCACGCCGAATTGCTCTTGCTCGCTGTTCAAATACTTCTCCACCTCGCTCTCCTCCTCGGCGCGCCAGGTGGAGATAAAATCATAGTTGGCGCTGCGACATGGAAAGCGCGGATCGGGATTATTTGTTAACCCGCTCGCGCAAGCTCGATAGAATGCGGCTTGCCTGTAGTTATCAAGCTCTACCCCATCAACGAAAAACCAGCCCGCCCCGAGGAGTATCCATTGCTGAGCATTATCAGCGATGATCACATCCCCCGGCTTCGCGTCCAATGACTCACGCCACTGCTCGAAACTTTGCTTCATTTCTCCTCTCCCACCAGTGCAACTCTAAAAACTCCGCTGCTCGGCATTGAAGATTTTTGCAGCTCAACCGCCTGCCGAGCGTGGTGAAGTTCGTGCTTGGCCATCGAGTTAAGCTCATGGCAAGCGTGATCGTGGCCGTCAATGCCGCGAGCAAAGTAGCCCTGCCAGAACGCCAAGCGCTCCTTGGGTTCTTGACTGACTAGCAACGAGGTGTCTTGTCGGGTCATGCACGGGATCATTATATTTTCCTCCAAACGCGGCACGTGCCGTCGTCATATTTTAACTGCCGCAACCTTCCGCGCCCGAACATGCGAATCACGTGAGCTTGGAATTTGGTTGCGTCATCCTTACTATCGAATAAAATCGAGTCGCCGCGCTTCATTGACTGAAACACCGCGGCGTTACTGTCGGGCTTTAAGTTTCTCTTCGCGCGGTAAATTCCTCGGGCGGTCTTGCGGCGCGGAAATGGAATGCCGGAGTCGATTTTCATATTGCTCTCCAGACGCTAGCCGTTGCCCCTGAGATGTTTTTGCGGCGCACCCCCGTGTCGACTATCAAGCCGGCCATTAGTAGCTCACTGAATCTGGGCCTAATACTTAAGCACGACTCCTTGAACAACCCCGCGATCTCATCTGCCGTGTAACCTTGGTTATTCAGCTTCATAAAGCCGTAGATCCTGCGGCGCAATTTCTCGGCGCGGCTTGCCACTTTGTGCGCGGCGTCCTTGCTTGGGCCTTCGGCTTTGTAGCCGGGCGCGTCGGGGTAGCTGAAATTGATTTGAAGTTGATCGGTCATCGCCATTCCTGCTTAATAAGCTCACGGATTTTGCGTATATTTTCTTTGGTAATTCCCAAAGTTTTAGTCCCTGTTTTGTTAGGGCGAATCTTTGCGCTCCCTTTTTTGCCTAGAATTTTGTAAATCTTTTCTGCGCAAAATTTTGCGATCTTCGCGCTAGGGTAGGAGCGCCCGATGCAAAATCCGCTCTTTACGTGAGTCAGTGTGTAAAACGGGCCGCTGTAATCTGCTACCAAAACCGGAGTGTATTGAGTTTTATTCACGGCCCATGCATCGCGGAAAATTTGCGCCCGAACCTCACTCCGCGAGAAAGTTTTAGGATGGCCCTTTTCGCCTTTCGTTATCGTTATGATTCCTTTTTTCCAATCGCTTTTCATGTTTCACCATAAAAAAGCCCGGCCCCGCAAGGGTTCGGCGGCTCCGGGCAGGGTCCTTAGTGTTCGATTACAAACGTCTCGGGGTCTATTCCGTGGTTTAGCATTGTCGCCGCCGCCCGCGCTTTGCGAGTATCTGGCGGCATTCTGCTAGCGTGGATCTTCCCGGTACTCGGACAGATCATTTTGAGCAGCACGATCGGCTCAACGTCCGCATTATCAATTTTAATTAGCTCGTATTCTCTCCAACTATCGAGCTTTTTTGCATCAAGCGCTTGGCATATGCGGTCGTAGCCCATCGCCTTAATGAGCGTCATGCGTAGCTCAGAGTTTTTCTCTTCAAGTAACCATTTCGGTTGCCAGTCGGATGTTTTCAAAGAGCCGTATTTCTCCGGTAATCGTCGGCCATCGTTAGCATAAACCCCAAACCCGTCTATGTACTCAATCGCCATGCGGCCATCGGCGTGCAATCGCCCTGCGCGATTTACCTCGCAATAGATCGGGCGCTCGGATAAAAGAACGATTCCTTTTCGAGGAATCCACCAGCCGCACGATTCAGCTAGGTGCATTAATGGAATTAATTTTTTGCAACAGTCTAAATTACAAACATCGAGAAAGTATGAATAAAAACTCAGCCATCCAGCCTCATGTTGCCCATAGACGCTGTCCCCGACGCTGGCCCCGACGCTGTCCCTGACGCTGGCCCCGACGCTGTCCCAGACGCTGGCCCAGACGCTGGCCCCGACGCTGGCCCAGACGCTGGCCCCGACGCTGTCCCTGACGCTGTCCCCGACGCTGGCCCCGACGCTGGCCCCGACGCTGTCCCTGACGCTGTCCCCGACGCTGGCCCCGACGCTGGCCCCGACGCTGTCCCT
>Ga0172380_10006098_pt1 | contig 14195 bp, 24 predicted proteins | sample Leawe162metaG_FD_119747 | JGI IMG/M metagenome (GOLD analysis project Ga0172380, IMG submission 119747) | Leachate microbial communities from a municipal landfill in Southern Ontario, Canada - Leachate well 162 metaG | ecosystem: Engineered > Solid waste > Landfill > Unclassified | place... | reverse complement strand
TACACGCTCGAGATGCCGGTTGAGGTGGAGACCGGCGAACTGGACGATGACGGGAATCCGATCAGCGAAACGGTGATGCGGCCGGAAGAGGCAAAGCGCCTCAAGGAAGGCGCAGAGCTTCGCCCCGACGGCGCGCAATATGAGCGGATCAACGTCCTGAAGATCGAGGCCCTGAAGCGCAAGGTCGAAGCGCTCGAGGCGCGGCTTGCGAAGCTGGAAGCCGCCTAGATGCCCCGCGTTGCCTTCGACCCACCTCCGGGTCTCAACAGCAACGACACGATCTACGCTGTCCCCGGGGCTTGGGCGACCGCCACGAACATGCGCTGGGAAGATGGTAGGGCGCAGACGGTGGGCGGCTATGCCAAAACCTTCGCCTCGGCGCTTACCGGAAGCTGCCGCAACGTCTTCAACTGGTCGAACAACACCGGCAAGGCCAACATCGCATTCGGGACGCATTCCAAGCTCTACGTTTATGTCGATGGAGCGCTGGCCGACATAACGCCGTCAGGGCTCGCGGCGGGCTCATCGTCCACCGGGAGCCAGGGCTCGGCTTACGGCATGGGCACCTATGGCGGCGGTTCCTATTCAGTCCCGGCGAGCCAGTACAAGCTTCGGACATGGTCGCTCGCGGCATGGGGGCAGACGCTTCTTGCATCACCCCGCTTTCAGACGCTCTTCCAGTGGAGCAACGACCCTGGTGCGTTAGCCGTGGAGATCACCCAGGCGCCCGACACGATCGCGGCGATGCGGGTCAATTCCAAGACCCGGCAGGCGATCGCGTTCGGATGCAACGAGGAGCTTTCGGGCAACTTCAATCCCCTGTGCATCCGCTGGTGCGATTTCGAGGATCTGACCGACTGGACCACGGCGGCCGGCAACAATGCGGGCGAGCAGATATTGAACGGCGGCGGGCAGATCATCACCGCCGAGCAGGTGGGCGACGTGTTCGGCATCTGGACCGACAAAGACCTTCACCAGATGATCTACGTCGGCGATCCGGGGCAGACCTATCAGTTCGACAAGGTAGACGAGAACTGCGGGATCGCAGGCCCGAATGCGGTCTGCGTGATGAACGGCGTTGCTTACTTCCTCGGCAAGGACAAGCGCATCAGGGCTTGGGGCGGGTACGGGACCAAGCCGATTGTGGTCGATTGCCCGATCTGGAAGGAGTTTTCCGACAACATCGTTGACCTCCAGATCGACAAGATTGTGATGTCGAGCAATACCAAGTTCGGCGAGGTTTGGCTCTTCTACCCTGACACCCGCGACGGGACGGAAAACAGCCGCGCGGTGTTCTTCAAGATCGGCGGGCAGGGGGTGTTCTGGTCCAAATCGGACTTCGCCCGCAGCGCGTTCTGCGATTCAGGCGTGCTTTCCTATCCGATCGGGGTGACGCCTGCGGGAGTGGTCCACAACCACGAATATGGCGCGACCGCGGACGGATCGAGCCTGTCGTGGAGCATCAAGTCCGCCGCGCAATATCTGAACGAGGCCGAGCAGACGCTACAGGTCCAGCGCATCCGGCCCGACTTCAAGGGCCAGACCGCGAACATCACATTGACCGCCTATGTCCGCGCTCACCCGCAATCTACGGCCACCACGAAGGGACCTTACACGCTCGGCACGTCCACGGTGAAAAAGGACATCCGATTTACCGGGGCGATTGCCGAGCTGGAGTGGGCGGGGACGGGCTATGCGCGGTTCGGCAAGCCCACGTTCGATGCGATCGGCGCGGGGATCAGATGAGCGATAATGCCGGTTATCTAGACTGGCGAGACAAGCTCCAAGACCTGATCGACGCAGACGGAATGTACACGATCGAGCAGCTCGACGAGTCATTGGCGCAGGGCCATTCGCAGCTTTGGGCGACGAAGGCCGCCGCGATCGTCACCGGGATCAATGATTACGGCGGCGGTGAAAGAATGGGGCAGGTCGATTGGGCGGTCGGCGATCTGGACGAAATCCTCAACAAGATCATGCCCGAAGCCGAAGCATATTTGAAGGCAAGCAAATGCACCCGGATCATGTTCGAGGGCAGGACAGGGTGGGGGCGAGTTCTCAAGGCCCACGGGTACAGACCTCACAGCGTGACGCTGGTTAAGGACATCGCATGAAAAGCAAGACGAAAACCAAGACGACGCCAATCGTCAACGAGCCGATGGCCGGCAACCTCAACAACTACGCCGGGCAGGTTTCGAACTTCTTGGCGACCGACCCGTCTCAATATGTCGCGCCAGCATCTCCCTTGCAACAGCAGGCGTTCGCGGGCGCTCAGGATCTGGGCGGGTGGCAGGCGCCGCAGCAGCAGGCGCTGAGCATGGCCCAGAACGCGAGTGCGGCGGGTCCTTCGACCTATCAGGCACCGCAGCTCGGAGCGGCGGCACAGGCACAGGCGGCACAGCTTGGCCCGGCGGCACAGGCGCAAGCAGCGCCGCAAGCCCAAGCCCAGAGCCTGCTCACCAATCTTTCCTCCTACATGAACCCCTATACGAACGACGTCGTGAACTCGTCGCTCGCCAATTACGACGATTATTCCGGGCAGCAGGCGGCGGCCCTGCAATCCCAGCAGGCGCGGACGGGCGCGTTCGGCGGTTCGCGCGCTGGTGTTGCTCAGGGGCAGTTCGAGGCTGATAGGGGAAGGAATCGCGCCGCAACCGAATACGGGATGCGCTCGGACGCCTTCAACGTCGGCGCCGGGCTATCGGGGCAGGACGCGGATCGCCGGCAAAACGCCAACTTCTTCAACATCGGCAACACGCAACAGCGCAACCTGTTCAACACCGGCCAGCAGAACCAGTTCGACCTCACGCAGGGCGGCTTCGATCAGCAGGCGAACATGTACAACACGGGCGCGCAGAACGACTTCACGCTCGCGCAGGGCGGCATGGATGCGAACGCGGCGCAGTACAACGCGGCGGCACAGGAGGCGCAATACCAGCGGGCACTGGAAGCCGCCGGGCTCACCGCGAACATCGGTTCGGACATGGGAGCGCAGTCTCGCGCGGACCTCGGCCTCACCGCCGACCTCGGCGAGATGCAGCGCATGATCGAACAGGCGAAACTCAATGCGGTTCCGACGCAGCTTCAGATCGGCGGGTCGCTTTACGGCGCAATCCCACAGGCGAGTTACATCGGCCAGAACCAAGTCAGCAAGACGAGCGGCGGGCTGGTTCCGGGGTTACTCGGCGCGGGCCTGACCGGCTGGGCGACCGGCGGCTTCAAGTTCTAGGGGGAAACAGATGAGCTTTTTCGGACCTGGGGGCACGGGCAGGAACATCGCGGGCTTGCTGGGGGACGTGTTCCTTCAGCAGGGCGGGATGCAGCCTATCTATGGGCCATCTGTGAAGCAGCGCCAGTTGATGCAGCTTGAAGAGCAGCAACGCCAACGCGACTGGGCCGACTGGGAGAAGAAAGAAAAGTATAAGCGCGCCAACCAAGCGCCAGACATCCCCGAGCTTGCCAAGACGGTCGGCTACTACCGTTCGATCGGCCGCAACGACATCGCCGATGACTTGGAGAACAAGGCCAGAATGGTGACGATCCAGCAGGCAGATCCTAGCGGGGAAGTCAGAACGCTTTACGAGAGACCAACCAGCCTGATGAGCGGCGGCGCCCAGCCCGCAGCTCCAACCACCGATCTGCCGCGCATTTCCACGCCCGCAGAGGCGGCCAAACTCCCGCCAGGGTCGTGGTTCATCGCCCCTGATGGCTCGAGGCGCCAAGTGCCGGGAGGTGCGGGGTCCGGCGCCCCGCGTCCGTTTCGCTGATCCCACACGGGCTCCGGGCACGATGACGAGCGGGCGCCGAACGCCGGAAGGCAATAAGCTGGTCGGCGGCGTGCCGAACAGTTGGCACGTTGGCGGAGACGCGGCTGACTACGTTGGGACGACGCCGGAAGCGCTGCGACAATACTATGGGCCGGATGCGAAGATCATCCCGGAGAAAGACCATATTCATGTGCAGAAGCGCGGCCTCAATGCGCCATTTTATGGCCGCCGCGGCACCTACGGACTGAGAGGGCGATGATGAAACAATGGTGGGAGCACTTCCCGACTGACGATCAGCCTTCACAGGGCGGCATTGTGACCAAGCCGGCTGATCCCGCGCGCGCGCTAGAGGTTCCCATCAAACAGCAGGATTTGCGCCAGGGAGAGGTGCAGATCGAAGGCGGGCAGCTCGGCAACCAGAAAACTCGCTATGAGGTGGACGCAAAGCCGAAATACGACCGCTTCGGCGCGCTCGACAAACTGACTGACAACGTCCGCAATGACCCGCGCATCAAGACGTATGAGAACGCGCTGCCGATCTGGGCGTCCGCACTGAACAGTCCCGACACCGCGGAAGCTGACAGCCTCCTTGTGAACGCCATCGCCAAGGTCGGCGACCCGATGACCGGCGTTCAGCAGCGGGAGGGCGACGCCTACCAGAGCGCCGCTTCGACGCTTGAGCAGGTCAAGGCGAGGATGCTCAAGGAGTTCGGCTCGGATGGCGCCGGCAACTTCACGACTGAGGGCCGCAGGCGCATCAAAGAGGCGATGACCAATCGCATGCAGGCGTTGGCCACGGGCTATAATTCAGCGCGCGGCGAATGGCGCGAGCGCATCAAGGCTTCGGGAATTCCCGACATCGATCCAGAGACGATCCTTGGGAAGCATTACGGCGGCGACTTTCAGCAGTACGAAGCGAACTACAAGGGCGCCCCGATCCGCAATCTGGACGGTTCGCAGGGCGCTGTCCCGGCCGGCTGGGACCTCAAGCAGCACGGCGGCCGAACCACATTCATGCCGGGTAGCACGCCCCCGCTTTCAGTCGATATTACCGACGACCGGATGCCCGGCGAAACCGAAGAGCAGTATCAGGCGCGTTCTCGCCAGGCCCAAGACCCGGGCGCGAGAACTCCCGATATTTCGGACATCCGCACTGGCCGCGGACTGATGGAAAAGACAGACGCCTTCGTCCGCGGTCTCGCCGATATTCCCACCCTTGGCATGGCCGATGAAATCGCTGCTGCCGGGAACACGATTTTCGGTGGCGGCACGATGGGTGACAATCTCGCTCGAGAGCGCGGGATCGACGCATATGACACCGAGAATCACTTCCCCTCGCGCTTTGCTGGCCAAGTCGGCGGCGGCTTCCTCCTGCCGATGGGGGCTATGAACAGCATCCCCCAGATCGCCCTGAAAAGCGGCGCCGTGGGCGCCGGGTACGGCTTTGGCTCAACGGAGGGTAGCCTTCTCGATAGGACGGGCGGTGCGGCCGTTGGTGGCGCTGGCGGAGCAGCCGTGGGCGCCGGCCTGGGAGCTGCAATTCCCACTCTCACCCGGGGCGCTGTCGCTACTGGTCGGCGCATCGTTGGCCCGTCGAACGCACGCCAGCAGGGGCTCCTGAATGCCGCGACCGAAGAGCAAGTGCCGATTAACATGGCTGACCTTTATCCGGGCGCGCAAAACACCGTCGCAACGCTCGAGACCATTCCTGGCGCGTCTGGAGTGGTCCGCGGCGGGATCGAGGCGGGGCGGGATGCGATCGAGGGGAGGGTCGGGAACCTTGCCCGCGGCGGCATGGCTCGAGAGGACATGGGGCAGGTTGTTCAAGACGCCGGCAGGCGCACTGTTACCCGTATGGATGCACAGGCGGATCGTCTTTACACTCGCGCTCGCACGCTGGCTGCGGACACGCCAGTAACGCCTCAGTCTGTCATGCAGACCCTTGCGGGGCTGGTAAGGCAGGAAGAGGCCGTCCCCGGCGGCACGCGAGCGGGCGCGGTAATCCGTCAATACGCACAGGCGTTCGAGAATGGCGGGCCGATCACCATTGACGGGGCAAGGGCTATGCGCTCTGAGCTTCTGGCGAGACTACGCGACGATGGCGGCCTCAGCAGGCAGCGTGCCACCAACATCACCAACCAGATCATGCGCGGCGTTAGCGATGACATCGAGCGCTCGTTGGGGCAAGCGGGGCGAGGCGCGGCAGTTCAGGCGTACCGCCAAGCTGATAGATTCTACGCACAGAGCAGAGATGAGATCGAGCAAGTCATCGAGCGGTTCATCGGCACTGATGACAAGCCCAAATCGGTAGAGCAGACTATTGCGCTGATGCAGAGCGCCGCCGGCCCTAAGGGCAATGCGGCGGGACTAAGCAGGATGTTGGCCAGGCTTTCTCCCGAGGAGCGCCGCGACTACGCAGCCACACTGGTCGAGCCGCTGGGCAGGCGGTCGGCCGATGAGCCTTTCTCGCCCTCAACATTCATCACCAACATTCGCGCCATTTCCCCGGCAGCTCGCCGCGTGATTTTTGGCGCCGATGGCGAGCGATCGATCCAGAATCTTGTGCGGCTCAGCAATGCCAAGAAAGAGACCGTTAACCGGCTCAACAATAGCCGCTCGGGCCAAGTGAGCAACTACCGGACGGTGATGTCTACACTCATCACTGGCCTGCCCGGTGGCGGAGCCGTGGCCGGTTTGGCGTTCAGCGCCCCGGGGACGGGTGCCGCGCTGGCGACGTCGGTGGGTGTGGCCGGTCTGGCAGCATCACGCGGCTTGGCAAGAGCGATGATGAATGAGCCGTTTACGCGCCTGCTCGCTCAGACGCCCGCCACGGTCAACCCCGCCGCGATCAACAATCACCTTGGGCGCCTTCGCCGACTTGCGGTGCAGAACCCGGAAATCAGGGGTGTTGTCGAAGGTCTGGAGCAGCGAGTTCTGCAAGCGATGAACGACAACATGCGAGCCCCCGGCTCAGTCGCGGCGTCACCAGACGAGGGGCGAGAGGATCAGCAGCGTCGCTAATAGCGCATAACGCGAATGCCTGCCGGGTGTGATGAAGCGAGCGGCCCCGTACATCGCCACCAAGATGAGCAGGACGTGCCAAACCTTCACCCCGTCACGATAGCACCCTTCTGGCGGGCTTACCAGTTCCCCTCGATCACAGCCACCACAAGCATGGCGATAACAACCGCGAAGGCCCATGCGAGCACGAACTGGCGGCGGGTGGGCATCAGTACTTCCCGACCATAAACGGCGGGATCTCCGTGCGAGGACAGTTCAGGCTCCAGGCAAATACACCCAAAATTACGGTCAAGACCAGAGCCAAGCACACACCACGCATCTCGGAGATGATGCGCCTCACTGATCGATCAGTCGAGCACAATCACATTCAATTCGGGGGAAACAGCCAGCCATGGGGCCACCTGAAGTCCTGACCCTTGCCGGCCAATTCGGGCCGATGGGGCTTCTCGTCGCCTACCTCATGTGGCGCGAGATACGCGCCGAGAAGCTGGCGCGGGAGCGTCTCGAGACCGACAAGGCGCTGGCCGCGGCGATGGCGCTTCTCACCGCCACAATCCAGGGGCTCAAGTGATGTGTGATCGTATCGACGCAGTCCGAGCCGTCCGACAAGCCGCGCACGACCTTTCGCGGGCATGTCTGCACCGCCTCGACCTCCCGGCGCCGATCAGGCCGCTGGTGGAACTCTACAACCGCACGGTTTCCGAGCCTGTGCCGGAATGCTTCGGCGAGTTGCTGGCGCAGCTCACCGACGAGGATAGCGCGAAGTGACCCGCGAGGAAATCATCCGGCTGCAAGGGCGCCTGAACGTCACGCAAGACGGCGTTTTCGGCCGCGGAACGTGGGGAGCCCTGTTCGTGAAGCTCGGCGCCGGCCCTGAACTGGCGCGCGAGCTCGCGCTTGGCGCCGTCGTGCACGTCCCGGCGAACGACATCACGACGCCGCTGCGCCTTGCCCATTTCCTCGCGCAGCTCGGCCATGAGAGCGACGGCTATCGCGCGATGGAGGAATATGCGTCGGGTTCGGCTTACGAAGGCCGCAAGGATCTCGGCAACACACAGCCCGGCGACGGACGGCGCTACAAGGGCCGGGGACCGATCCAGATGACCGGGCGCGCCAATTACCGCTATTTCGGCCAGAGGGCAGGCATCGACTTCGAAAGCCATCCGGAGATCGCCGCTGTGCCGTCGATCGGGATGATGACCGCCTGCCTCTATTGGGCGCGGCACAATCTCAACGCGCTTGCCGATCTCGACGATACACTCGGCATCACGCGCCGGATCAACGGCGGCCAGAACGGAATCGACGATCGGCGCCGGCGGCTGACGATCGCCAAGGGGTTGCTGCTGTGACCTACGATCCCTTTGGCTGCCACGCCCCGAACTGTCCCTGGTGCCCGAAACCGCCGGCGCAGGGTGCCAAGTGACATGGCCCGCCCATGCCTTTGCCGGGCTTCCTGCCTCGACGCCAACGCCGGTATTGCCGAGCTCGCGCAGTTCATCGCCGAGAAGCCGATGCGGCGCGGTGCCAAGGCGAACGAGCCCAACGGCGGCGGTTGCAACTGGCCGTTCTGCTACCGTGGCGACCGGCACCCGGCGCTGGATCTCGAACCGGTGGAGTGGCGATAGATGAGCAGCCACTTCGAAGCCCGCACCGATAGCCCGTTGATCCGCTCGGCGACTCTGGCGTTCGTCAACACCTTGCTCGATGAGCTTATGCCTCACCTTTGCTTGGCGGCGCGCGGCTGCGGCTACGCGTTGGCGGTGCACGGCTCGCGCCGCCGCGACATCGACATCATTGCCGTGCCGTGGACCGATCATGCCGACTCTGCGGAACTCCTTGTTGCTCGGCTCTGCGGCGTCCTCGCCGGTCATGTCGGCCGCGCCATATCGTCCGCGAAATGGGCGGATAAGCCTCACGGCCGGCGCGCTGTCACGATCATCCTGCCAGGCATGTGCCCTGAGATCGACCTTAGCATTATGCCGCTCGTAGCCGAGCCGCAGCCATGATGGCCGCCCTCCGCTCGGTCGGCGCTGCTTGCCTCACCCGCGACGGCTTGCAGCTGATCGCGCTCATCGCCTCGATCGCCGGCTCGGCGACGCTCACCGGGCTGCTCTGGTACGCGATGACCGTCCTCGACGGCGCCGAGCAATGGCACGCCATCGCGAACATTGCCTACGGCCTCCTCGGCACCGTTTCGCTCGTCCTACTCGCGCTCGGCTTCGTGCTCGGCAAGCGCAGTTTCGAGGCGGAATTCTGGAAGGTCAAGTTCAAGGCCACGACGGAGGAGACGCCATGAGCCGAAGCGCCATCCTCCGCACAGCCTTCCCGCGATTCATCATCAGGGAAGGCGGCAAGGACGAAGCCTGGCGAGCCGGCGCCAACGGGCAAAACAATCCCTGGCGGATCTGGGTCTGGAGCGGAATCGACAACAGGGCCGCAGTGGCCGCGCAGGAGCTCTACGAGTGGCGTTTCCGCATGCTGGTAGGGTTGGGTGCCGCAATAGCCATTGGCGCGCTCACCGGCGCTCTGGCGGCGATTTTCGAGCCCTTGCTCTGGTGGCTGGCCCCGCTCGCCGCATGGGCCGCGTTCGTCCTCGTCCCGCAGCTGCACGTCTTCCAGCGCCGCAAGGAGCTGATGAGCCATGAGATCGAACGACAAGCCGCTGTGCAGCTCTACGGCGTCGATCCTGAAGCGTACCTCGACCACGAGGCCGGCGGCATGGCCGGCTATGCCTGGCTCAAGGGCATGTCTCTCGCCGAGATCAGGAACGGGATGAAGCGGCACACGCGCGGGGCGCTGCGCTGGTTCAGCCGCAATCGGCCCTTTCTCGAAGAGATACGCGACTTCGAATTCGAAGGAGATGCCTGATGATCGCCTGGCTCGTGCTCAAGACCGGCCTGTCACCGCGGCTCGTGAAGGCCGGGCTCATCGTCTTCGCGATCGTGGTGGCGCTGCTCTCGTGGAAGCTATGGCTGTCCAGCCATGACGCGGACGTGGTCGAGCAGCACGAGACGAAGATCACAGCCAAGGTCGAGAAGCAGGCGCGCGCCGCCGATCAGAAGCTCGAGGAGCGAAAAGATGCGGCCGCGGTGATCCAAGCCGAGGAACGAAAGGAATTCGACCATGCGACCAACCACCTGCCTAAGTCGGGCCTTACTGATCGCCAGCGCATCGACGCTTGCCGTCAATTGCTCGCCCAAGGAGAGAGTGCGGATATCCTCACCCGCGCCGGTTGCCTTTAAGCAGGAGGCGCCGCCGAAGCTGGATCCGCTGGTCGTGATCAATGACGACGAGGAAGGCTATCGGCAGCACCAGCGCGACCGTGACGAATGGGGCGCGCGGGGGTGGCAGGCGTTGGAGAGGGTCTGTCTGTGGTTTGCCGATCAGGGGGTGGTGGGGTTGCCGTGCGGGGTGGAATGAAGCGTCTCGGCCATGCGGCGAGTGTCCCATTGCGCGTCACGGCTCTTGCCCGAACGGAAGGCGGAACCCGCTCGCATTGCGGTGGCCGCCACCCCCGTATTTCTTGGCAATCTCCGAGACATCAAGACCGTCGTCAGTGGACCTTAGCGAGAATACGCGACCGTCCGGCGTGTCCCAGTAACAGGCTGCGAACGGCTCACCTTTCGCCATCAAATGCCCCGCATCGCTGGTGAGCGTGTAGGGCAGATTGGCAGCCCAAATCGCATATCCGCCAATGGTCATCCGTCGCTTGAACGTATCGACCAATTCAGCAACATCCTTGTGGTGTTTCCGCTCGATCGCGGCGCCTTCCTCGATCATCCGCCCGCGGTCTGCGTCCGCTTGGCTGCGGGCCATTAGATCATCCCACACGTCGAAATCATAGGGGTAGGAAAATACGACGGCCTGAATCTCTCTGGTGCCTTCCAGTTTGAAGCGCCACAGGTCGCGATCCTCGATATGGTCGATCAGGGGCGGACGGCCCCCGCCGACAAAGAAATCCCATGCAAGCCCCGCGCCGCTGCGATTCATGTCGAACAACACGCCGACATTTGAGCATCCAGGGGCGCCTAGATGGCCGACATGGGCCTGATAGTTGGATCGGGCGCTCGGCAGCCCCACAAGGTCATCTTCGGCCGTTTTGTGGTGGTCAAGGATCAGCAGGGATGAGGCTTTAGCGATCATCTCTTCTATCATCGGCCGCTTGTAGCTGAAATCCACCATAATCACGTCTCGCCCGGTCACATCTGGCGGCGCGTCCTGATAGACGCCGGGGTGGAAATCCACATCGTCTCCGAGCGCGTGTCTGACGCTCCAAGCGGCGCCGAAGCCATCTGCGCAGTTCCCGTGATAGATGCATAGTGGTTTCATAATAGGCTCCTTTCAGTGTGCCTGATTTTGTGACTCGATCCGCCGGCCACTCCACCGGCTCATCGCGCGGCCTTTCGGGCGGCGGCGGCAACGACGCGAACTCCCCACCCTCTCCACAAACAGGGCAGAACGGTCCATGATGCAGGCCGTGTCGCTGGCAGGTGAATAGGCTCATTGGCTGGGCGCCGGCAGCGCGAGCAGCGAAGGCGGCGTGCCCTCGATGTATGCGCGCTCTACCTGTGGAAGCATGAAGTCGCCAACGGTCTCGCCGCCGGGTAGGACGATATTCGGCAGGAAGGCTTCCTCGAACGTCTCCACGCCGGATTCGACGCTTTCCAGCTTCGCCTTGATGACGAGCAGGAGCGCGCGGGCTCGCTGCCTTTGACGCTGTAGCACCTTCTTGGATCGCTGATCGGCGGATAGGAGGTAGCCGCGATGGTCCAGCTTCGGCACGTCATCGATCGACGGGAACTGGACGCGGAACCGTAGCATGCGCTCGTTCAGGAAGAACTGCATCGCGAATGATCCGGGCTCGTCGACCTGGGCGATCCGAGCCGCACCCGCCTTCTTGATGAGCGCGACGATCTCGCTGATCGACTTCTCGACCGAGACGGTCGTGGTTTCGGCATATGCCATCAGGCGCGCTCCTCTGGTGCGTCGATCGTCATCCGCCGCCGCGTCGTTATCACGATGTCCCCCGGCTGCTTTATCGTCCGCTCTACGCGAGAGGGCTGCGGCAGATCAGGGTTGCGCGTGCGGCGAACGAATGCATCGCTAGGACCGGGCTGGGGGAGGGGGTTGGGATTGGTGCTCATGCGGGCACGTCGCCAACGTAAAGCATAACGGGCGGATGGCCGGACCCAAAGATCCGCAGCATCACCTTGGCACCGCCCATCATCGCGAGTATCTCGTCAGGCGTTGGCTCCCAGCACGAGATCATGCACGGCTGATCGCCTTTCATCTCATCGCGAATGGGCAGGCCGCCGCAGGGGCCGCTTGTCTCTGGCGTCCACCCTACCGGCGCCCCAAGCACTCGTGTGCAGCCCGTGATGCGCGCGGGGATCATGCTCGGCCACCCGCGTCAACGTAGCGGCCTTCCCACCTTGCGATGAGTTCCTTGAGCGCGATGAGCACGTCTTCACGCTCGCCATTGCCGACGTAATTGACGCGGCCGGTTCCTTTGATGTCCTCGCCGAAATTATAGGTGAGCAGGGCAAAGCCGAACTTGCGGGCGTCGCCCTTGGCGGTGCCGTTGAGGGTGGCATCGAGCGCACCGGCAAGGCTGTTCATCAGGTCTTCTGTCTTCATCGCGCACCTCCCAAAGGAATAGCAGCCACCCTCCGCGTCGTTATCTCCACATCCCCCGGCTGCTTGGCCGTCCTCTCTACTCGAGTAGGCTGTGGTAGATCAGGGTTGCGCCCTCTGCGAACGAAGGCAGGGCTAGGGCCGGGCTGGGGGAGGGGGTTGGTGCTCATGGGCGCGGCCAGCGCTTCCAACGCTTGCTGGTTCTCTGAGCGAAGACGGCCATAGCCAGAGCGGGGAGCGAGAAGATCATTCCCCACCAAACGCTGAACGGTAGCGACCATCCGGGCGCGAAAGACTGCACGATCGCCTGGATGAGGAACAGAACCCCGACGACCGCCAGTCCCTGAGCAAGGCCAATGGTGAGGAATATCGGCCGCATCATCTTTCTCCTGTTGATTGAGGGTCATCACCGCCTCCCGACAAAAGTGCGCGGGTGGCGATGCGATGCGCGGCCCTCAGGGCGGGGTGCTCAAAGTATTTCGTCTCATCGACGATCTCTCGCAGCGCCTCTTCCAGCTTCCTCTTCTGTTCTTGTAGAGTGGATAGAGCTGCTGATGATGTTTCTAGTAGATCGGATGGCGCAAGAACGCGGCCGTGACTGCAACTGGCCCATCTGTTCAGCCGTTCGATCAGCTCGTCTATGGGATTAGTCATGACTGGGGCTCCGAAGGTGCGGTGCGGGCGCGCAGGGCCGCCGCGCAAAGGGCAAGGGCTGGAGTGGCCGCGTCTCCGTGATGAAAGTGCCGCGGCCCTATGCGAAACGTCCGTTCGTTCGTTTGGGGATGAATGTATGCCGTCCACTCTCGGTGCTCGCGCTCATCAACGGAATTTTGAAGAGCGTCCGCTAATTCGTAGCGGGTGCGCTGCCGCAAATTCCCCAAGATAAAGTCTTCAGGCACGAGCGTCATCGCTGCGTCGATTGAGGCGGTGTAGACAGGCCGGTAGTGAATTGACGCCTTCTCGGGGGCCACCGCGTAGCCAATCGCGGCGTCGAGTTCGCGATCAGGCCAGATCGCCTTCTCGCACCGCTCCGCGAGTTCCAGCAGCGCAGTCATTTCACACTTCCTTCTTGGGCTTGGCGGGTGCTTAGGTGTTCGAACAGGTTGTTGAGCACGAGCCATGTTTGAGGGTCCATCGTCATCGCCTGCGTCTGGTGCTCGCCGAAGGTCAGCTCGGCGTAATCAGGCGTTTCATTCACGACGATCGGAAAGAGGATTTTGACGAGATCGATCAGCGCCACAATCTCTTCTCGTTCTGAAGGGATAGACTGAGGCGTCTCGGCGCGGGTGGGCCTGATCATGTAGAGATCGACGAAATGATCGAGAGTTGCCTCGCCCCGCCTCACTTGGTCGACATGATCGGCCAGTTGCTCAAGCGAAAACGAGTAACCAAGGTCGTGCTTGGCAGGGATGAGCCGAGAAGCCTGCCGCAGCATGTGGGAGAGGTTGATTTTCATGGTCGCCCATCCCCCTGCGATGCGCCCCTATCCTGTGGTGCTGGTGGGGGGAAATTCAAGGCAACGCCGCACCATCCGCACGTCCGAGGGTTGACATAACCCGCCTTGTGAGTGCCGTTTACCAACCTCTTTGAAGGGCAGGGATCGGCTTCAGTTTGAGGTCGCTTCGTCGGGCGCCTATCCTGTTCGGGTACAGAAGAGGAGGCGAGGGCCTCAAGATTGGCGATTATCTCGTCGGCGATGTAGATCGTGCCGTCATAGCCGGCCTTGCCCTCAAGCGCCCCACTATACATGCGCTTCAGAATTGGCCCCTCGAT
>Ga0172380_10006097_pt1 | contig 14201 bp, 22 predicted proteins | sample Leawe162metaG_FD_119747 | JGI IMG/M metagenome (GOLD analysis project Ga0172380, IMG submission 119747) | Leachate microbial communities from a municipal landfill in Southern Ontario, Canada - Leachate well 162 metaG | ecosystem: Engineered > Solid waste > Landfill > Unclassified | place... | reverse complement strand
GCCCGTTGCGGTGCGGAGGCTGGCTTCTAGAACCTGAAACTGCCGCGATACGTTGGTGACCGCCATCAGGCCACCCAAGGCAACGCCAACGCTTAGCAGGGGCGCCAGCAAGCCGGCAGTAGCACCCGTGAGGGCGGTTGTGGCCACCTCCGCCCGGCTACCGGCTGCCGCGACCGCGTTGAGCTGCGCCGTTGCCTGTGGCGCCCCCTTTGTTTCGACTGCGATTAAGAGCTTTGCGGTTTCGTTCATTGATTGCCTCTTGGTATCCAGCGTCAAGTTCCCGCAGCGCGTCCAGTTCCCACAAGGCTAGTTCCGTCCGCGTTAGCCGGCACCACGCCTCAACCTCAGTCCATTGCAAGCCGTCCGGCGACCGCAAGTTGCAAAAGAGCTCCCACAGGTAAACAAGGTCCTCGGGCAGCGTTGGCGCATCGGCCAGCTCCTTCGGCTTCTTGCCGGTCTGCCGCCACACCGCCCGCAAGGACTCGCCTAGCGTAACCGATGCACCCTCTACCGGCAGGCTCAGCTCGGCTGCGCTTCGGGCGCAGCGTCGGAGTTGGCTGAGCTGCCGTTGGTAAAAAGTGACCGGTCCGTGATAAGCCGGTCCACTGCGTCGGCAATCTGCGGCGCCTCGCGCAACAGCTCCAGCTTGTTGTCCTCGTCGCACGGCTGCGGGAAGGACCAGCTCTCGATGACGGCGGCAAGGTTACGCAACCGCGCCTCCTGCCGGATCTTGGCCAGCTCGGCGTCCGTTGGCGTTTTGGGCAAGGCGCTGATGGCGCGCACAACCTCCCGTGAGGCCACGACCGCAGCCTGCCGGAAGACGTCGCCGTCCGCGCCAAGCACGTGAAGCCAGTGGGGCGACGGCTTGCCGTCCGGCAGCTTGAGCTCAATGCGTGTGCCAGCGTTGGCGCCGGCTCGGGTGAAGAACTCTTTCATGCGTAGCTCTTTTCAATGGTGAGGCTCGACTGCTCGGTGATGTCGTAAGAAGCCTGAAACGGCATGGTCAGCGTGACCGGACCCTGACCGGAGACGTCCGGCTGTCCACCGGTGAACACAATCCGCGGCAGGGTGAACCGCATGAACTGCCCATCGCTGAACTCCACGGTGGCGCAGAGCTCCACCTCGGTTCCGGCGAGGAAGTAGTTCACCAGCGTGGCGTCCTCGAAGTAGGCCACAACCTGCCCGGTCACGTTGAACCGGCCGAACGCCGGTTGCGTGGTGAACTCGCTGCCCACAACCGGCCGGGGAGTGACGCCGTTCTCCACGGTGAAACTCAGCTCACTGATCGGTGCGCTGGAACCCTCAAGGAGCAGCGCACCGTTGACGCCAACAGCCGGCACCGCTGCGCTCGTGGGTTCGGCGTAGGTTGTGCCGGACGGGGCGCTGCCGCCGAAGGCACCGGCCTCCCGGCACAGCAACCCGAACGCGCCGGTGACGAGCGCCGGGCTAATCTGGAGCGACATGGTGTTCACCACGGCGCCGTTCACCGTCTGGAACAAGGTGACGTCGCGGAACCGGCGGAGCAGGCTAAACGAGGCAAACGTGGAGCCAACCTTGGCGCGCTTGGTGCCGTTGGCCAGCGTGACCGTTGCGCCGGCAGCCTCGTTGACCAGCGTTTTCCCGCTCACAATGAGCTTGCCTGCCGTGATGCTCACAACCACGGCGGTTCCGTTGTTGGAGGCGGAGCCGCTGATGGTGATTGTGTCGCCCGGACGCATTGTCGGGAAAGCGAGCTCCGAGTCGTTGATGCTGTTGTCGGCAGCGGCAAAGGATAGCGAGTCCGCCACATAGCTTGTGATCGCCGCGTAGCTGTCTCCCCGGATGGCGGCAAGGATCAGGCTGTCGAAGTTGGACTTGGACAGCTCAAACTCAACGTCGCCGCCCGCGTTGTGGATTCCGCGCACCGTGTCGGTCACCTGTGCATGGTTGGCCAGCTCGTCGGTGACAATGGTGTCAGGCACGCCGGCGATCGTGGTTGCCTTGTGGCGCACACGGCGGAACGCCGGGCTCGCAGGCGTGGTGCCGTGTGTGGACTCCGCCACAATGTAAAGTTCCGCCCTCGAGGCTTCAGCGTTTGCGCTCATGTTCTGTTCTCCCGTGCTGTCCAGCGTATGTTGACCGTCACCCGGTAAAAACCGTCACTCGACCGCCCTACTGTGCGAGAGCAGGACAAGACCCGGACCTCTTGTCCGCTGCCAGAGTGCGTTAAGAGGGCGCCGGCTGTAAAGGTGCCTCGCGCCGTGTCATAGAATTCGGCCGCGTCCTTGTCGCCCTCGCCAAGCACGCCGTTCCAGTCCAGCTGAAGGATGCCGGTGTGCTCGTCCTCGCCGGCGTTGCCAAGTGTGGCAACCGCCACGTCGGCCGGCATAAAAGTGAAGCGGACCCAAGGCGCAGCGGGACCGTCCAGGAGCAGGTTCTCGTATGCCGTCGCCATGTCGGGGAAGGCTGCTTTGTAGGCGGCAACGAGCGCCTTGCGTGCGTGTAGCAGACTCACTGGATACCTCCGTTCTGTGCGTTGATCAGCATCTGCAAGCGGACGGCGTTGCGGCGCACCATGCCGGCCGGTGCCTTGGTGTGGCTCCAGCCGTCGTATTCAATCCGCGCCGCGTAGGGGAGCGAATTGGTGAGGTAGAGCGTCTGCCCGAGCTGCGACCCGGCAACGGCGTTGCCAATGGTTTCGATAGTTTGCTGCCCGGACGGGTCCTTGGCGTTGTCGTTAACCACAAACACGGGCTCAACGGTGCTCGGCGTCCAGTTGCCGCGAAGCCTGCCGGACAGAACCGGCGTGTCCAGGACCACGGCGCTGAGCAGCTTGAGCGTGACCGCCCGGCGCACCGCGTCAGCCTGCTCCAGCGAGCCAACGCTGAACCGGCCAAGCGCCGCGCCAAAGCTGCCGGCGCGTGCCGTGCCCTTGGCCACAAAGCGTTCGCCGTTGGTGCGTTGCGGAGTCATACCTGCGAGGCTCCGAACTTCTGAACGAGCAGGGTTGCGCCGTCCGGCTTGACGTTGGTCACGCCGTTGACCCGGTAGCTTTCGCCGTCCCACGGAACAACGTCTCCCTCCATAACAGGCGTTCCGCTGGCGCCTCCGGTTGGCGTGCTGATAAAGAAGCGCATCCTGCCGCGGACGTAGAGGTCCCGCACGCGGTCGTCAAACGCCTCCACCGTGCCGCCGGACGCCGGAACGCTGAGCAGGGTGGCGCTGAGCGTTGTGGTGACTGGCGTGGCGTCGTCCTCGTCGCTTGTTGCCGTGCGCGTGACCCGCGTAACGGTGACGGCTGCCCCGAACTGCCCGAGCAGCCTGAGCGCCGTTGCCGCCATTGCCGCGTAGTCGAACACGTTATAGCCTCCGGAGGGAAAGGGGTGAACTACCCGTAAGCAGCGGCGCCAGCATGGCGAGCGCCGTGTTAAGCTCGGGCGCCACGGTGCCGCTCCCCCGTGGAGCGTAAGACACAGTGACAGCGCCTGAAACCGCCTCGGAGGTTACCTCCCGGCCGGTGCCGTTGGGAACCAAGGCGGAGCCGAGGTTGTGCCGGTCCATAACAAGGCGGCACTGGACGTCCTTTAGCAGTTGCGGGATCTCGTCATCGTCCAGGAGGTCGCCATGCAAGTCGGCGCCCGTGCGTGGCCAAGCGAGCGGTTGGTCGTGGTTGTCCGTCCGGTCGCCGCGAAAAGCCTGCGACTCCAAAAAGTCGCAGGCTTCGACGATGTAAGCCTCCACGGTGGCATCGGTTGCCGACAGGGTGACACCACGCTTCAGCGCGTAGGCACGAGCCTCCGCGAGTGTGACGTAGGTGTCGGCGCCGCTGACGTTTGTTCCGTTTTCAACCGTGAGGCTCATGGCTTACTTCTCCTTCTTACCAACAACCTTCCAACCGAGCTCCTTCATGATTTCGACGGAGTTGGTGTGGACTTCGGTCTTTTTGCCGTCGCGTTCCATCAGAACGTCGTCCGGGTTCGGCTTAGCAGTTTCTTCAGGCATAACAATTCGCACTTGTGTCCAGTGTTAGAACGCCGGCCGGGCACTGGACAACCCGGCCGGCGCCTAAGCAGCGCAATCGCTCACCCAAGCAACACGCCAACAAAGTTCGGCTTCCAGACCTTGTAGCCGTAAAGGACCGTGATGGAGAGCAGCATCTTCTTGAAGCCCTTGTAGAGCTTCACCTCAAACGGAATCCCGGTCAGCGGGTCCTGAATGATCATGGTGTCCACGGCAGCGTCGCCACCGGGAGGATCTGCCCACGGGCGAACAGCCAACTCGACCGCGTTCCGGTGGAAGAACGAGTTCGGGGTGAAACTGTTGCCCACGGTCAGCGCCGTGTTGTCGGCACCGGCAGCAAGCAAGCCGGGCTCGCCGATGGTGACAATGTTGGACGCCAGCGCGGAGTTGACGCAATACTTGTTCGCATCGCCCGCAAGCGTGACAATGTCACCCTGAAGGATCGTGCCCGAGCCGGTGTCCAGCGTGAGCGCCTTGCCGGCAGCGGCAACCGCGCCGTTGAGCAGGTAGGAGGCGCCCGTGCCCTTGGTGTGGGTTCGGATGCCGGCCGACTCCTTACAGTTGAACCCTTGGGTCTGGAGCAGGGTGCCGCGCCGGATCAGCTGGTCGGTTCCGGCCTCGTTCACCTTCTGGTTCTGAGTGAGGTTGCGGAACTTGACGCCGGCAGTGGTGTCGAACAGCAACGTCCACATCCCGTCGTCTGGCGTGCCGTTGTCCACAAGGATCTTCCGGCCCTCGGCGATGACGTCCAAGTTGGAGGCGAACGGCGTGGTGCCCGCAGTGCCAACGGCACGGCTGGCGTTCTTGTAGATCTCGGCACACAGGCCGATTTCAATCTGGTTAACAATCGTGCGGAACGCCTGAGCAAGCTGGTCACCGTAAACGGTGCTGAAGCCTTGAGCGTTGTCAACCTTGCGGATCTCCTCGCCCTCCCAAGGAATCATCACGTTGGCGACCAAGTCCAAGCTGACGTTCTTAACGTCGAACGTCTGGTTGTCGCCCTCCGGAATCGTCATGGACGGGGTGAGGGAGGTGTTGAGGGTCGGCTGCCGCGTGAAGACGGACTTCACGGTTTAGCCCTTTGGCACGGCCTGGAGGCCGGCGTTAAGGGTGACGGAGGGGATTGCCCCGGTGAGTTCGCGGCCGATCATGTCGGCTGCTTTCCAAGCGTCCCGGCTGATGCCGGTCAGTGTGTTAGGCATACTTCAAAGAGTTACTGGTTACGAGTTGTCGTCCACCACGTCTCCACCGGCTTTGAAGTGCGCCGCTTTGTCCGCTGTGGACATCGCGTCAAACTGCGAGCGAGTGACCGTGGCCTGACTGTTCGAGGCACCGCCTCCGCTCCTGGACCCGTTGGCACCGCCTCCGGACCCCTTGCTACCGATGAGGATGGGGGCGAACTCCTTGTTGGCAAGCAATTCTTTTTCCAAGTCGTCAACAGTAGAAGCTGACGGCTGCCCGTTCTGGTCCAGCACGCGGGTCGTAAACTGACCGTTCGACTCCTCGAGCCTGATGCGTGCGCGGATGATGGGCAGGAGCAGCTTGGGAGCGACGGAGATCTTGGTTGCCAGCTCCACGGCACGCGCCTCAACGGTGGCACCCTCCAACCCGGCGCGATACTTGGCGACCTCGGCTGCCAGCTCGTTCTCGCGCTTGGTCAGCTTGCCCTTCCAGCTTGCCTCGAGCTTGTCCACGTCCGCCTTAGGAACGGCGCCACGCAGCATCCCATCGCGCTCCTCGCGCAGCGTTTCGAGCTCGGTGTTAAGCTCGGCCAGCTTCTTCTCGGCGTCCTTGCGTGCCGCCTTCTCGTGGTCCTTGGCACGCTTCAGCTCAGCGCCGTCGTCAATGCCTTCCACGTCCAGCTGATACTCCTCGCCGGACTTGGTGTAGAGTTTCGCGACGTGCTCAGCGAGCCCGTCCAGTGATTTGATCTTGTATTTGAGAGCCATAGCGGACGGCAGCGTTGCGCCATGAATGCTCCGGAGCCAGCCTCTTCTAGAATCAGAGACCGGCGCGCTCAAACGCCAGCGGCTCGCGCCTACGCATCTCCTCCAGCGTCGTGGGGCGGAAGCTGCGGTCCAGCTGAAGCGAGGCAAACTCGTCCGCACTGAGGCCACCTTTGCGGAACAACGCGGCACGGGTCGGCCCGAGCACCTCGTTCTGAAAGGCTGCCGGCTGCGTGCCGAGCCAATCGTAGTATGACAGCTCCGCCGGCACGTATCCGTCCTTGGAGCTACGGGTTGCGCCTGTGTCCAGGAAGTCCAAGCCAAGCCGAGGATTGAGTTCGGCAACCGTTGTTGATCGGCAGTTGATATGAACAGGCGGAACCGGTCCCTTGCCAAGCTCAAAAACCTGCCCGTCCAGCGAGCGGCAAGTTGTGGTCGTGCGCGAGTCCAGCGTGGCGACAAACCGGTATCCACTCACGATGTCCTTGTTGGCCTCCCACGTCGCTTGCCGGCCGGCGCTGGCGTAGTGCTGGACCGTCGTGCGTGCAACCGCCTCAGCCTCGCGCCGTGTTACGTCCAGCAACCCGTCCCGGAAATTGCGCGCCTTGGTGCCGCGGATGGCGCGTGTCAGCTCCTCCACCGTTTCGCCGCGAGCGTAGCCTTGCGCGATCCGCTGCGTCACCTTGCGTGGCACGCCGGCGAGCCACTGCTCGACAAAGTCCTCGGGCAAGGCACCCGTGGCCGACAAGGGCAGGCTGCCGGCCAACTCGGCGGCAGCCTCCGCCGGTGCCACCTTGGACGGGCGCTTTGCCTTGGCCACAACAGACTCCAGCGCCCGGCGTTCGAAGTCGGCTGCCGCAAGCGCCACGTCGGCCAAGTTGGCTACCAAGGCATCGGCGGCAGGCTGTAACGCCGTGGCGAGGCTGCGCCGCAACGCTGCGAGGGCCTTTTGGCGCCCGACCCCACGCGCTGCCCGGCTGCCGGTGGTCGCGTTGGCAGCAAGCCAGCGCACAACCTCCGGCCCGAGGCGCTGGACCGCCTTGGCCAGTGCCACGGCTTGCCCCGACTTCACGCCTTCCAAGAGCACTTGGTAGCGCGTGGCGATGTCCTTAGGCCGGGGCATCGCCGCCTCCCATGATTGCCGCCTCCTGCTTCATGCTGCTCAGGTTGGCAGCGTCCACCGCCTCCTTGGCAACGCCGTTGTCCAACCAGACCACGCCAGCGGCGCGGAGGTTGTCGCGTGCCTCCTCAAAGGTAACCAAGCCGGCTTGGAACTCGAGGAGCAGCTGAGCCCTGTCGGTGACCGGCATGGTGGACGTGGCGAACTCGGTGTTCACCTCCACAAGCGCCGGCTTGCTGGCGCCCACAAAGCGACCCGCGAAGTCCAGTGCCAGCGTGTAGCCTGCCGCCACGTTGCCGGCGACGGCGGCAAGCACGCTCACCTCAGTCTGCCGTTCCATACCGGCCTCGGTGGCGGTGCGCTGAATTGCCTTCTCCTGAACCAGCCGGGCACCGATGGCGACCATCTGCCGCTCCTTGTCTTTCATGGACTCGGAGGTCATTTGGTTCGGCGCCGCTTGCAACAAGCCGGCCGAGCCCCCTGCCGGCAGCGCGATGACCGCCCGGGAACCGATACGCATTTCGCCCTTGAGGACGTTCTTGGCCCAAGACTCAGTCACGCCGGTTACAAACGGCGTCGGCTGGCCAATCAGGAAGCAGGACTCCTCGAAGTCCGCGCTGTTGCGGTAGTGGGCAAGGTTGATGACCGACAAGTCGTAAAGCGGCGCCGCGTCGGGGACCTCCGTGTTGCCGGTCACGCCAAGGAACACAAAGGGAATCTCGGCAAACGGCTTCCCGGCCGAGTCCTGAATGGGTGCTTCCGGCTCGGACACAACCGGCACCTCGTCGTCCTCACGCTTGCGCCAGACCTCAACGGTGACGCCTCGCTCCGCCGTGCGCCGGTAAACGCGCCACAGCTTCTGAACCGTAACGCCGAAGCCTTGGTCGTCCGGCTTCTCGCTGTGCTCCTCCAGGACCAGCAAGGTCAGAAACCGCTTGCCGGCGTTTGTGGTCACGCGCCAGTTGATGATGGACTCCGGCTGGTAAAGGCGCACCACGGGCTGAACCTCACCTTGCTGGAGCTGCGAGCGTGTGACCGGCGCCGTGGTGCGGGGGAAGTCCACAAGCAACCCGCCCCGGCCAAGCGACAACACGGTCTCCAGCGAGACCTTGATCTGCTGCGCCAGCGTCTCACCGAAGCCGTCGGCGTTGTCCACAAGCGGCTGAAGGCTGGCGTCCACCTCAAACACGGGGGGCTCGGTGAACACCATGCCGGACAAGCCGTGCAACGTGCGCCCGGTCACCCCGTAGAAGACGGCGCGCTTGAGATACTGGTCATAGCGAACGCGGTTCGCCGCCGAACGGTCCTCAGGGTTCGGCTTCGGTAGGTAGGTCTCGCGCTTGGCCTTGACGGCGCGCTCGCCCGACACGCAGTCGCGCACGAGCTCCCACGTTGGGAGGTTTTGTGTGACCTCGGCGCGTTTGTAATCAACCCTCTTAGCTTCAGCTGGCATAACTTGACCTCAATCCAGTTGCAACGCGGTTCCCCGCTTTCAAAACCCGGTAGCGAATATCGTCATACGCATGGTCCTCAGCTTCCGTGTCCACGTCGTCCGGGTCCTTGGCCGAACGCGGCAGAACCGGCACGGTTGCGAGCGTGGCTTTGCAGTTGCTGAAAAAGTAGATGCCGGGTCCCTCCCCGTTGCAAGACGCTTCCAGACGGTCACGCAGTAGCTGAAGACCATTTTTGCGCGAGCCGGGGCGCTTGTCGCTGCTTTCCCAGCTCACGCCTTCCTCCTCCATTTTGGCGGCAATGCTGTCAGACTCGCGCTCCTCCACGTTGCGGATCGCGTTGTCAGCCGGTCCCGGGTCGGGCAGCCGTGGGAGCCAGCGGTTTTCCACAAGCTCCGCCTCGAAGTGCTTAATCCGGCGCGCAACCTCACGGGCGCCCATCTTAACGCCTTCGTTGAGTCCCAGCTCCCGCGTCCCATAGATCTCAGCCACGCGGAACAGTGAGCCCGCAACCGGCGCCCACTTGCTGCCGTCGTTAAGCGTAATCTCCTCGCCGTTGGCCTCGGCCCAAAAACCAACGCTGAACGGCTTGCTGCTTCCCCAATCAAAGGAGCGGTCGATATGCCACTCCTCCGGAATGCGGAACGGCGCCACAACGTGAACCTCCTCGCGCCACAGGTCGTCCAGCGCGCCACCGGCGACAATGTTCCAGTCGCCCTCGAGCCACGCCTTCCGCTTGTTGGGTTCCTTGGTGAGCTCGAGCTCGGCCACGTATTCCGGGCTCAGGAACGTGTTCTCGCGGTAGCTGCCAAAGAGCCGGCACTGCGTCCGGGTCACCACCTGCCGCTTCTGCGTCCGCGGATTAAAGACCTCCACCTCGCGCCTGAGCAGCTCGCCCGGCTGCGCCGTGTCAATAAACCGGTGCTTCACCCAATTATGCCCGGAGCCGTAAGGGTTGGTTGTGCTGAACACAACAAGGGGGATCTCCGGCAGCTTGCGGTCGCGGCAGTGCAAGTCCGGGCGGAAGGAGCTGCGGTTACAGCTCATCATCATGTCGTAGAGCGTCGGCGTTGGATACTTGGTCAGCTCGTTCCAGCCTATGAAGGGGAACTCCTGCCCGTGATAGTTCCAATAGTCCTCCTCCCGCGACACGGCGCGGAACATAAGCTCCTCGCCGGTGCTCCAAACCCACTTGTAGTCCTTGCCCGAGCTTAGGAAACGGGCGCCGTCCTCAAACTGCGGGAACCAGCGGAGGGACTTGGACACCAAGTCGTCGAGCATCTTGTATTCCCGGTCGAAGATGATGCCACGCCAGAACTTGCCGTAACCTAGACCGACGTGCTTGCGGAAGAACATCAGCTGAGCGTCCGTCTTGCCCGGACCCCGGCTGCCCTCGTAGAGGATATGGGACGCCGGGCAGGCCAGCGCGAGCTCCTGCGAGCCCGGCAGCGGTGCCCACACAGGTCCCTCAGTTGTTGGCGTGGCTTGCATCGGAGCATTCCCTCCGGAGCTTGGCCTGCCGGAACATGGCAACCGCCTGGAACTCTTCCGGCGTGGTCGCCAACGGCACTGTCATCACCTTGGCACTCACGGTCACGTTGCCTTCCAGCTTGGTGACCTCCATGCCGAGCAGCTTGCCAAGCGTGCTCCACGCCTTGACCCGGCTGGCACTGGCGTTCGGTTCGTAGTTAAACGCCTCGCGCTTGAGGCCGGCAAGCACCTCGCGCCGGGTCACAATGGCGTCTTCCTTCAGCTCGGTGAGCATCCGGTCGAGGAGCCACTGCGTAAACGGCTCGGCAAGCCAGCGGCAGGCGGAGTTCCGTGCGTTCTTCTCGGTGCAATAGCCGGTTCGCAGTGCCGCCTTGGTGCCGTTGAAGTCCTTGATGAACTCGGCAAGGAACACGCGCCTTGCCGCCTTGGTGCGAGGCTGGATGTGAGGCCAGTCTGCCTCGATCTCGAAGTTGAGCTCGGCGTCGCTTATGCCCTCCTCCGTTGGCACAGGGGGCGCAGCCTTGCGCCGTCGCCCCTTTCCGTCCAGTGCCTCCCACGGAGGCCGAATGCGTGTTCCCATGCCCTACGGTTGGCAGGTTGAACCAACGCAGCGCAAGAGCAGCAAAGAGTCAAGCCGGTCCGTATCGTGCCCGGTGTGCGTCCAGCTTGGCCAGAGCGGTCTCGAGGCGCTTGGCCACAACAGCCGGGTCGGCGCAGCGCCTACCGTCGGCGTCGCGGCAGTCCGAGGCCAGCGTCTGCGCGGCACAGGCTGCCGTCCGAAGCGACTCGGCCAGTGCGATCAGGCGTTGGCGGTGTGCGTTTTGCATCTAGTCCAGCTTCCCGGTCTTCCACCAACGGCGGATCTTGAGGCACCACCAAAAGGCGGTGAAGCAAACAACCGCCAAACCGATGAAGTGCGTCACCACGGTCACAAGGTGGTCAATTGAGTCCAAGTTCAGCTTTGTCAGCAGAACTCCGATTGTCGTTACACCCGTGGCCCGTAGGTCCACGGCGAGGTGGCGCAGTGTCATTGAGGGAAAGCTGCCAACGCAGCCAGAGGACCGTCAACGAAGACGCCAGCGGGGTGAAGAACACGCAAGCAAGGATGTTCTTGGTGGTCCAGTAGCAGAGCGTGAGGTAGCCAACCGCCAAGGGCAGGCTGAGCAGGCTGAGCAGGAGTGCGCGGATCATTTGGCTTCTTTCACGTTGTGTGATTCTTACGCTAATTGTTTTTGGTGTTCTGCGACTGTTCCTGTTCGACAATGCTGACCAGCTCGCCAAGTGCGTCCATGCGCTGCGGTTCGTTCTCCTCGCCAGTGGCGGACCGGACCTCATTAAGCACGTCCAACCGGCCGGACAGGTAACAGGCAAAAAGGTTTTGGCGCTGTTTCGATGTCAGCTCGACGGGGACACACCGCCGCAAGTAGCTGTCGAAGGCTTCTTTGGCACTCATTTCCACAACCCTTTCACGCGACCATAAGCCTCAGCACGGCGGCAGGCGTCGGCGGTAACGTGCTCGAAGGCTTCGTCGTAGTAGATCTCCTGCGGCATTGTCGCCGGCTTGGCCAGCTCGAGCAGGTAGGCGCGACGCTGCTCGCGACTCAGCGTCTTCTCGAGCCGGGCAACCGCGTTGAGGTCGTTGAAGTAGTCGGGAAGCGCACGAACGCAGTTCACCGCGTGCTCGCCTTGCCTAACAAGATCCGGGTCGAATCCGACGGGTTGTTCGCCTGTCGGGTTGATGTTGGTCCAGCCTTGCTCAATGGCAATGGCAAGGCGTTTCGCGGCGTGGTCTAGCTTACTCACTTGCCGTCCCCCCGGTTGCCGTCCTTGGGGAACAGCTCGATGCGCAGCTCGCGAATCGCAATCACGCGCCCGTCGTTGTAGTGGTAGAGCGTGGAGCCGGTGCGTTGCCGGTCCCGTGCCGAGCGGTAGAGCTTCTCGAGCTCGAGCAACCGCGCCTCGCTAACAGGTTGTTCCATACGTGTGGAGCGTTAGTGTTTGCACCCTTTGCCGCAAGTGGGGAGTAGATACAAGTGAGAGTCCGCCTTGAGCCACTGCCGGCACCAACGGTCGAACCACGCCAGGAAGTCGGCGAGGCTTATGTCCACAACGGCACGGGTCGGCATCGGCCAAGGTGCCCGGCGGAAGGACTCCGCACCGCCCGGTCCGTGTGCCGTGCCAACGTAGCCTTCCATCCGCACGCGCCACGCCTTCCGGTTGCTGCGGTAGAACAGCACGGGCACACCACCGGCGCCGATGCGCTTGCTTCCCCTTGCCTGCTCCTGGCACTGCGTCCACCAAGACTCCAGAGCCAGCGTCTCGCACAGCTTCACCTCGATGCTCAAGCCGGGGAGTCCTGTTAGGTCCGAACCGCCCCGGTCACTCTGGACTGTGTTCCGCTGGATCAGCAGCTTGCCGGCGTCCAAGCCTAGCTCGGTTGCGACGCAATCCACCGTTGGCTGAAGGAGGTCGGCAACCTCTCGCTCTCCCCGTTTGCCTTTGTTCCGACTTGTTAGTCCGCCCATGTCCTATCCTTTTCTCTTTCGTTGTTGTTCCGCTTCGGCCAGCAACCTCCTCGCACAACCCTGAACCATTGGAGGGAACCTGCCGCTCAGGTAGTAGCACGAGCCCGACTTGGCCAACAGCCTTTCATCGACCAAGTGCTTGTGAACGTGGACCACCGTTGGCCACACGCTTGTCAGCGCCTTGGCCAGCTCGTCAAACTCGGCGTCGCTGATCAGCGGCTGCGCCATGTCGTAGTAGAGGCACCCGTGGACCAGATACATGGACAACAACCGTCCCGGGTTGACGCGGTCCGCATGGAACACAAACGGCAACCTAGCCACGTTTTCCCTTTCCCCCTGTTTTCCCCCCTAACCTTTCCCCATTAAAAACCCTGCTTTCATTGGTATTATTGCTATTTTTTATAGTGTAAGGGAAAGGGGAAAGGGTTGTTGTGGGGTAGTAGTGTTCCGACGCGCCAGTTGCGCCCCCTGTTTTGGTGGACCTGTTTGGGTATGTAACGGCTTTCCCCTTTACCCTTTCCCCTTTGGGCTCGAAAAGTGCCCTTTCATTGGCATTTTCGCACGTTTTAGGGGGAAAGGCACCCCTTTCCCTTGGGGGGAAAGCCGGCCCAAAAGCGCCGCTTGGGTGGCCTTGGTGCGCCTTGTGGCCACCGGCTGCCGCCTGCCAGCGCCCCGTGACGGCGCCTTGGTTGCTGTAACCTGCCGGCCTGCCCTCCCCTGCCCCGGCTGCGTTGTGCTCGGCCAGCGCCAAGGCGTGCCGCCCCGCTGCGGTTACCAATGCCGGGTTCATGCTTCGTCCTCCGGTGCCTTGGTGTCGGCCAGTGCGCGCTCGGCCAGCTTCCTTGCGTAGGCGGTGAATAGGAAGTCGCGCTTGTGCGGGATGGCGCCCTCGAGAACCTCGGCCAACGCGGCGCGGAGCTGGTTGCGTTCCCACTCAAGTCGGCTGGCAAACAGTGCCGGCACAACCCTTGCCGGGCGCGTGGTGCCGGCATTGCTGCCCGGCACGGCGGTCGCAGTGTAGGCTTGGTGTGTGGTGCGTGGTATGTCGCTCACGGCAGTGCCTCCCACAAGGTTTTCACCACGGTGTCCTCGAAGCCTCCCTGCCCGTTGGCGGCACGCTCGAAGGCGTCGTGCGTTAGGCGCACACGCTCCACACGCTCGGGCAGGCTGGCGTCGTCCGCCTTGCACTCCTCACACTCGACGCCAGCCTTGGCGCAAGCCAGCGCGTCCCGGTGGTTCCGGTAGTAACGGGCGCAGCCGCACTGAAACGTGATCCGGTTGGTTGTTCGTCCTGTTGCCATGTTGTTCCTTTGTTGCTTGTTGTTCTGCCGTTGGCCACAACCCGCCCCGGCTTGGTAGCCGCGACAGGCTGGGACCAGCCTCAGCCCCGGTGCGTGCCAAAGGCGAGCCACTGTGCCGGCGCTGGCAGCTCCTTGGGTGCCTCCCCAAGCAACCACACCGGGTCGCCGTTGCAAGCGCGCCAGAGTGCCGCGTAGAGCTTGTCCTTTGGGTCGCTTGCCGCCATGCCAACAAAACCGGCGTCCCCGGCGTCGGTGCCCACGCACGCGATCAACACGACTCCGCGGTCCTTGCTTGTGTAGGCGCCCACAAACAGCCGGGGCGCTTCGGTTAGCTTGCAGAGCATCACCTCGGCGGTCTGCGCCGGGCT
>Ga0172380_10006096_pt1 | contig 14203 bp, 19 predicted proteins | sample Leawe162metaG_FD_119747 | JGI IMG/M metagenome (GOLD analysis project Ga0172380, IMG submission 119747) | Leachate microbial communities from a municipal landfill in Southern Ontario, Canada - Leachate well 162 metaG | ecosystem: Engineered > Solid waste > Landfill > Unclassified | place... | reverse complement strand
CACGATGCTTATGATCGAGGATTAGCTGTTAAGGTCATAAAAGATTGTTGCGTTGCTTTTGATCAAGAAACACAAGAATTTACCTTTAAAGATTTGAAAGCTACGCGAGATGAGGTTGAATTTCTCAATGTCTCGGAATTCATAAAGTCAGCTTGAGTGGATTAATTTCCATATAGTGCGAATCTATATTTGTGCTATAGTTATCACATCATGAAAATTTATTTAATCATCCTTTCTATAATCGTCGGTATTCTAATCATTTGGTCTATTGTCGGATATTTTACTTCCAGCGCCGAACAAGCAAAATATTCAGTCCTGAAAAAGGCTGATGGATATGAAATCAGGAATTACTCGGCTCATATTGTCGCTCAAACTGTTGTCGAAGGTACAAGCGTAAATGGTGACGCTTTTAATAATGGTTTTACGATTATTGCCGGCTATATATTTGGCGGGAATGTCAAAAAAGAAAGCATTGCTATGGCTGCGCCTGTTGTCGTACAACCAGCGTCGGAAAAGATAGCGATGACTGTGCCGGTGACAGCCAGCGCGACGGGCGATTCGCAGATCGTTTCTTTTGTGATGCCCAGCAGATACACCCTTGAAACACTGCCGACGCCAAATGATCCCAGAATAAAATTGGTGGAAGTGCCGGAACAAAAAATGGCGGCTCTAAGGTTTTCTTGGTATCGAACCGATAGTCGTTTTGAAAAAATGCAGAAGCAATTATTTTCTGATCTGGCCCGAGACAATATTACGATAATTGGTACGCCAATATATGCGGGCTATAATCCTCCTTGGACTCCGCCCTGGATGAATCGAAACGAAATAATGGTGCAGGTTCAATAATAACCGAATTATTTTTAGTGTGAAAATGTGCTAGAATAATCTTACAGTGCAATGCCGAGCACGGTTCCACCACGAGTCGGTCAGCAAATATTTTAAAATCACAATAAAAGATCAAAATGAAGAATCAAGGAAAAAACGCCAGTCCGCTTTTCAAGGGGATGTCACAGAGTCGTGAGGCAACATTGTTTTACGGTGAATCGGTAGATCTATTTGCACAGATTGTTAAGAAAAATTTTGTGCCCGGAACATACACACTTGCTGACCTTGGTGGTAATAAAGGAGAATTCTTGTCCAAAGTTACTGAGAAGCTTCCAGAGTATAGTTTCAAATCTTATGTTGTCGATGTAAATTTAGGTATCGAGATTGGATTAAATGCCGAAAAGATAGATGGTAATATATTAGAAAATAAATTTGAAGATAAAAGTATCGATATTGTTTTTTTGAGGTATGCCCTTTCTTGGAATCCATTTGATAAACAAAAAGATGTCTTGAAGGAAGTATCTCGTATTTGTAAGGGAGTTACAATAATCCAACATCAAGGTTACAACGATGTTCAAATCTCTGAACAGGATAAAGTTTTTTCAAAAATATTCGACGGGCGCATCCCAGAAATCGCAAGAAATGATTATTTTCCCACAAATCTCTCACAAGTAGAAAAGTGGATGAGTGAGCTTGGACTCAGGTTTAGTAGGGTTCAAAATCGAAAAGTCGAAAATATTTCTAATCTTTTTATTGAAAAATATAGATTAAATGAAAAAGATGCCCAACTAATCAAGGATATACTAAGCGGGTGTGATTACTTAATGCAGACTTGCTGGGTACTAGATTTTAGAAATTGATACGTTTCCAAGCAAATACCGATCAGAAAATTTATGCCCAACCAACACCAACAATTCTTACAAAAAGCCATTGAAAAAGCCGAGGAGTCGGTCGGGCTTGGTGGTTTTCCAGCGGGCGCGTTGATTGTAAAAGACGGGAAGATTATCGGCCAAGGTGTCAGTATTGGAAACAAACTAAACAATCCCACGAGTCACGGTGAGATGGCTTGTATTATCGACGCCTGTCAGAAATTAAACAAATCAGAATTAAACGGCACGACTCTCTATGCCTCCATGCAACCTTGCATCATGTGCTTTGGCGCCGCGATGTGGTCGGGAGTATCGACGATCGTCTTTGCTTGTTCACGAGATAAAGTCTCGCTAGAATATTATGGTGGGGAATATGATGTGGCAGAAGTAAATAAAAAGTTTCTTCGACCGATCAAAATCGTGCATTTTGCCGAGCTCGAGGGGGCGTCATTGGAGGTGGTAAAAAAGTGGGAGAGTAAAAATAAATAGTATGAAAAAAATTAAAGTCGCATTATTGTTTGGTGGAAAATCAGCAGAACATGAAGTATCTTTGCGTTCAGCAGAAAATGTCGCTAATGCGATTGATAAGGAAAAATACGAAGTCGTTTTTATTGGTATTGATAAAACTGGTAAGTGGTTAATGGGGGATTCATCGACAAAACTTTTAGATAAGTCTAATCCGAAGTTATATAAGCTAAATGCTTCAAATAGTAATAGTGTTGCCTTAGTTCCGCAGGGAGGTAGATCCATAACAAATCTTAGTAATCCCGAGTCAAAATCATCAGTTGATGTAGTATTTCCGATTCTGCACGGTCCATTTGGAGAAGACGGTACTGTCCAGGGTTTGTTGAAGTTGGCGAATATTCCTTTTGTTGGAGCTGGAGTTTTAGGATCAGCGGTGGGAATGGATAAAGATGTAATGAAAAGACTTTTGCGAGATGCTGGTATTCCTGTTGGAAAATTTATTACCTTAAAAATAGGTGAGAAAGTGACTTTTGAAAAAGCGAAGAAAGAGCTAGGTTTACCAATGTTCATTAAGCCTGCGAATATGGGTTCATCTGTCGGTGTTAGTAAAGTGAAAAATAAAACAGAGTTTACAAGAGCAATTAAGGAAGCTTTTGATTTCGATACCAAGATAATCATTGAAGAATTTATTGATGGGCGAGAAGTGGAGTGTGCGGTTCTAGGAAATGATAATCCTAAAGCTTCGGTTGTTGGTGAAATTATTTTAAACGATGAATTTTATTCGTACGAAACAAAATATATTGATGAAAATGGAGCGGTAATTCAGATTCCTGCCAAACTTTCCTCAAAACTTGTGAAAGAAATTCAAAACTTATCGATAATAGTTTTTAAAACATTGGCCTGCGAAGGTTTTGCCCGTGTTGATTTTTTTATTAAGAAAAATGGTAAGGTAGTTGTAAACGAGTTAAATACCATACCTGGATTTACCAGTATCAGTATGTATCCTAAACTTTTTGAAGCTAGTGGTATATCTTATACAGAATTGATTGATAGATTAATTCGGCTTGCTTTCGAACGCCATAAGAAGGAGAGTGAATTAAAAACGTCTTATAATTAATTATTTAAAATGGCCACAATAAAAATTGTAACTGTCATTCTATCTTTAATTGTTACGGGTCTTGGACTAACCTCGCAGGTTCGAAAAAATTACTCCAGGAAGAGCATTGAGGGTTTGTCTGGCTTTTATTTTACAATTTTAGCTGTTTCTTATACCTTCTGGAGTATTTATGGATTTACACAGAAGGATCTAGTCTTAATTATTCCGATGACATTGGGTGCGGTAATGTCTTGGGTTGTTGTTTTTCAATTCTTTGTATACAAGAAAAGCACAGAAAATATTAAAGTTAGAGGCACCATAATCGAAAATAGTTTAAGTGATAAAAGTATTTTAAAGAAAGTTCAAATTACTGGGACTAAGTTAAGTGGTGACTGGATTCTTCATTCGGTGTTAGTAAATGAGAATATAATTCCAGAGTTATCAAGATCATTAGATAAGGGTCCTTGGTATATTCATCTTTGGGAACAGGGAAAGGACGATGTCATTATTGTGTTTAAAGATAAAGTATTTAATATCAAATTCTCTGATAAAAGTACTTGGACCGAAACTGTCGCTTATGGTAAATCAATTGGCATACCAGAAAAACAGTTAAATTTTCCAATTGATTAAGCTTGGTAAAAATAATTAAATTATGAAATATAAACTTGCGGTTACTGTCCCAGAAAATCACGCTGATATCGTTCGTGAAGCAATTGGTAAGGTTGGTGGTGGAAAAGTTGGAAACTATTCATCCTGTTCATTCTCCGTAAAAGGAATAGGTCGTTTTAAGCCAGAAAGTGGAGCAAATCCTCATATTGGCTCGGTTGGTAAGATTGAGGAAGTTATTGAAGAAAGAATTGAGATAAATTGTACAAACGAAAATTTGGAGAATATAATAAAAGCAATTAAAACTGTGCATCCATACGAAGAAGTAGCGTTGGATGTTTATCTTTTAGAAAACATATAAAGATGTTTAAAGTGTAATGTGCTAGAATAGTCTCATGGGAAAAAACATGAACGAATATATAGAATTTGCTCAAAAACTTGCTAAGGAAGCTGAAGAAATTGCTTTGCGTTATTTTGGTTTCGATACGGAAACCGTTTGGAAGGAAGACAATACTCCGTTGACCATTGCTGATACTGAGATTAATGATTTGGTCATAAAAAGAATAAATGAAACATATCCACAGCATAGTATTTATGGAGAGGAGAAAAGTGATAAAAAAGAAGGCTCCGAATATATTTGGGTATGTGATCCGATAGACGGAACAATGGCTTTTTCTTGCGGCTTACCAATCTTTGTTTTCTCTATCGCATTGGTAGATCAAAAGACTGGTTTGCCTATACTTGGGCTTATTAATGATCCGGTGATGAAGAATACGTACTGGGCGTATAAGGGTGGCGGAGCGTACAGAAATGGTAAAAAGTTATTTGTATCAACGGCGGATGATTTAAAATATTATATTATTGGTGGATCAAGTGAGAAACTAGGATTTGCTCCAAGCCATCTTCAAAAATTATTAACTGATAAAAAGAACAAGGTATTTAAATTCCCATCATTTGTGTATGGTGGAATTCAGGTGGCAAATGGTAAATTCGCCGGTGGAATATTTTATCATCCACAAGGTCACGACATTGCTGCGTTAAAGATTATTACCGAAGAAGCTGGTGGAAAGGTTACTGATTTAAACGGAGAAGAGCGAAGATATGACAAAGATGGCCTAGGTTGTGTGGTTTCAAACGGAATATTACATGAAGAACTTTTAGCCGTGATTAAGTTGGGTAAAAATAGTTAAATTATGAAAACAATTTTAGTTGATGCAGTAGATACGTTTGTAATTGAAGGACAGGGTGTATTCAAAGAAATGCAAGATCTGCTTGATCAATATCCAAACCGAAAAATTATTTTGACTAATGCCAACGACGAGCAGGTTGTTAAGTTTGGGTTGATTGATCTTCCATATGAACTTTTTACTCTAAAGCATAATCCAGATAAAGTAGATCCGAAATATTTTGAAATAATGCTAAATCATTTTAAATTAAAAAAAGAAGAAGTAATTTATTTCGAACACAACCTTGAGGCGGTTAAGAGTGCTCAGTCTTTAGGCATAGAATCTTATCATTATAATCATCAGGTCAAAGACCTAGTGGCCTTGAGAGCTTTCTTGGATAAAAATGTTGGATGTCAATCAGATCGGTATATAATATAAATATGACCAAATACGTTTTAAATTCTGGTGGAATTAGAAATAACCCCGAGTCAACCAAAAAGTTTTTTGCTGAAATCGTGAAGGGGTTGGATAAAAATCCCAAGGTATTAGTATGTTGTTTTGCCGAGCTTCGTGAAGATTGGGAAAGAAAATATAAGCAGTATCTTGAATTTTATCCAGAGGGAGTGAATCCTGTTTTTGAATTGGCCTTGCCAGAACATTTTGCAGAACAAGTTAAAAATACTGACGTCATCTATATTCGAGGCGGAGATGATCAACTACTTATGCACCGTCTAGGTGGATTTGATTTACCAAAACTTTGGGACCGAAAAGTCGTCGCGACTAGCTCTGCTGGTTCCAATGTTTTAGTCAAGCATTTTTGGACCTGTGATTGGAGAAAGTGCCTGGATGGTTTTGATATCTTGCCAATTAAATTTTTATCACACTATAAATCTCTGTATGGTGCCGATGATCCCCGTGGTCCAGTCGATTGGGATAAAGGTTATAATGAGCTTGAAAATTATGGTGATAAGACCTTACCAATTCACGCCTTAAAAGAGGGGGAGTTTGTTGTTTTAGAAAGATAGCATTCGACATAAATAACCCCCTCATTTCTCCCAAAGCTGATTAAGCTGTCTATTAACTTTTATAAAAGTAGTTTTCTTGGTTAGTTCCTTTAATAATCGAGCGCCGACATAGGTGCAAGCACTGCGCACTCCACCTTCTAATTCCTGAATCCGAGCCGCCACTGGTCCTCGATAAGGGACTTCGATTTCTCTGCCTTCACTTGTTTTGTAATTTTTAGTCCCACCATAATTTTTTCTCATTGCTTCATCTGATGAAGAACCAAAATAGCGCATATATTTTTTACCATCACGCTCGATTATTTCTTGCTCGCTTTCATCGTGGCCAGTAAACATTGCACCAGACATTACAAAATCACCACCGCCAGCAAAAGCTTTGACAAAGTCCCCAGCTGACTCACAGCCTCCATCAGCACAAATTCGTCCCCCCATACCATGAGCAGCATCGGCACATTCTATTACTGCTGAAAGTTGGGGATAGCCAACACCGGTCATACGTCGAGTTAAACAGACTGATCCAGGTCCGATTCCGATTTTAACGATATCAGCCCCTGATAAAATCAATTGTTCTACCATTTCTCCGGTCACCACATTTCCAGCCATAATTACTATCTCTGGGAATTTGTCGCGAACTTTTTTAACATACTCGGCAAATCGCTCGGTATAACCATTAGCAACATCTATGCAAATATTTTGCAATAACCCTTTTTTAATCTTTTTAGAAAATTGATCAAGTTTTACAAAATCTTCATCAGTAATCCCCATGGTGTAAAAAACATATTGTGAATTTTTCTCACCAATCTCTGTAAAAAATTCAGTTAATTGCTTGACTGAATAATATTTATGTAAGGTCACCATCATTTTGTGCGGGAAAAAAGCCCTGGCCATATTCATAGTACCGACACCGTCCATATTTGCAGCAATAATTGGGAAAGTTTTTAAGGTTTTTTGAGAGTGCTTGAATTTGAACTCGCGAATAATATTTACTTCTTTACGACTTTTCAGCGTTGATCTTTTGGGGCAGATCAGGACATCTTTATAATCCAGTTTTACATCTTCAATAATTCGCATACAAATTTATTATATCACAAATTAATATTTAGTTTTTTATAGCCCAAACCCGATAGGTGAGGTTCTATGTCTGTATATTTTTTTCCACATAACATTCCACCCGCAAAGTGCGGGTCCTGAGTGACTTCAGTTAAACAAAAGTCTGGCATTTTGAAATTATCTTTCTCGACGACACTTTTAAACTCAAAATCAATTAAAACCAGTCCAATTAAATCATCTTGAAAAATATCAACTTCTGCTGGTTGGCCTTGATAATCATAAAAATACCTAATTTTGAGAACATTTTTCCCGGACACTTTTTCCAACGTTTGAAATTCCTCTTTTGTTAAATTAATCGTATGTTCGTGTTGCTCGGAAGAGTCATTTTCATTTACCGGTTCTTTTTTGGTAATTTCATATTTTTCACCTTTTTGTCGAATTCTTAAAACCGGGTGCTTAATACTTTTTGGAATATAAATATCTTTCACAATTTTATTAGAAGAATTTTTTAAATCAGCCGGTAAGAATTTTGCTAAATAAGTTTTTTCTAATTCTAGTTCAATCATGATACAATTATACAGTATTTCGTAATATTATTGAAACACTAAAATATGGTTATGTAAGCTGGAAAAAACACATTGATTTTGATGATTTATTGTATTACTATAGTTAGATGGAAAATAATATAACAGAAAAAACTATTAATAGTAAAATTACAACTCGTGCTGAGGATTTTTCGCAGTGGTATCTAGATGTTATCAGAGAGGCTGATCTTTCAGAACAGTCGCCTGTCCGTGGTTGTATGGTTATAAAACCATATGGTTATGCTCTTTGGGAAAATATTCAATCTGTTTTAGATAAAAAATTTAAAAGTATTGGTGTCCAAAATGCTTATTTCCCCCTATTAATTCCAGTAAGTTTTTTAGAAAAAGAAGCGAAGCATGTCGAGGGTTTTGCAAAAGAATGTGCGGTAGTCACACACCATAGACTAGAAGAAAAGGACGGCAAGTTAATCCCGAGTGGTGAATTGGAAGAGCCTTTTGTGATCAGACCGACATCAGAGACCATTATTTATGACACATACTCTAAATGGGTACGGTCATATAGAGACTTACCGATCTTAATTAATCAGTGGTGTAATGTCATGCGTTGGGAGCTTCGTACAAAGCCATTTTTACGCACAGTCGAGTTTCTGTGGCAGGAAGGTCATACTGTGCACGAGACCAAGGAAGGGGCAGATCAAAATGCTCTTCAAATGATTGAAGTATATAGAAGCTTTGTTGAGGAGTATCTGGCTATTTCAGTAGTTAAAGGGATAAAAACCGACCCTGAGAAATTTGCCGGGGCTGATTATACCACTACCATAGAAGCTATGATGCAGGATGGAAAAGCATTACAGTCTGGAACTTCACATATGTTAGGGCAAAATTTTTCTAAATCTTTTGAGGTGGCTTTTTTAGATAGAAACCAGCAAAAGCAATATGCTTGGCAAACAAGTTGGGGAGTAAGTACCAGAATAATTGGGGCACTTATTATGTCACATTCTGATGATAAAGGATTAGTTCTACCTCCTAAAATAGCCCCATTTCAGACGATAATTATCCCTATTTGGGGTAACGATGAGGAAAAAAAAGTCGTGTTTGAAAAAGTTAATATAATAAAATTAGAGCTAGACAGGGAAAATATTAGTTATAAGATTGATGACAGAGAGGGTCGTCCAGGTTCTAAATTTTTTGAATGGGAAAGAAAAGGCGTTCCATTAAGAATTGAAATCGGTCCCAAAGATGTTGCTAAAAACTCTGTAGTAATAGTCGAGAGACTTCAAGGTAAAAAAGACTTTGTATCTGATGAAAGTTTAATTTCTTTTGTTAAATCTAGTCTAGAAAATATCCAAAATACTTTACTTAAAAATTCACAGAACTTTAGAGAGAAGAATACCCACGAAGTTGGAGATTATGATGAGTTTAAAAAAATAATAGAAAGTAAACCTGCCTTTATTTATACCTATTTATGTCCAGATCTTACTTGTGAAGAAAAAATAAAAGAGGAAACTGGGGTTACTACAAGATGTATACCTCTAGATGGAGGTGTTAATAATAAAGGAAATTGTATCTATTGTGGCAAGCCAGCCACCAATAAGGTTTTATTTGCAAAATCTTACTAACATAGAAGTGTCTGTAGTGTTTTAGTATTGGTCTTTACAATCTTCCATAACGTGCTAATCTAAAAAATAGAGAGTGGTGTTAGTAAACAACGAGAGGTAGATCATGAGTAAGTTTCAGTCAGTTTTTGTGGTTGCACCGATTGGTGGCCGAGTACTGAACCTTGCCGAGAGACGCTTCCAGCAAAGGTTGGAGCAGCTGATCGGAGGCAGTGGGTGGCGCATGCCGAACCCGCTTGAAAAAAGGGAGGCGGCTATCCTGATCCAGGATCGGGGGGATGTTGACCTTCTAATTTTCATCGGACCTGGCCATGAGGAAGAGGCGAACAGGCTGTACAAGTTGGCTCGAAAACTCGGCGACAAACCACAGGTTTGGATCGTCACCGATCAAGGGGTAACGATTATCGGTGACCCGCAAGAGTTTCTCAACAGTCTGATGAAGCCGTTCCTGGCCTCAAGTCTCGTAGAGAGACCGGTCAGTCATATTCGCATGGCCCCCACCAAACTCGTCCGAACCGTTCCGATCTGAAGAAGGGTACTCGATCTTGCCCCCCCCGGCGCGCTGCGCGCCGGGGCTTTTTTATTTCAATATTTTTTTGTGCTATACTTAATAAGTTGATTTTATAAATTAATTAATAATAAAAATGCCAGAAGGAGATTTAGACAGAGTAGAACAAACCGAGATCGCTGGAGAAATTGGAGCTTTAAAACAAAGAATCGCCGAGGGTCAGACTTCCGTGACTATGGAAGAACTGGCTGTTCTGGATTCTAATTTGGAAGATGCAACTCCGTTGGTCCCCATTATTATCAAAATGATCGAAAATCGTAAGAAATTAGATCGTAACATGTTATGTGAGGAAATATTAGCGGGTCACGATACTCAGGACCCTGTGGTTAGGGCAAAAAATATAAACAATGTCAAACAAACTATTCACAATTTGATATATGTGGGTGTTCTCGGGGAGAATGAAGAAAAAAACAAGGCGGTTGAGTTGATGGTGGAGATCAAAGAATAAAGAGCTATTGCTTATTATTCGTGATATAATTAACCTATGAAAAAATTAACATTGGCAATCATTGTTATTGCCGTCATTGCGATCGCGAGCTATTTTATAATTAATTCCTCGTCAGAGAAAGTAGTTTTAACAAACGATCAAATTAATGCTACCAGTACTAACGTGGTCGCAACTTCGACTGTTGTCGTCAATAAAGACAAAACCATTTTAGGTCAATCTGTTGAGGGCCGAGAGATTACCGCTTATCATTTTGGTACAGGAGAAAAAGAGCTATTATTTATCGGTGGTGTCCACGGTGGTTATGGTGCCAATACTGTGGCCGTGGCAAATGAAATGATGGACTTTGTGAAAGCTAATCCAAATTTTGTACCAACAAATTTAAAAGTGACTATCATTCCAGTTCTAAACCCCGACGGTCTAGCTAAAACGGCAGGCACAGATGCGGCTCGATTCAATGCTAATAATGTGGATTTAAATCGAAACTTTGATTGTGATTGGCAAGCTTCAGGCGTTTGGCAAAATAAAAAAGTTAGTGGTGGAACTTCCGCTTTTTCGGAACCAGAAACTTTGGCTTTGAAAAATTATGTTGAAATTAATCAACCTGAGGCGGTCGTGGCCTGGTATAGCGCTTCTGGTGGAGTTTACTCTTCTAACTGTCATGATGGCGTTTTGGCAGATACTACTGCCTTAAATAAAGCCTACGCTAAAGCCTCTGGTTACATTTCAACAGAAGATTTTGATTTCTACGAAATCACTGGTGACCTGACCAACTGGTTAGCAAAAATTAACATTCCAGCCATCAGCGTTCTTTTGACCAATCATACTGATACCGAGTGGACAAAAAACAAAGCGGGCATCGAAGCGGTGCTTAAATATTATTCTAAATAATGTCATCTTCTCTCTCGAAGAAGGTTTTCTGGGGAGTTTTGATTGTCGTCATCCTCGGCTTATTAACTGCTAGTTTCTTCTACTTTTCTACTAAGACTGAACTTGTTCCCGAAACACCGCCAGTGATTGAGACAGCTTTTACAAATTTTTCGATCGGCACTTCGGTGCAGGGTCGGAAGATTGAGGCTGTGACTTTTGGCAAGGGAGAAAAGCATCTTGTTTTTGTCGGCGGTATTCATGGGGGATATGAATTGAACGGTGTTTCTTTGGCTAATAAATTTATTACTTACTTAAAAGCTAATCCAAGCCTGATCACGACTAATTTAAAGATCACGATTATTCCTTCACTAAACCCTGATGGTGTTGCAAAAGGGACCGAAGCTTCTGCCCGATTCAATGCCAACAATGTCGATTTGAATCGTAATTTCGATTGTCAGTGGCAAGCGACAAGTACTTGGCGTAGTCAGATAGTTAGTGCTGGTAAGTCAGCTTTTTCTGAACCCGAAGCTAAAGCACTTCGTGATTTCGCTTTAAAAACTAAACCTAATTTAGTTTTGTTTTGGCATAGTCAAGCCAATAAAGTTTATGCTTCTGGTTGTGGTCAAATTTCTCCAATCTCTTTAGAACTAGCCACTCTTTACTCGAGAGCTTCCAGTTACCCAGTCGCCGAAGCTTTCACTGATTATGCGATTACTGGCGATGCGGGGGATTGGCTGGCTTCAATTAACATTCCAGCCATCAGTATTGAATTAAAAAATCACAACGATCTCGATTGGTCCGAAAATCTCGCCGGTCTCCAGGCTTTGTTTGAATATTATCGATAAATTAAGGTAAAATGAACTTATGCTAAGTTTTGATATTAAAAAATTTAAGCCAACCGAGCAACTTAGCTTTTGGGGTCTAGGACTCACGATTTTGATCATTATCGTGGCTTTTGCTTTTATTGACGTTAATACTTTTCAGGATTCAGTTATCAAAGCTGGAATTTGGGCGCCGATTATTTTTATTTTATTAAAAATCTCAACCATTGTTTTTGCACCCTTATCTGGTTCACCCCTTTATTTAATTGTCGGTGTTTTGTTTGGTTTTTGGCCTGGCTTAATATACATTATTATCGGCGATTTTCTTGGTTATACGATTGCTTTTTCTATCAGCCGTTTTTTTGGCTATCCGTTGGTGGATAAATTTATTGCTCGAAACGAACACGGTTTATTATCTAAAATTATTAATCATTTGGGAACCACTAAAGGCATGTATCAAGTTTGCCTGACTTGCTTTCCTATGCCTGAACTTATTTCTTACGGTGCCGGTTTGAGCAAGATGAAATATATTAAATTTATCAGTATTTTGATGCCGTTATCGGCCATTGCTGCTTCTGTCCTTGTTTTATTTGGCTCCAAGCTTGGCGATTTAAATAATTTCTTAACTCTTAATATTATTGCTATTCCAATTATTATAATTCTGATCGTGACCGGCGGTTCCTTGTTCATCAGAACTGTAAAAAATACGAAAAATTAATTATGCAATTTATTCACATTGATTCTCAAGCCGATTGCGCCGAAATTCTGGCCAAGCAGATTGAAGACTTTTTGAAAAAAGACAAAAAAGTTCTTTGGCTTTTATCAGGTGGATCAAACTTGTCTATTTCCGTTGAAGCTTTAAAAATATTAAAAGAAAGATGTAATAGCGTATTTTTTATATCTGCCCGGATGTCGGATAAAGAAGATGGGGTAGAAGCGGGTTTGAAAGATAATTTGTCTGTTATTTTGACCGACGAGAGCTTTGGTCTGGTTGGTCATCCCGATTCCAATTGGCAACAGTTGATTGACGCCGGCTTTGATATGGAAGTCGTCTCTGCTCATCCAATTTTGGAAAATATTTCTTTGGAGGAAACGGTGGAAAAATTTAGTCGAAAATATGAAGCCTTATCTAAATGGGCGAATGTGATTGTGGGACAATTTGGTATTGGGACTGATGGGCATACTGCTGGAGTTTTACCACAGACCAAAGGAACAGCTGATACTGGTATTGCTTGTGTCGGTGAAATTTCTAAGCACAATTATTCTCGCCAACTGAAAAATTTTACTCGTATTAGTCTGACTTTGGAAACTATCAAGAAAATAAATATTGCCCTCACTTTCGCCTTCGGCGCTTCTAAAAAAGATGTCATTCAAACTTTACAGACCGACGATCTATCGCTTGACCAAATGCCCGCTCAAGTGCTAAAACTAATTTCTGAGTCTTATTTATACAGTGATCAGGTTTAATTTAAATTAAATGTCGAACAACTTTTCTCACATCCAAAATCATATAATTTCTAAGTTAAAAAACGCTAAATCTTTGCGCTATAGTGAAATGTCGCCCGAGAAAGTGCCGAACGATCTGTATAATTACCATCTTCAATTTTTGGTCAAAAAGGGTTTGGTACTTAAATCTGGTGATGGCTATTCTTTATCATCTACCGGAATAAAATTAGTGGCTGATGTCAATACTTCAAATGATACTCTAAATAGTTTGTTCAAAATAAATGTGATAACAATTGTTTCTCGTGTCATAGATGGTAAAATTGAAATCTTGAATCAAGTTAGAAAATCAAATCCTTCTTATGGGAAAGTCGGTGTCATGGGCGGGGTGGTTTTAAAAGGCGAATTAATCGAAAATGCGGCGACGAGAAAATTAAAACAGGAAACGGGGTTGAATGCTCGGTTTAAGGTTTTTGGTTCCGAACGTCGAATTTTGTATAAATCAGGAGAACATTTTTCTGATATAGTTTTTCCGATTGCTTATGCTGATAAATCTGATGGGGAATTAATCTCTGACACCGATTTCGGGCATAATATGTGGGTGCCGATAAATGAAGCAATTAAAAATGAATCAGCCGAATTTGACTCAATTAAAAGTATTAATACAGTTTTAAAGGCGATAAAAAGTAAGAAAATCAGCAATTTGCCTTATTTCTTCGAAGAAATTGTGCAAAGTGATCTAAAATCCTAGTCTCTTTTACCGAGGACATCCTCGCTTTTTTTCTTTTGTTTATTT
>Ga0172380_10006095_pt1 | contig 14203 bp, 11 predicted proteins | sample Leawe162metaG_FD_119747 | JGI IMG/M metagenome (GOLD analysis project Ga0172380, IMG submission 119747) | Leachate microbial communities from a municipal landfill in Southern Ontario, Canada - Leachate well 162 metaG | ecosystem: Engineered > Solid waste > Landfill > Unclassified | place... | reverse complement strand
CTGGCGATCACCTGGATGGCCAGGCCGATGCGCGACAACTCGCCGCCGGATACCACCTTGGCTAAGGGCCGCAGGGGCTGGCCGGCATTGGCGGCGACCAGAAAGACGGCGCCCTCGAGACCGTGCGCGCTGGGCTCTGCCAGCTCCTCCAGAACGATCTCGAAGCGCCCACCGGCCATCCCCAGACGCTGCATGGCAGCGCCGACATCTCCAGCCAGCGTCGCCGCGGCCGCGACGCGGCCGACGCTCAATTCGCCGGCGAGGCGCCGGTAGTCGTCTTGAGCAGCCTGCTCGCGCGCCGCCAGTTGCGCCGCATCGGTCGCCAGTTCCAGTTCCGCCCGGCGCGCCGTGAGCTGCTGCATGCGGCTGGGCAGCTCCTCGGGCGCGACCCGCCGCTTGCGCGCCGCCGCGACCACGGCGGCGATGCGCGCCTCCAACTCGACGAGCCGCTGCGGCTCCAGTTCCAGCCGATCGCGATAGCGGCGCAGGGCATGGGCCGCTTCCTGCAACTGGATCTGGGCACCCGCTATCAGTTCGACCGGCTCCTTGAGCGCGACGTCGACCGTCGTCAGGGCATTGAGGCGCGCCAACAGGGTCTCGATCTGTGCCAGCAGCGCTGTCCCGTCTTCGTTGCCCTCGTCGAGCAGGGCGAGCGCGGCGGCGCTGCCTTCGATCAGGCTCGCGGCATGCGACAGACGCGCATACTCCTGGTTCATGTTCTGCCACTGGGTCGCCCAGTCCTCTGCGGCGACGCCCAAGGCTTTGAGTTCCTGAATGTGCCAGATCAACTCCTCGCTCTCGCGCGCCGCCCCCGCTGCGTCGCGCTCTGCGTTCACGCGCGCCTCGCGCAGTCTTTGCCAGAGGCCATAGCGGTCCGCCACCTGACGCGCCAGCCGCGTCAGCCCCGCGTGGGCGTCGAGCAGGGAGCGCTGGGACTCGGCGCGCAGCAGCGACTGGTGCACGTTCTGGCCGTGGATGTCGGCGAGGAACTCCGCAGCCTCGCGCAACTGCGCCAGGGGTGCCGGGGTCCCGTTGATGTAGGCGCGGGAACGGCCGCCGGCATCGACGACGCGGCGCAGCAGCACGCTCCCCTCATCGGCAGGAAAATCGCCGGCCGCGAGCCAGGCTTTGATCGGCGAATCCGTCTCGACCTGGAATTCGGCGCTGACCTCGGCGCTGGCACAGCCGTTGCGCACCACGCCGGCGTCGCCGCGCTCGCCCAGGGCCAGGGAGAGTGCGTCGATGAGGATGGACTTGCCGGCGCCGGTCTCGCCGGTGAGCGCAGTGAAACCGAGCGCAAACTCCAGTTCCAGGCGGTCGACGATGACGAAGTCGCGTATGGTCAGACGAGCGAGCATGGCGCGCTTCAGAGCGCCTGGCGGCGAGGGATGGAACTCCAGTGCAGCTTCTCGCGCAGCATGGCGAGGTAGCTGTAACCGGGCGGATGCAGCAGGGTCACCTGGTGACGGGAGCGGACGATGCGCACGCGGTCTCCGGCGTAGGCATCGAAACGCAGCTGCCCGTCAAAGTGGATGCGGCCGTCGTGCGGCGGCGGCAAGATGATCTCGATCACGCTCTGGTCGCAAAGGGTGATCGGGCGATTGGACAGCGCGTGTGGGCAGAGCGGCACCAAGGCGATACCGGCCACCGCCGGGTGCAGGATGGGGCCGTTGGCGGAGAGCGCGTAGGCCGTCGACCCGGTCGGCGTCGCGACGATGATGCCGTCGGCGCGGAGGAGATACACCAACTCGCCATCGACCCTGACCTCGAGCTCTATCATGCGGCCGATGTCGCCTTTGTTCACCACCACGTCGTTCAAGGCCAGGGTGTGCAGCACCCGCTCCTCGGCGCGCAGGACTTCGACGTCGAGCAGGAAGCGCTGCTCGGCTCCGAACTTGCCTTCGAGCAGGGCCGTGATGCTGGGGATCATGTCCTGGCGCGAGATGTCGGTCATGAAGCCGAGCCGCCCCTGGTTGACCCCGACCAGGGGCACCTGGTGCTCGGCCAGGCGGCGGGCGGCGTTCAACATGGTGCCGTCGCCGCCCAAGACGATTGCCAGGTCGGCCTGGGCGCCTATGGTTTCATAGCCGGCCACCGTGTTGCCGTTGGCGCCGATCGAGCTGGCAGTGCCTTCCTCGACCAGCACGGTCAGGCCCCGGGCCTTGAGGAAGCTCGCCAGGTCGAGCAGCGCGCCGGCGATCTCCGGACTCTGGTACTTGCCGATCAGGGCTGCGGTGCGGAAGTCCTTGTTCATCTGGCAAATTAAACCACAAAGCTCAGCCCTCTTCACCCCAGCCGATATAATATGCAGGTCATGCTCGACCGACGCGCCCAGACCCTGCTCAAAACCCTGATCGAACGCTATATCGCCGAAGGTCAGCCGGTCGGTTCGCGTACGCTGGCCCGCCATTCCGGACTGGAGCTGTCGCCGGCGACCATACGCAACGTCATGTCGGACCTCGAGGAGATGGGCTTCATCGTCAGCCCGCACACATCGGCCGGGCGCGTGCCGACCCCGCGCGGCTATCGCCTGTTCGTCGATTCGCTGCTGACCGTTCAGCCGCTGGCCCAGGCCGAGCTGTCCGAGATCGAAGGCGCCATCCAGCGCGACCAGCCGCAACGCCTGATCAGCCAAGCCTCGCAGCTGTTGTCGCAGCTCACCCATTTCGCCGGCGTCGTCATCGCACCGCGCCGGCAGCAGCCGCGCATACGCCAGATCGAGTTTCTCAAGCTCTCGGACAAGCGCATCCTGCTGATCATCGTCACCGAGAAGGGCGAGGTGCAAAACCGCATCCTGTTCACCCAGCGCGCCTACAGCCCCGCTGAACTGATCGAAGCCGCAAACTACCTCAACCAGAACTGTTCCGGTCTCGATTTCTCCCAGGTGAAGAGCCGGGTGCACGACGAACTGCACCAGTTGCGCGCCAACATGACCGAGTTGATGAGCGCGGCGCTGGACGCCAGCGGCCAGGCCATGGCGGAGACCGCGTCGCAATACGTCATTTCGGGTGAGCGCAACCTGCTCGAGGTCGCCGACCTCTCCTCCAACATGAACCGGCTGCGCGAACTGTTCGCCCTGTTCGAGCAACGGACGCGCCTGGTGCAATTGCTCGACGTCGGCACGCGCGCCGATGGCGTGCAGATCTTCATCGGCGGCGAATCCGGCATCGCGCAACTCGACGAGTGCAGCGTCGTCGCCGCCTCATTCGAAGTCGATGGCCAGGTGGTCGGCTCGGTCGGCGTCATCGGCCCGACGCGCATGGCCTACGAGCGCATGATCCCCATCGTCGACATCACTTCCAAGCTGCTCTCCAGCGCCCTCTCGGCGTCCTAGATCCCGGCCAGGCATGTCACGTTTTCGCCCTGAACCAGCGCGCAGCGACGCGACGCCGGGCAAGATCGCGGTGCTGCTGGTCAATCTCGGCACACCTCTCGCGCCCACTGCCAAAGCACTACGCCGCTACCTGGCGGAGTTTCTCTTCGACCCGCGCGTGGTCGAAATTCCGCGGCCGCTCTGGTGGCTGATCCTGCACGGCATCGTGCTGCGCATGAGACCGCGGCGCTCGGCGCTCAAATACGCCAAGATCTGGACCCAGGACGGCTCCCCGCTGGCCGTACACACCGAGCGCCAGGCAAAGCTGCTGCGCGGCGCCATGGGCCCCAACTCGAACATCGTCATTGCCTGGGCGATGCGCTACGGCGAGCCGGCCATCGCCGCCACCCTGAACGGGCTCAAGGCCGAGGGCGCGGGTCGCATCCTCGTGCTGCCGCTCTACCCCCAGTACGCGGCGAGCAGCAGCGCCGCGGCCTTCGGCCGTGGCCGACTGGCTCAAGCGGACGCGCAACGTTCCGGAACTGCGTTTCGTGCGCAGCTACCACGACCATCCCGGCTACATTGCAGCGCTGGCCGGCAGCGTGCGCGAGTACTGGACCCGTCACGGGCGGCCAACGAAGCTGGTGATGAGCTTTCACGGTGTGCCACGTTTTACGGTGGAGCGCGGCGATCCCTACCACGGCGAGTGCCAGACGACGGCTCGGCTGCTCGCCGAGTCTCTGGGCTTGAGCGGCGGGCAGTGGCAGGTCAGCTTCCAGTCGCGCTTCGGCCGCACCGAGTGGCTGCAGCCCTACACCCAGACCACACTGGAGGCACTGGCGCGCCAAGGGGTCAGCCGCGTCGATGTCGTCTGCCCTGGCTTCGCCGGTGACTGCCTGGAGACGCTGGAGGAAATCGCCATCGAAGTGCGCGCCACCTTTCTCGCGGCAGGTGGTGGGGAGTTTCACTACATTCCCTGCCTGAACGAACGCGACGACTGGATCGCCACCCTGGCGACCATCGCCCGCGAGCACCTGGGCAGTTGGTTGCAGGCTCCAGACCGGGGCTAAAGCTTGGTCCGGGACGGCCGTTAGCTCAGGAAACTCCCCCTGAGGCAATCCCCCATGATCGTCAATCAATCCACCGTGGACCTCGCGGCGCAACACAGTTCCAGCAGCCAGACCGAGGTAGCCGAAACCCTGCGTGCCTGGGTGGGCGTGACGAGGCCCGACTTCGAGGCCATGGCAAAGGGCACGACAGCGTCGATTTCCGCGGCCGCGCTGGCCGCCCTGAAAGCTAATCCCCCGCTGCTAGCGCCAGCCATCGAAAGCCACGAAGCGCAGGCGATCCAGGACGCCATCGACTCCACCGACCAGGATCCGATCATCCAGCTCATCAGGTTGATGGTCGAGATGCTCACCGGGCACAAGATCAGAACCCTTGCCCTGAAGCTGTCCCCAAGCACCGCGTCGACGGCGGCCAGCCCACCGTCCGCCCCGGCGGCGAGCCAAAGCAGCAGCACCCCGCCTGCCTCGCCGCGCGCGGGCTCTGGCGTCGAGTACGACAGGCACGAGGTGCATAGCGAGGCCGAGCAGACCAAGGTCCAGGCCAGCGGCACCGTCGTCACCGCCGACGGCAGGCAGATCGCCTTCAAGCTGGACCTGTCCATGCAGCGCAGCTATCGGGAGGAGGCGAACACCAGCCTGCGCCTCGGTGATGGCGTCCAGAAGGACCCGCTGGTCATCAACTTCGGCGCCGACAGCGTCGCGCTTCAGGACCAGCGCTTCACATTCAAGCTCGACGCGAGCGGTGGAGCCGACCAATTGCCCATGCTCGCCAGTGGCAGCGGTTTCCTGGCCCTCGATCTGAATCACAACGGGGCTATCGACACCGGCAAGGAGTTGTTCGGCGCCGCCAGCGGCAAGGGTTTCGCGGATCTCAGCGCCTACGATAGCGACGGCAATGGCTGGATAGACGAGAAGGATCCCGTGTTCAACCAGCTACGCATCTGGACGCCGGACGGCAAGGGTGGCGGCAGCCTGTTCACGCTCAAGGACAGGAACGTCGGCGCCCTGGCGCTGGCCAGCACAGCGACACCCTTCGAACTCAGGAACAGCGCGAACCAGTCCCTGGGGACAGTACGCGCCACCGGAGTCTATCTGCATGAGGACGGGACCTCAGGCAGCTTGCAACAGGTCGATCTTACGATCTGAGGCGATCGGCCAGAGCCCCCGCCTGGCGCCAGATACCGCTCAGACGACCACCCTGCTAAGTGCCCGCTCCGCACGGGGCGGGCAGCCTGCTTAGTCATCGGCCATGAGTTCGAATTCCTCGGCTTCGATGATGATACCGAGCCGCTTTTGCGTGTCCGAATCGACAAGCGCATCGATGTGCGCCCGCGTTGAATCCCATGAACGGTTGTCGCCGCTGTCAGCCGTCAGATCGTTGACGCGATGAATGATGGCATTCGCTTCGGCGTCGGAGCGGTCAAGCTTGTAGGTAGCGTAGTAGGTAGTGATTGTCATCGTATTACTCCTTTGTGATCTTGAGCGCTTCGCGCTGTTCTTGAGAATCGCCTCAACGTAGAGTCGAAAAGTTACGACGCCCGGTGTGACGCCTGTTTCATGAAACTGGGCAGGCTATCTGGCTATCGATGAGCAAAGTATAGCTTCGATAGTGCATCGCACCATCGCTCACGCACAATACTTGAGTAATTTATTAAGCGCCTTAAATCATCATGTTAAATATCGCCTTCCGCATCTTGAAACGACTTTCTCGTCCGCGAAATGAAAACGATTTTTATTGCAAGAAAAATGGTGGTGCGTTGCGTCAAATGGTTTCATGAGAGAAATCGGGAAAGGGCCGGACTACGACGCTGAAGGTTTAGGGTAGCGGCGTTCGCGCAATTTTCTACTGGCAGCATGCAGCGGGCCGATCAGACTGTCCGAAGCACTGGCCTACCGGGCCCACAGAAATAATTGCCCCACACCTTGAATAGACAGGTTTCGTCCCAACCATGGCCTAAGTTTCTTAGGGAGTGTTTCCATGCAAGAGGACAAGACCGTACCCCCGGCTCTGGGATCGGAGCCACCCGTCGCGGCTGAGGCCGGCATCGCTGCGACCACAGATAGTTCCGCGGCAGCGCCGGAGACCATGCCCAGCGTGGAGGAGTTGCTGCGCCGCGCCGAGTTGCTGGCGGAGGAACACCACGACGGTTGGCTGCGCGCCAAGGCAGAGACCGAGAACGTGCGCCGCCGCGCCCAGGACGATGTGTTGAAGGCGCACAAGTTTGCCAGCGAGCGATTCGTGACCGATATCCTGGCGGTCAAGGACAGTCTCGAAGCAGCGCTCGCCAACGAGAACCAGAGCGCCGAGAACCTCCGCGCCGGCGTCGAACTGACCCTGCGCCAGCTCACTTCCGTGTTCGAAAAGTCCAACGTCAGCGAAATCAACCCGCTGGGCGAAAAGTTCGACCCGCACAAGCATCAGGCGATCAGCCAGATCGAGGTCCCCAACGCCCAAGCCAATCAGGTGGTACAGGTCCTGCAGAAGGGCTACAGCCTGCACGAGCGCATCGTCCGCCCGGCCATGGTCATCATCGCCAAGGGCAGCCAGACTTGAAGATGAGTGAGCCAGCCCCATATCCGCTTTAGGAAAACACGGCGACAGGCGGCAAGACGGCCGTCGGCGACGACAAACAAACGCGATCAATTGAAAAGGACAACAAATGGGCAAGATCATAGGCATTGACCTCGGCACCACCAACAGCTGCGTCGCCGTCATGGAAGGCGGCAAGCCCAAGGTCATCGAAAACGCCGAAGGCACGCGCACCACGCCGTCCATCGTCGCCTATACGGAGGAGGGTGAGATATTGTGCGGCGCCGCTGCCAAGCGCCAGGCCGTCACGAATGCCAAGAACACCCTCTACGCGGTGAAGCGGCTGATCGGCCGCCGTTTCGACGAGAAGGAGGTGCAGAAGGACATCGAGCTGATGCCCTTCAGGATCGTCAAGGCCGACAACGCCGATGCCTGGGTCGAAGTGCGCGGCAAGAAGATGGCGCCGCCCCAGGTGTCCGCCGAGGTTCTGCGCAAGATGAAGAAGACCGCCGAGGACTACCTCGGCGAAGAAGTCACCGAAGCGGTCATCACCGTACCCGCCTACTTCAACGACAGCCAGCGCCAGGCCACCAAGGACGCCGGCCGCATCGCCGGCCTCGAGGTCAAGCGCATCATCAACGAACCGACGGCCGCGGCGATCTCCTTCGGCCTGGACAAGCAGGAAGGCGACCGCAAGATCGCGGTCTATGACCTGGGGGGCGGCACCTTCGACATCTCCATCATCGAGATCGCCGAGATTGAGGGCGAGCACCAGTTCGAGGTGCTGTCGACCAACGGCGACACCTTCCTGGGCGGCGAGGACTTCGACCAACGCCTGATCGACTACATCATCGCCGAGTTCAAGAAGGAACAGGGCGTCGATTTGAAGAACGACGTGCTGGCCCTGCAGCGGCTGAAAGAGGCGGCGGAGAAGGCCAAGATCGAGCTATCCAGCGCCCAGCAGACCGAGATCAACCTGCCCTACATCACCGCCGACGCCACCGGCCCCAAGCATCTGGTGCTGAAGATCACGCGCGCCAAGTTCGAGAGCCTCGTCGACGAACTCGTCGAGCGCACCATGGAACCCTGCCGCATCGCCATCAAGGACTCGGGCATCAAGGTCGGCGACATCGCCGACGTGATCCTGGTCGGCGGCATGACGCGCATGCCCAAGGTGCAGGAGCGGGTCAAGGAATTCTTCGGCCGCGAGCCGCGCAAGGACGTGAATCCGGACGAGGCGGTGGCCGTCGGCGCCGCCATCCAGGGCGGCGTGCTGCAGGGCGAAGTCAAGGACGTGCTGCTGCTCGACGTGACACCGCTGTCGCTGGGCATCGAGACCCTGGGCGGGGTCATGACCAAGCTGATTCCCAAGAACACCACCATCCCGACCAAGCAGAGCCAGGTATTCTCCACCGCCGACGACAGCCAGTCGGCGGTGACCATCCACGTGCTGCAGGGCGAGCGCGAAGTGGCGCAAGGCAACAAGAGCCTGGGCCAGTTCAATCTCACCGATATCCCGCCGGCGCCGCGCGGCATGCCGCAAATCGAGGTCACCTTCGACATCGACGCCAACGGCATCTTGCACGTTTCGGCCAAGGACAAGGCCACCGGCAAGGAGAACAAGATCACCATCAAGGCCAACTCGGGCTTGAACGAAGCCGAGATCCAGGCGATGGTAAAGGATGCCGAGGCGCACGCCGAGGACGACAAGAAGACGCGTGAATTGGTCGATGCGCGCAACCAGTGCGACGCCATGGTGCACTCCGTGAAGAAGGCGCTCGTCGAGCATGGCGACAAGGTCGCCGCCGAAGAAAAGACCAAGATCGAGACGGCGATCAAGGATGCGGAAGAGGCGATCAAGGCCGGCACCGACAAGGACGACATCGAGGCCAAGACCCAGGCTCTGATGGCCGCTTCGCAGAAGCTCGGCGAAGCCGTCTATACGCAACAGCAGGCTGCCGAAGGCGCAGCCGGAGCAGGCGCTGGTCAAGCGCCGACGGGTGAGGCCAAGAAAGAAGAGGGCGACGTGGTGGACGCGGAATTCACCGAGGTGAAAGACAAGAAGAGTTGAGACGGTCGCAGAAACGCCGTCCTGAGAGAAGAACGGCCGCAGAAGCTCCGCCCTAAACGGCCGAGTTCAAGCGTAGATCGCTTGACTCGGCCTTCGCACTCCATAGACAGAATAGCGAACCGCAATGGCCAAACGCGACTTTTACGAAATCCTCGGCATCAACCGCGACGCGACCGAGGAGCAGATCAAGAAGGCCTATCGCAAGCTGGCCATGAAGCACCATCCTGACCGCAATCCGGACAACCCCAAGTCGGAGGAGATGTTCAAGGAGGCGAAACTGGCCTACGAGGTGCTCTCCGACGCGAAGAAGCGCGCCGCCTACGATCAGTACGGCCACGCCGGTATCGAGCAGCAGGGCGGTGGTGGGGCCCAGGGCTTCGGCGGCTTCTCCGACGCCTTCTCCGACATCTTCGGCGACATCTTCGGCGGCGGCCGCGCTGGCGGCGGCCGTTCCAACGTCTATCGCGGCGCCGATCTGCGCTACAACCTGGAGGTCAGCCTCGAGGACGCCGCCCGCGGCTCGGAGACGCGCATCCGCATCCCGACCATGGAGGAGTGCGAACTCTGCAAAGGCAGCGGCGCCAAGAAGGGCACCTCGCCGGCGACCTGCCCCACCTGCGGCGGCAACGGCCAGGTACGCATGCAGCAAGGCTTCTTCTCCATCCAGCAGACCTGCCCGAAGTGCCACGGTACCGGCCGCTATATCGCCGAGCCGTGCACCGCCTGCCATGGCGGCGGTCGCGTCAAGCAGCACAAGACGCTGTCGGTGAAGATCCCCTCCGGTATCGACGAGGGAGATCGCATACGCCTGTCGGGTGAGGGCGAACACGGCGTCAATGGCGGCCCGTCCGGTGACCTCTATGTGCAGATCCACCTCAAGCCGCACAGCGTCTTCCAGCGCGACCACGATGACCTGCACTGCGAAATGCCGGTGGGTTTCGCCGCGGCAGCGCTCGGCGGCGAGCTAGAGATTCCCACGCTCGAAGGCGTGGCGCGCCTGAAGATTCCGCCCGAGACGCAGACCGGCAAGGTCTTCCGCCTGCGCGGCAAGGGCATCAAGGGCGTGCGCAGCATCAGCCACGGCGACCTCCTCTGCCACGTCGTGGTCGAGACCCCGGTGAACCTGACCGAGAAACAAAAAGAGTTGCTGCAAGAGTTCGAGGCGATCAACGCGACGGACGCCGGCCACCACAGCCCGCGGGCGAAATCCTGGATGGACAAGGTTAGGGATTTCTTCGGGACGCCGTGAGTACCAGGCGACTCAGGCGCTGTTAGATCGCTGGCGTCACGCCAACAATACGGCCAGCATTCCGGAAAGAAAAATTCCGTCAAAGCTTCCGCCACCGCCGATCGAGGCTATCGGCGCGCCGAGCTTGCGGATCGAGCCTAAGCGCAACAGGTCGGCGCCGATCAGCACGCCGAGCGTGCCGCCGATATAGGCCAGAGGCGCCGCCAGGTCCGGGTTGATCAACATGCTGGACAGCGCCGCCGCAAGCGGTGCGAGGAGCATGGGCATGCCGATGCCGACTCCGCGGATGGGTCTGCTGGTCACATAGGCGATGGCCGCGACGATCGCCACGACTTCGGCTGCCTGCAGCGGGTCAAGAGGATTGTGCAGGAGCAGATAGAGCGAGAACGCCATGGGCACCACGGCACCACCGACATTGATGGCGATGACGGTGCGTCCGGTGAACTTCAGGCGCGGCACGCCGAGAAGCTTGTAGAGTTCCTGTTGCGGCGGCTCGACGACGTCCGGGTCCGCCGCGATGGAGAACAACGGCAGGTTGATCACGCTGCCGACAAGAGTCGTCAACAGCAGAAGATAGGCCGAGCCCCGAGACAGGCCAAGTTTTTCGAAGGCGATGCTGACAAGCCCGAACTGAACGAAGATCGCCAGGACAACCAGCGTGGCAATCAGCAGCAGCAGGCGCGGGACAGGCATGGCGCGACTCTCCTAGCCGGCGGTCATTCCCTGCGCCAGGTCGTCCCCTGCGCCGTATCCTCGAGCACGATCCCGGCGGCGGCGAGCTCGGAGCGAATTTTGTCGGCGGCAGCGAAGTCGCGCGTCTTCTTCGCCGCCGCCCGTGCCGCGATCCTCTCTTCGATTTCGCCGCTGCCGATGCCGCCCGCCGGCGAGGCTTGCAGGAAGTCGACCGGATCTCTCTGCAGCAGGCCGAGCACGCCGCCGAGCGCCTTGAGCTGAGCCGCCAGGTTCGCTTCGTGGCTGCGGGTCACCGCGCCGGCGAGATCGAAGAGCACAGCCACCGCTTCCGGCGTGTTGAAATCATCGTCCATCGCCGCTTTGAAACGCTGCGCGTACATCCCCTGCCAGTCCACCACGGAGCCGCTTGCGGCTCCTGCGGAGCCGGCCTTGATCGCGGTGTACAGCCGGGTCAGGGCCTGGCGGGCATCGTCCAGGTGCACGTCGGAATAGTTGAGCGGGCTGCGATAGTGGGCGCGCAGGATGAAGAAGCGCACGACTTCGGCGTCGTGGCTCTGCAACACGTCGCGGATGGTGAAGAAGTTGCCGAGCGACTTCGACATCTTCTCTTCAGCGATGCGAACGAAGCCGTTGTGCATCCAGTAATTGACGAAGGGCTCGGCGTGCGCGCCCTCGCTCTGCGCGATCTCGTTCTCGTGATGCGGGAATTGCAGGTCCTGGCCGCCACCGTGGATGTCGAAGTGGGCGCCGAGGAGACGCGAACTCATGGCCGAGCACTCGATGTGCCAGCCGGGCCGCCCGCTGCCCCAGGGCGAGTCCCACTTGGCGTCAGCCGGTTCCTCGGCCTTGGCCTGCTTCCAGAGCACGAAGTCCAGCGGATCCTGCTTGCCCTCGACCAGGTCAACCCGCTCGCCGGCGCGCAGATCGTCGAGCGACTTGCCGGAGAGCTTTCCGTATGCGGCGAACTTGCGCACCGAATAGCAGACGTCGCCGTTGGCGGCGACATAAGCGTAGCCGTTCTTCTCCAGCGACGCGATCATGGTCACCATGTCGCCTACGAATTCGGTCGCACGCGGCTCGAAGTTCGGCTTAAGCACGCCGAGGGCCGCCGCGTCTTCGTCCATGAAGGCGATGAAGCGGTCGGTGAGGTCGTGTATGCTCTCGCCGTTCTCGGCGGCGCGACGTATGATCTTGTCGTCGATGTCGGTGATGTTGCGCACGTAGGTGACGCGGTAGCCGCTGGCGCGCAGCCAGCGCGCCACCATGTCGAAGACGACCATGACCCGGGCGTGGCCCAGATGGCAGTAATCGTAGACCGTCATGCCGCAGACATACATGCGCACCGTCCCCGGCTGCAAGGGAACGAATTCCTGTTTGCGACGGTCGAGGGTATTGTGGATTTTCAGCATTTCGCTCGGGCTTTCGGCCAATGCATGATATCTCCCTAAGAAACGGGAGAAATGCCTTCTATTCGTGTTGTGGAGGCTATCGCCTTCTTGCTAGAATCGCGGCTCTGAAAGCCTTTAAATTAGCGCTGGAAACCAGTATAGCATGAGCTTTTTTAGCCGCAGCCTCCCCCGCATCCAGCCTCTTCGCCGCGCCGCCAAGCAGAGCTTGGCCTTGTTCGCCGCCTTGGTCCTGACCGCCCTGGCGCTGCCCGTTCGCGCCGACGTGCTGCAGGATGCCTCCAAACTGTTGAAGCAGGGGCAGGCGGCACAGGCAATGGAAAAGACCGAGCAATATCTCGCGACCAAGCCCAAGGACGCGCAGGGCCGATTCCTCAAAGGGCTGATCTTGACCGAGATGAACCGCAGCCAGGACGCGATCGTCGTGTTCACCAAGCTCACCGAGGACTACCCCGAGCTGCCAGAGCCCTACAACAACCTCGCCGTCATCTACGCGCAGCAGAAGCAGTACGAGAAGGCCAAGCAGGCTCTGGAGATGGCCATCCGCACCCACCCCTCCTACGCCACGGCGCACGAAAATCTCGGCGACATCTACGCCCGCATGGCGAGCCAGGCCTACGACAAGGCGTTGCAGATCGATTCGTCGAACGCCAGCGCGCAGACCAAGTTGGCCATGATACGGGAACTGATGGGTAGCACCGGTCGTCCGGCAGGCAAGCCCGCCGCCGGCCCCATCGCCGGCGCCGTTGCCGTGGTGCAGCCGCAGACCAAGCCGGTCGAAGAGAAGCCGGCCGAGGTCAAACCGGCGGCCGCGCCTGCGGTAGCGCCGGCAGCCGCCGAACCCAAGGTCGCCGATGCCAGCGGCGACATCGCCAAGACGCTGGACGCCTGGGCCGCAGCTTGGTCGAAGAAGAACGTCAAGGCCTATCTCGCTTACTACGCGCGCGACTTCCAGACGCCGGGCGGAGAATCGCGGGCGGCGTGGGAAGGCGAGCGCGCGAAGCGCATCAACAAGCCGGGCAGCATCCAGGTGAGCATCGAGGGCCTGCGCGTCACGGCCGAGGGTGCGGACCGCGCAAGCGCCCGCTACCGCCAGCACTACCGCTCCGCGTCCCTGAAGACGAGCAGCAACAAGGTGCTGGTCATGGTAAAGCATGACGGCAGGTGGCTGATCCAGCGGGAGCGCGTCGGAAAATGATGGCGACGCTGCCCCGTGGCGCACGCAAGCTTTTCGCCGCCGCAGCCCTCTGTCTCGCCTGCGGTCCGCTGGCGGCCGCCGACGCGCGTTTTTCCGCCGCCGGACCGGAGTCGCTGCTGGCCCACGTCTTCGAGAACATCGAACAAAACCACCTCGATACCGCTCTGCAGCAGGTCGAGGCGCTGATCAAGGCCTACCCGAACTTCCGCCTGGCGTACCTGATCAAGGGCGACCTGCTGCTCTCGCGCGCCGGTCCCATCAAGACCATAGGCAACGTCAGCAACGCCCCCGCCGACAAGCTCGCCGATCTGCGCGCCGAAGCCATCGCCCGGCTCAACGCCTACCACTCCAAGCCGCAGGCCAACTTCGTGCCGCGCTATTTGATGCAGATGCCGCCCGACCAGAAGTACGCCGTGGTCGTGGACACCCAGAAATCGCGCCTCTATCTCTACCAGAACGAGAAAGGCACGCCGCACTTCGTCGCCGATTACTACGTGACCCAGGGCAAGCTCGGCGCCGACAAGACGCGCGAAGGCGACAGGCGCACACCGGTTGGGGTCTACCACGTCACCGGCAGCCTGTCGCGGGCCAAGCTGGGCGACTTCTACGGTAGCGGCGCCTACCCGATCAGCTACCCGAACGAATGGGACAAGCGCAACGGCAGGAACGGTCACGG
>Ga0172380_10006094_pt1 | contig 14207 bp, 13 predicted proteins | sample Leawe162metaG_FD_119747 | JGI IMG/M metagenome (GOLD analysis project Ga0172380, IMG submission 119747) | Leachate microbial communities from a municipal landfill in Southern Ontario, Canada - Leachate well 162 metaG | ecosystem: Engineered > Solid waste > Landfill > Unclassified | place... | reverse complement strand
ATATGGTTTGAATACTACTTTTCCGCTTTGTCCCATTTATTTTCCCTTACTTCTTGAGACAAAACTTATTTAAATCTTTTCCCTTTTTCACAAAAGGCTGCCCTTTTGAGACAGCCTCTTTTTTTTGTCTAAAAACAGTTAAGAAGTAAATCGAATAACAGTCATTTCTTTTTTATATTTCACTCAACAATTCGCTGTATAATCTAATGATAGAAATAGTTGATTTATATAAGAGCTTTGGCGCAAATGCGGTTCTGCGCGGGGTTAATCTAACCATTCAAGAAGGGCAATCGCTTGCAATAATTGGAAGAAGCGGATGCGGCAAGAGTGTTTTACTTAAACATATTGTAGCACTTCTTCAACCGGATAGCGGTTATGTAAAGTTCGAAGGAATGATAATCCATGAAATGAATAAAAAAGATTTGTACGAAATCCGGAAGCGGTTTGGTTTTCTATTTCAAGGTGCGGCGCTGTTTGATTCCATGACTGTGGAAGAAAATATTTCTCTACCTCTAGTAGAAAATAATATTGAAACAAAACAAACTATAGATAGAATTGTAGCCGAGAAACTTGAGCTTGTTGGTTTACCAAATACGCAGAAGCTAAAACCATCTGAGCTATCCGGAGGCATGAAAAAACGTGTCGCATTAGCCCGTGCGCTGGTTACCGACCCAAATTATATCCTTTACGATGAACCTACTACCGGTCTAGATCCAATAATGTCGGATTCGATTGACGAATTGATTAAAGAACTCCCGAAGAAGATAAAAGTTACTTCAATAATAGTTACTCACGATATGTTCAGTGTTAAAAATGTAGCCGATAAAATTGCAATGATGCATGAAGGGAAAATATATTTTACCGGGACTCCGGAAGAACTTCTTGCAAGCAAAGATTCTGTTATCGAAAAATTTATTCAACGAACCGGATTTTAATTTGTCACGACAAAAAATTAAATACGTTTGCTCTAGCTGCGGGTACGAATCTCTTAAGTGGATTGGACGCTGTCCTTCGTGCGATAACTGGAATACTTTCACGGAAGAATTTATTGAAGAAAAGAAGGCTGGTAAAAAGAATTATGCCGGCGATCATCAAATTTTGAAATTGAGCGATCACATTGTAGAATCGGAAGAACGCGTTAAGACAAATATAAATGAGTTTGACCGTGTTCTTGGCGGCGGATTAATGCCCGGCTCGGTTGTGCTGATTGGCGGCGATCCCGGAATTGGTAAATCAACATTAGTAATGCAAGCTGCGAGCAAAGTTAACGGAAGCGTTCTTTATGTTACCGGAGAGGAATCTGCAAATCAGATTAGCTTGCGCGCAAAAAGATTAAAAGTTGCAAGCGATAAAATTTCTATAATGACCGAAACTGATCTTGATATTATAATCGGTGGAATTAAAAAGGTTGATCCGAAGGTTGTAATAGTTGATTCGATTCAAACTACATACAAGCCGGATTTTGATAACGCGCCCGGTACTGTAACGCAAATTCGTGAGTGTACGGTTGAACTGATGCAGCTTGCAAAGAAATCGCATTGTGCAATTATCATTGTTGGTCACGTAACAAAAGAGGGAATGATTGCCGGACCGAAAATTCTAGAGCACGTTGTTGATACTGTTCTTCAGTTCGAAGGTGAGAGAAGTTATTCGTACAGAGTTTTGCGTGCGCAGAAGAACAGATTTGGAAGCACAAATGAGATCGGCATTTTTGAGATGCATGATGATGGTCTGCATGAAGTATTAAACCCCAGCGAAATATTTTTAAGCGAACGAGACAAACAAACAACCGGTTCTGTAGTAACAGCAAGCATCGAGGGTACTAGACCAATTCTCTTGGAAGTTCAAGCTCTAGTTACGCCATCGTCATTTGGCAATCCGCAGCGTGTTGCAACCGGTTTCGATTACCGCCGTCTTTCTATTTTGCTTGCTGTTCTTGAGAAGCGCGCTAATCTCCGCCTTTCTGTTCAGAATGTGTTTCTGAATATTGCCGGCGGCATTCGTATAGATGAACCCGCCGTTGATCTGGCAATTTGCTGTGCAATAGCTTCTAACTTTTCAGATCAATTTGCGCGAAACGATACTGTAGTAATTGGCGAAGTTGGACTTGGCGGAGAAGTTAGAAGCGTTAATCATATTGAAAAAAGAATCCAGGAAGCGGCAAAACTTGGATTTAAAAAAATAGTTGTGCCGGCAAATAATCTTAAGATTATTAAATCTAAAAGCGCAATCGAAATTATAAGCGTAGATAATCTTTACAACGCCCTTCAAAAAGTTTTAGTCTAAAACTTGGAAAGGATAACAGTTTGATCGAGTACAAAATTGAATCCAATCTTTCTGTTGAGGAATTTGTTGACGTGCTAAATGATTCTTCATTGGGAGAACGAAGACCGGTTGCCGATATTCTCAGAATTCAAAAGATGATTGATAATGCCAATTTAATTGTTACTGCAAGAGATAACGGAAGTTTGATAGGGGTTTCCCGTTCTGTCTCGGATTTCTCTTACTGTACTTATCTTTCCGATTTAGCTGTTATAAAGCAATATCAAAAAATGGGAATTGGAAAGGAATTGATACGGCAGACAAAACTTGCCGGCGGAGAGGCTAAGTTAATTTTGTTGTCAGCACCCGCGGCAGTCGATTATTATCCCCGCATCGGAATGAAATCTCATCCCCACTGTTTCATGCTGGATTCCATCGACGAGTTGAAATAAGCGATCCGATGAATTTGCAAGCAGATATAGCAATAGCTAAAATGAATAAACTTGGAGGCGACGGAACGCCTTTTTTGTTTGTTGTCGATTTTGAAATGGACTCTCCGCTTGTATTGAAAATCGATGAACTCGATTCGCTTGGAATCAAATTCAAAATTGATGAAAAGAATACTCCTCTTTTCAAAAAACAAATTCTCTTCGAAAAACATCCGATTAGTTTTCAAAAGTATTCCGATGCTTTTGATTATGTGGTTGCTCAAATTGGTTTGGGTAATAGCTACTTAACTAATCTTACCTTTCCAACAGAAATAGAAACTAACTTAACTTTGGACGAAATCTATACTCATAGCCGCGCGCGGTACAAGTTGTTGTTTGAAAATCGGTTTGTGGTTTTTTCACCGGAATGTTTTGTGAAGATTGAAGATGGAATAATTTCTTCCTATCCAATGAAGGGAACGATTGACGATTCAATTCCATCGGCCGAAGAAATAATTCTGAACGATGAAAAAGAAATGGCAGAGCACATTACTATTGTTGATCTAATCAGAAACGACCTTAGTATTGTTGCCCGCGACGTTCATGTGAAAAAATTCCGATATGTAGAAAGACTAGAAACGAATAGTAAAAACCTTTTGCAAGTGAGCTCTAAAATTGTTGGTCGGCTTGAACAAAATTACAATGAACGAATAGGCGAGATAATTTTTTCTATGCTTCCGGCGGGTTCAATTTCCGGCGCACCCAAAAAGAAAACGGTCGAGATTATTCAGCAAGCAGAACAAATTAAAAGAGGTTATTATACCGGTGTGTTTGGATACTTTGATGGAAGAAATCTTGACAGCGCAGTTATGATTCGCTTTATTGAGAGGACAAATAACGGATTAATATACAGAAGCGGCGGCGGCATTACATTTATGAGCGATGTTAATTCCGAATACCAAGAACTAATAGACAAAGTTTATGTACCGTTTAATTGAAAGTATAAAATTAGCCAAGAAAGAGTTTCATAATCTGGCGTATCATCAGCAAAGGATGAATAAAACTCGCAAAGAATTATTTGGTCTTGATGATGAAGTTGATTTGGCGACTGAACTGAAAATTCCAGCCGGACTTAGCGATTCTGTTTTCAAGTGCAGAGTGATTTACTCAGAAAAGATTCTATCCGTTGAATTTCACCCTTACGAACAGCGCAATTTAAAATCTCTGCAAATTGTTCATGCAGATGAGATAGATTACGCTTACAAATATGAGGATAGAAGTAAACTTCAAAAGCTTTTGTGCAAATGTACTGCAGATGACGTTCTTATAATTAAAAACGGATTTGTAACCGATACCAGTTATTCCAACATTGTTCTTAGCAAAGATTCTAAATTCTTTACGCCCGATACATTTTTGCTTAATGGAACAAAGCGGCAGAAACTTTTAGATGAAAAAATTATTGAGCAGACTAAAATCACAACTGCTGATATTGTCGTGTATGAGAAAGTTTATATTATAAATTCTATGATGGATTTGGAAGAGCAGTCCGGAATTCCGGTTGCAAACATTGAGGGATTATAAACATTATGAACAAAATTAAAATAGCTTGGAGCTTGCGAATATTTCTGGCGCTGGTATTTTGTTTCTCCGCTTATTCTAAATTAGTTGCGCCCGGTTTGATCGAAATTATTCTAGTTGAGCAAGGCTTTAGCGCAACTCGCGAAGCTGTTGCGATACATGTACGTTTGCTTATTGGGCTCGAGCTTGCGCTCGGTTTACTTTTTCTTCAGCCGAATTTTCTGAAGCGAATCGTTGTTCAGGCGTCCCTCCTCTTCTTAGTCGGTTTTACTGCTTATCTAACTTATACCGGCTTTGTGCTTGGCGATAAAGATAACTGCGGATGTTTTGGCGAGATGCTCAAACTCTCTCCGGTAGAATCAATTGTAAAAAATATTATTCTGATGATTCCGGTTGTAGTTTTGTTTGTATTGCATAAGACGGAAAAGAAAATCATTTGGATTCCGGCTGCGGTTACGGTTTCAGCCATAGGATTTGTTTTCGTTGTTAGTCCAATTAATTCTGCAAAAGATTTTAAGTTCGGTTCTTACACAACATTTATAGGCGCTGGCCGTGTGGATTTATCATCCGGCAATAAATTGCTCGCAGTTTTTAACACCGAATGCGATCACTGTCAAGCCGCCGCAAAAAGTTTAGCCGAGCTTAGATCTAATCGCAACTTTCCCGAAATGTATATTTTGTTTTTCACCGAAGGAAATGTTTCTGTCGATTCATTCAAAACACTTACTCGCTCAGATTTTCCTTACAGAATGATTCAAGTGAGAGAGTTCTTCAATCTAATCGGTCAGTCGCCGCCAAGAATTTATTGGCTGCAAAATGGAAAGATAAAAGAGAAGTGGGATAATAATTTTGAAAGCAATGTAAAGAAAGCATTTTCAATTCAGTAAAGAGAAGGAGAGGAAACAGTTGAGTTAGTTGTTTCCACTGCTGGATTTTTTGTTGCCGCATCTCTGCTTCCACAGGTAATAAAATCTTGTAGGATAATCCTACAAATTGTAAACCATTCCCAAACTCAGAGCGAAGTAATGCCTAAAGTAATCCATGTTTTTTGTTTGAATTAACCGTTTGTATTCTAAAGAAAATGCAAAGTTCTGGCTTAACTGCTGAAGAAACCCAAGCCCAGCTCCAAACCCATATAGTCCCTCGCTTGTTTGTTTCTTGGAATTGATATTCGGGTAGAAACCTGTAACCACATATGTTATCTCATCGTAAATTAAAAACATTTCATACTCATTATACATCAGATGATTATAGTTTATTTCAATATCTGCAAAAATCTTAAATGTTTTAATCGTATTTAGAATTAGTCTTCCGCCTATCGAAAAGTTGTACAACTCGTGCGAGTCCTCTGAATAACTCAATGGATCAGTTAAGTATCTGAATGTAAAAACACGGTTCTTATCGAATCGTGAAAACCCAACAGAAGCATATAAGCTCCAATTGTTATCAATATTGTGTGTTAGCTGTATTGCGGCAAGAGGGCCGTTCTGAGAATTAGATGGGAAAATAAGTCCTCCATTTACTTGTACTGAGTTAATAAACTGAGAGAAGACAACACTATTTGCGACAAGAATTAACAAGAGTGAAATTTGCTTTTTCATTTTCATCCCGTTTAACTTTTAGAATTGGCTTTGATTTATACTAAGAAACATTATACCTAATTCAATAGACCCCATTTAAGGTTCACCCATTATTTAAGCGGTTTGAAACTATAGAGAGCAAAATAGAATTACAAGTGCAAAAAAATCCCGCCGAAGCGGGATTACAAATTTTACAACTGTATTTTCTTTTCGACTTCCTCTGCAATATCCTGACTTATCAGCATTCTGCCGCAAGACTCGCAAGAGTAAATTCTTTTGTTGGATTTTATTTCCAATTGTCTTTGTGGTGGAACAACATTGTGGCACCCGGAACAAGCAGAGCGGTTAATAAAAGCTATTGCTCTTCCGCCTAAAGCTTTGCGCACTCTCATGTAAGTATTGTAATCCGGTTTCTTAACCTTGTGAGCAATCTTATCGCGTTTGTCTTTTAATCTGACTTCTTCACGTTCGTTAGCTTTTATAATCTGTTTCAGCTCAGCTTCTTTTTCTTTCAAATCTTCTGTTAACTTTTCCAGCTGCGGCTGAACTTCTTTGATCTCTACTTTTAACTTTTCAACCAACTCTTCAAGAGCTTTGGTCTCTGCTTCAAGCTTGCCTATTTGCTCTTCTGCGTGGTCGATCTCTTTTGTAAGAGCATCATACTCTTTGTTGTTTCTTACTTGATAAAGCTGAGCTTTGAATTTTTTTAGGTTTGCTGATAAGCGCTCAACATCATCATCGTTTTGTTTTCGCTTTTCAAGTGAACCGCTCTTCTCTTCTTCCTTTGCTTCAACTTGTTCTTCCAGCGATTGTATCTGAGATTTTAACTCATTTACCGCAGCCGGAAGATCTCCCCGCAGTTCCTCCAATTCGTCAAGCTGATTGTCAATTAACTGCAGCTCAAATAGTGTTGAAAGTCGTTCGATCAATTTAGACTCCTTATTGTTTATAAAACTTAACCGGGTTTGTAGAACCCGAATACTTGAAAACTTTTACTCTGTCTTCAAGTTCATCTTCTAAAAATGCTTGAATCTTTTTCTCTACCGCATTAAGAGAGAATATTTCCGTCTCGTAATGGCCGGCATCTATAAATAAAATTTTTCCTAATGCATCATGGTATTGATGATATTTTACATCTGCTGTAATAAACGCATCGGCGCTCTGGGCAATAGCTTTGCCCAGCAAATCCGCACCCGAACCTCCGCAGACAGCTACTTTTTTAATTTTTTTGTTTTTCCCTTCGCTGTATTTGAAGTTCTTTATCTTCAAGCTTTTGCCAACATGCAAAAGAAAATTTTTCTCAGTCATTTCGGAATCAAGTTCGCCAATAGCACCGGCACCGTAATTCACATTTTTATTTTTCAAAGGAATAACATCGTAAGCCGGTTCCTCATAAGGATGAACTTTGAACATAGTGTTAAGTACTTTATTCAAATTCCACGAATCAACAATGGTTTCAATTCTCGTCTCACTAACAGTCTCAAATTTCTCTTTCTTCCCAAGAACCGGATTCGATTTAGCCGTTCCGCGGAAAGTACCTTCGCCATTCATTCTAAAACTGCAGTGCTCGTATTCGCCTATTTTTCCGGCACCGGCAGCAAACATTGAATCGGCAACTTCATCTACTTTTTCAACCGGAACAAAAACCGCAATTTTAAACTGATTCGATTCGGCGTTCTCTAAAAATTTTATTCCCTTCAGCTTCAATGCGTGAGCGAGCTGATAAGAAACGCCTTCTTTTGTGAAATCTAAATTTGTATGAGCTGAATAAAGTGTGATGTTATTCTTAATGAGTGCTTCGATGAGTTGTGCTTGTAAGTCTTTTTCTGTATCTAATCTTTTGAGCGGATTAAAAATGAATGGGTGATGGGTGAAAATTAAATTGCAATTTTTATGAACGGCTTCTTTTAGGACTTCATTATTAAGCTCGAGGCTTAACAGTATATTTTTTAGCTTTACCGCCTTCGAGCCAACCTGAAGTCCGACATTATCTCGGTCCCAAGCGGCGCCCGGTGGTGCCCAATATTCCAGATATTTAATTAGATCACCTGTTGTCATAATAAAAAAAATGCACTCCGGTTAAAATTGGAAGTGCATTTACGTCTCACAAACTTCTGAGAAGCGCGGTCTTTAACTTTATATCGATTTTTTTAGAAAAATTACTCATATATTTGATCAAAATATATCATTATTAGCCTTTAACATCAAGAGAAGCCGAAATTAGATTTTAGTTTCTTCGGCCCAATTCCCATCTTCTTTAATTATTCCAATTAGCTCTTCAAGAGCGTTTTCCGAGTTAATACTGCGTTTTACGACCTCTTTCCCTCTATAAAGGGTAATTTTGCCAATTCCGGAGCCAACGTAACCGTAATCTGCGTCTGCCATTTCTCCCGGACCGTTAACAATGCATCCCATAATAGCTATTTTTACGCCTTTAAGATGTTCGGTACGTTTACGGATTTTATTGGTTACTTCAACAAGATCAAACAAAGTTCTTCCACAAGAGGGACAAGAAATGTATTCTGTTTTGGAAATTCTAGTTCGGCATGCTTGCAAAATTCCGAAAAGTGTTCTATTTATAAAACTTTTAGGAAGATTTGATTCCAGCCAGACGCCGTCCCCAAAACCATCAATTAGCAGCGCGCCAAAATCTGTAGAAGCAAACAACCGTGTTTCTTCTTCATCATTTGAATAAGAACGTTTAATGATAACCGGATTCTTGATGTTCTGTTTGATTAGCTCTAAAAATATTCTTCGCTGTTCTGCCATTCCGTGAAGGTTTTTTGTAGTTACAACAAAGACCAAAGAATTATCGTTTATGAAAGTAGAAAGCCGAGAGTTGAAGGTAGAATCAATCTCTAATTCTACAAAGTTTAGAACAAATGATCTTGCTGAAGACGCTGCATACTTGTCTAACGAATTGAAGTATGGAAAACCTTTTAATTTGTTCTCGAGTGAATTCCACTTTTCGAAATTGTAAATGAGTTTTAAATTTGTCGGCGCATCAAATGGTAAGTCGTTATCGCCGAGAAAGAGAAGGTCGCAAGCGGTATCTGCTATGTTCCACTTATCTGTAATTTCATCGTAAGAATAGCCAACGTCTTTCAGTGCTTCGTGATTTTTTATTTCATCTAAGCTAAAATCTGCAATAACCTTCGGAACTGTTGTCCCTCCAATTCCGGCTACTTCAAAGCTTTCGCGTCTGTTATATGTAAATGAATCTTTTACATATTCTTCAATATCACGAATGGGTTTGTGGTTTTCTCTTTTCGTATATCTTGATGCAAGTGAGATTGCTACCGGCGCTTCAAACTCGGGATCTTCCGTCAGTGATACTCTAATTGTATCTCCAATTCCATCCTCAAGTAGAGTACCAATTCCAACTGCGGATTTAATTCTTCCATCTTCTCCATCACCGGCTTCGGTAACTCCAAGATGAAGCGGATAATTCATGTTTTCTTCATGCATCTTTGCAATCAACAATCTGTATGCTTGTACCATCACTTGCGTGTTGCTCGCCTTCATGGAAAGAACAATGCTGTGGTAATTTTCATCTTCGCAGATGCGGAGAAATTCTAAAGCTGATTCAACCATGCCAAGTGGAGTATCGCCGTAGCGGCTCATTATTCTGTCGGAAAGAGAACCATGATTAGTGCCGATTCGCATTGCTGTTCCATATTCTTTGCAAATTTTCACTAACGGAGTAAATCGTTCGCGGATTCGTTCTAACTCTTCTTGATATTCCGCATCTGTATATTCGATTGTCTGAAATTTTTTCTTGTCAACATAATTGCCCGGATTAACGCGAACCTTTTCAACAATCCGAGCGGCTAACTCCGCCGCATTTGGCGTAAAGTGAATATCCGCAATAAGTGGCGCGTTGTAGCCTCGGCGTCTTAATTCATCTTTTATATTGCGTAGATTCTCCGCTTCCTTCAAACTTGGCGCAGTAATGCGAACATACTCGCAGCCCGCTTCAATCATTCTTATAGACTGCTCAACAGTACCAATAGTATCGAGCGTATCAGTCGTGGTCATGGATTGAATGCGAATTGGATTTTTTCCGCCAAGAGGAAGATCACCAATTGAAACTTCTCTTGTTATTAGTCTGCTGTACTTTGTAAGGCTGTTGCAGTATTTGTTGATTTTTTCGAAGGGCATATTTTTTATTATTTATAATCTATAAACAAAAGAAAGTAGATATTAGTTCTTCAAGAATTAATTCTTAGAAAGCTCTTGCAAAAATATTTTGATGAATTCACCGGAAGATGCTGGATCTTGTCCGGTTATTATCTTTTGGCTCTTTACTACCGAAGAATTCACGAAAGCAACCCCTTCTCTTTCCAGCGATTTTCTATCGTCAACGAAACATGTTGCCGGTTCTGTTAATAAACCAGCTTTAGCCAGAATTACCGGAGCGCAGCATAGTGCGCCAATTGGTTTCCTATTCAACACAAAGCGTTTTGCAATGTTTTGAAGAGTTAAATTATTCCAATATTCTCGCGTCCCGCTTCCGCCAATTATTATAAATCCCGCAAAATTACTTTCATGAACATTGAAAAGCTGAACATCGTTCTTAACTTTTAAGCCGTTTGAACCAATGCATAGAAAGGAAGCATCGCTTACAATAAATGCTTTTAATCCAGCGGTGTTTAAGGAATTGGAAACTATAATAAATTCATGCTCGTTGAAATTTTGAGCGGGGAGAAAAAGAAGTACACTTTTATTTTTGTGTTGTTGGCTTATCATACTCATTACAAGCAAAATTACAAAGATTATTCCGAACGACCAATTTGCCGGAGGTTTGGAATAACCGGATAAATATCTAATTTCGAGAAGGCATTTCAACAGAGGCAGTTAAATCCATTTATGCGTATTTCCGAGACCAAAATAGATGAAGTTCGTAACGCATCAGATATAGTTGATGTTGTAAGCGGATATGTGCAGCTGCGAAAGCGGGGAAAGAATTTTATCGGACTCTGCCCGTTTCATCAAGAAAAAACTCCTTCATTTACAGTAAGTGAAGATAAGCAGATTTATCATTGCTTTGGTTGCGGCAACGGCGGAAACGTATTTAAGTTCTTAATGGAGTTCAAAAATATTTCCTTTGTCGAGGCAATTGAAGAAGTTGCCGATCATGTGGGAATTAAAATTCAGTATGATGAGGCTCAGAACGATCAGCAGAATGAGCTGGAAGTATTCTACGAAATAAATGTTCTTGCCGCTCGTTTCTTTTCGGAACATCTTTCCAAGAGCAGCGATGCGGAAATAGCGCGCACATATTTAAAGCAGCGGGGAATTAAACCGCAAACACAGAGAAGTTTCGGAATTGGTTTTGCTCCATTCGGCTGGGATAATTTCTTGAACCATGCCAAAGAAAATAAAGTTGATCTTGCGAACGCAAAACATCTCGGCTTGATTGATACTAACGAAAGAGGCGAGTATTACGATAAATTCCGCGCGCGCGTTATCTTTCCAATTTTTTCTCCAAACGGAAGGGTAATTGCTTTTGGCGGTAGAATACTCGAAAAGAATGATAACATTGCCAAATATTTAAATTCGCCGGAATCTCAAATCTATTCAAAACGAAAATCGCTATACGGGTTGTTTCATTCTAAGGATGAAATAAGAAAGTTAGACCGCGCTATTCTTGTTGAAGGATATATGGATTTGGTTTCTCTCTATCAAGCCGGTGTTAAGAATGTAGTAGCTTCCTCCGGGACATCGTTGACCGATGAACAAATTCAGCTTCTCTCGCGATTCACCAAAAATATTTTTGTTTTATTTGATGCGGATTCAGCCGGACAGAAAGCCGCACTCAGAAGCATTGAACTTTTACTCAAGCAAGATTTTGAAGTAAAAGTTATTGAGCTTCCCAAGGGGGAAGACCCGGATTCCTACATCAACAAATTCGGAAAAGAAAAGTTTGATGAAGAAGTAGCACGCGCTGTTAATTTTCTGGAATATCAGACTTCTCAGTTCGAAGAATTGGGGCTGTTTGAAGATCCATCAGATATGACAAAGGCAATTCGGGAATTGGTGAGAACTCTTGCGTTAGTTAGTGATGAGTTAAAACGCAACTTGCTGATGAAAACGATTTCGAAAAAATTCAATCTCCGCGAAAAACTTATTGAATCTGAATTGAACGCGGCGCTATCGCAAAACAAAACCCGTGTTGATAATCAATCAGCTAAACAAATTGTAAAAATGGAAACAACTTCTGCTTCTGCCGAATTTAATTTGGCAACAAAGTATCAAGCAGAAAATCCGAATGAGAAAGAATTGATACGGCTTTTGTTCAGCGGAGAAGAAAAAATATTAGGCTACATTTTTGACAATGTAGCAGTAGAAAGCTTCGCAAATCTAAATTACCGAAAACTCGCAGATATTATACACGACGGCTGGAATGAAGGAAAATTTTCGCCAGCGGATTTGGTTGAGAAGATCGAATCGACGGATCTTAAGAACTTTATTATGAAACTTACACTTGCTGATGATTCGATAAGCAGAAAGTGGGATGAACTTTCTTTTAATGGAAAAATCGAAAAGGATACATTTGAACATGCTGTTGACACAGTAAGAAGTTTTCAAATATTCCAAATAGAAGAAGAGATAAAACAGAATAACAAGAGAAGCTCAGAATCTAAAGATGAGCGGCTTCAGTATGAGCTTTTGTTGCGTAACCGAGAATTACAAGATGATAAAAAAGCAATACTCGGGCTTAAAACTAAAAATGAATTTGATTGGTAAGTAATGACGAAAAATCCATCCATCTATGAAATTAATACCCGCGTTTGGATAAAAAGATTTAATACACCTACTATAAAAGCAAAATTAAGAGATGTTCCTCTTAGCTACTGGCAAGACCTTGCAGAATTAGGTATTGAATATGTTTGGCTTATGGGGATTTGGCTAACATGCGAATCTACAATCGACAAATACTGTTTTGAAGAGGGATTAACAAAGAGCTATTCGAGAGCGCTAAAAGATTGGAAACATGAGGACATAAGCAGTTCTCCATATTCAATTGATAATTATCAGATTAATCCTTTGTTGGGCAATGAGGATGATTTGCTTTGGCTTAAGACTGAACTGAACAATCTTGGCATGAAGCTCATCTTGGATTTTGTTCCTAACCATTTTAGCGCCGGCTCCAGTTTGATTCATACCAATCCGGAAATATTTTTAAGTGTAAGCGGGCAAACATTCAGAAATGAATCTCACACTTTTTTCCAGCCGAGAATTGACAGAGCAGAATTTTTCGCGCATGGCCGCGATCCATTTTTCCCGGCTTGGCAAGACACTGTACAAGTAAATTTTTGTAACAAAGAAGCAAAAGAGTTTCTAACAAATAACCTTTTAAGACTTACTAGCTTATGTGATGGTGTTCGCTGCGATATGGCAATGTTAGCCTTGAACAATGTGTTTAAGAATACTTGGGCTGGTGTATTGCCTCCGGAATGTCTAAAGAGCGCTTCATCTGAGTTTTGGAGTGAAGCGATTTCAACAGTAAAAAATAAGCGGGATGATTTCCTTTTTCTTGCAGAGGCTTATTGGGATCTGGAATGGCAGCTGCAGCAGCTTGGCTTCGATTTTACGTATGATAAACGATTAACCGACCGTCTCAAACATTCCTTCCCTCGCGAAATTGTTGAACATTTACGTGCTCAAAATTCGTTTCAGCAGCATTCGATCCGGTTTTTAGAGAATCATGATGAAGATAGAATTGTAAGTGTATTACATAAAGAAAAATCGAAAGCGGCCGCAATTGTTGTATCTACAATTCAAGGAATGCATTTTTATTATGACGGACAGTTCGAAGGGAAGAAAATAAAACTTCCAGTTCAATTGATTCGTGAACCAATGGAAGCTGTGAATGTCGACTTAAAAAACTTCTATTGTAAATTGCTGAAAATAACGGCTCATAAAGTATTTAAGGAAGGAGTGTGGAAGCTATTAACACCAATTTTATCATGGGTGAATAATTTTACATATCTCAACATAATTGCCTGGGAATGGCGCTTGAATGATGAAAGAAGAATTGTAATTGTTAATTATTCGGAATTTCTTTCGACATGCAGAATCAAACTGGAGATAGAAGGTTATTCCGAAGAATTAATTATCACTGATTTGTTGCATGATGTGAATTATATAAGATCGGCAGAAGAGATTCATTCTTTAGGTCTGTATGTCGAGCTAAAGCCTTGGCAAGCTCATATACTAAGTTTTTAAAAATAAAAAGAGGCTGTCTCAAAAGGGCAGCCTTTTGTGAAAAAGGGAAAAGATTTAAATAAGTTTTGTCTCAAGAAGTAAGGGAAAATAAATGGGACAAAGCGGAAAAGTAGTATTCAAACCATAT
>Ga0172380_10006093_pt1 | contig 14208 bp, 9 predicted proteins | sample Leawe162metaG_FD_119747 | JGI IMG/M metagenome (GOLD analysis project Ga0172380, IMG submission 119747) | Leachate microbial communities from a municipal landfill in Southern Ontario, Canada - Leachate well 162 metaG | ecosystem: Engineered > Solid waste > Landfill > Unclassified | place... | reverse complement strand
CACTGGCCCTTGCCTCAGGTTCGCCGGGCGGACCTCAGGCAGTCACAACAAGCGCGTCGCGAACCGCGTCTTCCAGCGCAGAGCGCCGGTACGGCTTGGCGAGAAAGGCGACGGCACCCCGCTCGAGGGCCTCGTCCCGGTACCGTTCGTCGCTGATCATGAGCACGGGAAGTCCAGGCGCGGCACGACGGGCCTGCTCCAGGATCATCCATCCGTCCTGCCCTGGCAGGTTCACGTCGAGCAGCATCAGGTCGTACTCGGCGGATGCCAGCGCATCCATCGCCTCACGTCCGTTACTCGCCTGACGCACTTCGTAACCCGCCAGCTCCAGCATGGCTCCGAGGACCTCTCGAACCGCCAGCTGGTCATCGACGATCACGATCCGCGCGCTCATCGCGCGCCACTCGCGTGGCGAACCGGAGCCGCCTGGTACTGCCGAATGTTGACCGGGCTCGGCGGAGCGAGGTCCGCCTTCTTCGCGCCAACCCACTCCAGGAACCCGGAGAGTTCGGTGGCGATTTCGGTCAGCGTCCCGCTCTGGGAAGCCACCTCGCCCATCTGTGCGGAGACCTCCTCCGTGCTGGCCGAGACCTCCTCGGACGAGGCCGCGCTCTCCTGCGCGATGGCGCTGATCGCGGTCATGCGTTCACGGAGCGCATCCGCACCGGCACGGGCGGTCTCCGTCAATTCGGAGGTGGTGCTGGCCAGGTCGCCGACCTCCGCCAGGCGGCCAGCGAGGCGCTGCGAGGTCTGCTCCGCGCTGGTGGCCCGCTCGTCGATGGCGGCGACGGCGTCGTTGACGCTCCGCGAGAGTTCCACGATCTGTTCGAGGGCCGTGCCGGCGGCGCGCGCCTTGTCGGTGCCCGATCCGACATCGCTTTCCACGGACGCCATGGCGTCCACGCTCCGCTTCATGCCGTCCTGGACGCTCTCGATGAGACGTGCGATGTCTTTCGCCGCCCTACTGGCCCGCTCCGCCAGGCTGCGGACTTCATCCGCGACCACGGCGAAGCCGCGGCCCATATCGCCAGCCCGTGCCGCTTCGATCGCGGCGTTCAGGGCCAGCAGATTCGTCTGGTCCGCGATCTCACCGATGGTCTGCGTGATCGTGCCGATCTCACGACCGCTCTGGCTCAGTTCACCGATCTGACGCGAGGTCGAGACGACCGCCGTGCTGATCGTTTCCATCGCCTTCACGGTGTCGGCGACGGAACGCATCCCGTCCTCGGCCGCGATCCGCGCCTCGCCGCCCATGCCAGCGGCCATGCGCGAGCGCTCCATCACCGCCTCCAGGGCGGCGCCCATTTCGCGCGACTCCGCCTTCGCCGACTCGGTCTCGGTCGCCTGCCGTGCGGCGGCTTCCGCGATCGACCGCACGCCGGCCCCGAGGTCATGGATGAGTTCGCCGGCCTGACTCAGGGCGTCCGTCTGTTCGCCGGCGCCGCGGGCCACCTGTGTGATGGCGTCCGCGATCTCGCGCGAGGCGGTCTCGACCTGCTCGCTCCCCTCGGCCAGCGTCTGTGCAACGGGCAGGAGGCGGTCGTTCACATCCACCAAACGGGCCATCAGCCCGTCCACGTAGGATTCCACCGCCAGGGAGCCGTCCAGCGTGAACGCCTTCTGGAACGCGGTGACGGTGGGCAGCAGTTCCTCACGCGACAGGTGCTTCGCCAGAATCGGGTAGAGGATGCCCGCGTACGTGGCGTAGTTGCCCAGGTTCCAGCGGGGCTTGATGTCCAGTCGCGCGTGCACCTCGCCAATGGTGATCCGTCGCTGGAAGTAGGCGTCGTCGAACGCCGCATCCAGCAGGCTCATCAGGTAGTCGTACTGCGCGGACTCCAGGCGTTCTCGGTTGCTCGCCGACTCACCGACCTTCGCCACGAACGCGGGGAACTGGAAGGAGTGGTCGTAGAACGCCTTGACGATCTCGCGCCCCTGGGGCCGCAGGATCGGGGCAGCCCGCCGGATCCGCTCCGCGTCTTCTGCGGTCAGCTGGACCCATCGCAGCCGCACTTCGCGGTCGGCGCTGTCGATCGTGGTTCCGGACATGTGGCTTCTCCTCCGAGGCGTGCCTGTACAGCGATACGGTCAGCACGCGGGAGGCGCGCCGTATGGACAGACTCTCGGCACGGAAGTGGCCCCAGGTTCAGGGCAATCCCTTACTCCCGACCGCGCCGGGAGGAGGTAACAGCGATCTGACAGGATTGGTAACGCTGCGATGCAGAGGAGCCGTGTTAGCAGGCAGTGCCCTCGGGAGCGGGGAACCACGCTCGCACGGTGCACCCGGCACCGGGCGTGGATTGCAGGTCAATGCTGCCGCGGTGGCTCCGCATGATGGCAAACGCCGAGGCCAACCCTAACCCACGGCCGGGCCGCGGCCCCTTCGTGGTGAAGAACGGCTCGAACACATGCCGCAGCGCCTCGGTGGGGACGCCCGCACCGTTGTCAGCGACCGACAGGATGTACCCGCCGCCCTCCCATTGATCCAGACGAACGGTGAGCCGACCCGCGCCACGCGCCCGGCCGTCCTGCTCACTCACCGCGTCCCGCGCGTTCGCCAGCAGGATGCCGACCAGTTCGGTGACCTCCGCGGCGTTCCCGCAGATCACGGCAGCCGGCAGGTTGCAGGTGAGACTCTGCTCGACGTTGGGCGGAAGTACCGGCGCCGACTCAATCATCGCGGCGCGCACGAGCGTGGCAAGGTCGCAGCGCACGTGGCGGGCGGGCCATGCCTCGCCGGCTCCCCGCCCGTACCGGCGCAATTCGGCGGCCAGCCACCGCATCCGCGCAACGCCGTCGAGCGCACGGACCAACCAGGGATCGCCCGGATGCTGCTGGACGGCCATTTCGACCGCGCCGCCAACGATACCGATCATGTTGTTTGCCTCATGGGCAATCCCGGCCGCGAAGCGCTCCAGCGCATCCACTCCGGCGTCGACGTCAGGCAGCGGAAAGGGCGGGGACGCAGACAAGGCGAGTCACTTTCGCGTTGATACCGTGCGGTATTCGAGTATCGTCCCGGCGCAGGTACGCGAAAGGGGCGACGCGGGACGTGTGAACGTCAGGCCCGCGCCTCGGCGGCTCCTCTCAAGACCCGTTGCACGGCCAGCAGCAGTTCGTCCCGACCGTATGGCTTCGGCAGGAAGGAGACCTCTCGCCGGTCGGCCTCATCCGGGTTCATGTAGCCGCTCACCATGAGCACCGGGAAGTCCGGCCGGATCGCGCGCAGCGCCTCCAGTACCTCCCAGCCGTTCGGCGACGGCATGTTCAGGTCGAGCACCACGAGGTCGAACGCCCGCCCCCGCGCGCACTCGATCGCCTCGGCGCCACCGTTCACCACGACCGTTTCGTACCCGGCACCGCGCAGGAAGGCTGCGGTCACCTCGGCGAGCGCGGGTTCGTCATCCACGACGAGCACGGTGGCAGGCTGTCCCGCCGGCTCGGACGATCCCTCCGAATCACCATCAGAGTCCAGCGTCCCGGTGTGCGCCGGCAGCCAGATGCTGAACGTGGTGCCGACGCCCAATTCTGAGGTGATCAGGAGCCGGCCGCCGTGGTGCTGGGTGATGCCGACCGCCATGGACAGCCCCAGGCCGGTCCCTCGATCGACTGGCTTGGTCGTGAAGAACGGATCCAGTGCGCGTTCGCGTACCTCCTCGCTCATCCCGGTGCCGTTGTCGACGACCTCCAGCATGACGCCAGGCACACCATCCTGAGCCATCGCCCGGCCGCTCAGGCGAATCGAGGGCTCGTACGGCTCGGCTGACAGCAGCGCGCGCTCCAGCACGGCGTCGCGCGCGTTCACGATCAGGTTCATGAGTACCTGCTGGAGCTGCCCGGCATCCGCCTCGATCACCGGCAGGTCATCCTCCGCGAGCACTTCAAACCAGATCCGCCGGTCGAGCACCTCGCGGACGAGCACGGTGGTGTCGGATAGCAGTTGTCCCGGGGACACGATGGTGCGCACGCTGGCATCGCGCCGCGCGAAGCGGAGCAACTGCCGGACGAGGTCGCTTGCGCGGTCGACGGCCTGGTCAGCGATCTCCAGCCAGCGGCCGTCGTCAGGGGCTCGCTGCGCCATCTCAACGCCACCGCGGATTGCCGTCAGCAGGTTGTTGAAGTCATGGGCCACGCCAGCCACCAGCGTCCCCAGTGCCTCGGTCTTCTGCAACTGGCGGAGATGCTGCTCAGTCGCCTGCTGCTCCGTGAGGTCCATCATGATGCCAATGAAGCGGGACTCGCCGGAGACCGCCGTTGCCGCGGCAACGGTCAACTGCGCGGCGAACTCGCTCCCGTCCCGCCGGCGGGCACGGATCTCTCGCGTCCGCCCGACCACGAGGCCCTCCGGTGTGGATGACTCGCCGGTCTCGAGGTAGTGCGCCAGGTATCGATCGTGCTGTGCGACCGTGATGCCAGCGGCCAGGATCGCCACGTTCCGACCGCGCAACTGGTCGCCGCTCCAACCGAATGCACGCTCGGTTGCTGGATTCGCCTGAAGGATGACGCCGCGGCTATCGATCATCACGATTGGCAGGAGCGAGGCGTTGATGATGCTCAGGACTTCCTGCGCCTGTGCCTGCACGCGCTCGCGCAGATGAACCTGATCCGTAATGTCCTGCGCGCTCCCGTACACCCGCGCCGGGCGACCGTCCGGGCCCACGACCACGGTCGCAGTGTCGTGCACCACACGCACGGCGCCGCTCACGTCATACAGGCGATGCTCGAGATCCCAGCCCGCCGCCTGCCGAATCCCCTCCGTCAGGCGGGACCGGAGCACTGGCTCATCATCCGGGTGCGCCCGCGACAGGACGAACGCGCGTGACGGGACGACCGCGCCCGGTTCGAGCCCGTAGATCCGGTACAACTCGTCCGACCACCAGAGCGTGTCGGTGGCCGCCTCCCATTCGTAGGTCCCAACGTGGGCCATCTGCTCGCCGCGCGCCAGGCTTTCGGAGAGGCGTTGCAGGCGCGCCTCGGCCAGCGCCTGCTCCGTGATGTCCTGGATCGTGCCAAGCACCCGCTCGGGCTCACCGGTGGCGCTCCGCTCGATCTCCGCACGGTCGCGGACGATCCGTTCCACCCCGCTCGCTGAGCGAAGGCGGTACTCCACGTCCCATCCCGTCCCGGACTCCAGCTGGCTCAGCACCAGATCGCGGTGGGACGAGCGCGCCTCGGGCAGCATGTGGCTCAACACCAGCGCCAGCGTGGGCGTCACCGCCCCGGGGGCATACCCGTACAGGTCCGCGAGCTGAGCCGACCACCGGAGCGTATCGGTGCCGCGCTCCCACTCGTAGGAGCCAAGCAGGGCCAAACGCTCACCGTGATTCAGCGTGTCACTCAGCCGACGGAGGTCTGCCTCTGCCTGCACGCGATCGGTGATGTCCAGGTTCGTCCCCTGGATCTCGATGATCCGGCCTGACTGATCGCGGTTCAACATCGCCCGCGTCTGGACCCACCGAGTCTCACCATCGGGACGGACAATCCGGTGCTGCATCTCATAGGACGGCGCCTGCCCGGCAATGGCTCGCCGTTGAGCGGCGATCACCCAGTCACGGTCGTCCGGATGAAAGAGCGCGGCGATCTCACTCGCCGACGGCTGACCGGCCGACGGGTCAACGCCGTACAGCCGGAACATCTCGTCGGACCACGCCACGACACCCGTATCGACACTCCAGACCCAGTCGCCGATTTGCCCGATCTCCTGCGCTCGGCGCAGGCGGCGTTCTCGATCCTGCAGCGCCGTCTCGGCGCGTGCCTGCTCGGTCACATCCTGGACGGTGCCGATCATGCGGACGGGGGTCCCCAGCGGATCGCGGACCACTTCCCCCCGCTCCTGCACCACGGCCACCCTGCCGTCCGGAAGAAGCACGCGATGGCGGACGCGGTAGGCTGGGCCGCCTGCCAGCGCCGCCTCAACGCCGTCCGTCACCGCCCGCCGGTCGGACGCCGGGATCATCTCGAGGAAGCCTGCGAAGGTGACCTGGAACGTCTCGCGTGACACGCCGAAGATCCGGAAGGTTTCATCCGACCATTCGATCTGGCCGCTGGCGATATCCCAGTCCCAGTGCCCCACCCGCGCGACCGCCTGCGCCTCCATGAGCTGGCGGCGCTCGCGCTCAAGCGATGCGTGGTACTCGGTCTCCACCGTGACGTCGCGGACCGCACCGCGATAGGCGACCACCAGGCCCGCGGAGTCGTGAACGGGCGCCGCGTTGTTCACGATCCAGCGGACCTGCCCGCCCGGTCGGACGATGCGATACCGAAGCCGGAACGAACGTCCCTCGCTCATGGCTTCGGCCCCCGTCGTCAACAGGTGCCGGTCGTCCGGATGGCACATGAGCCACCGGTGTTCCTGGGTCGGCTCGAACGAGTCGGACTGGCCGGCGATCCGATACAACTCCGGTGACCAACGGTTGACCTGAGTCCGCAGGTCCAGATGCCAGGTACCGACCCCGCCCAGACGCTGCGTGGCCTCGAGTTCCTCGGCCAGCGCAGCGATGCGTTCCTCGATGTCTCCCATGGCACGAACTCCTGGCGGACGGCGGCTGCGCCAGAGCGGCGGTGCACGCGAAGGGTACTGACGGCGGGGTTTCGAATAAAATCAAGCGTATATTCCGCAAACTATCTGAGCGATAGCCGGCGTGCGGACGCAGCGGTACGAGACATGGTTCAGCACCGGACGAAGGACGTGTCTCGAATCTCAGGGTGAAGATCGGCACGGATCGGCTGTCACGACAGATGAGGGAGGAGCCCGGCGACGCGGTGCGGATCGCTCGAGGCGGCGCTGCTCTGGGCCGGGCCGAACCCGGACGGTCACTCCAGCGAGCGCGAGCCCATCTCCACGCCCGACCGTGACGCCGTTGGCGCAACCGCGGGGATGAGGTAGCCCACCCCGTACGCGGTCTGGATCAACTCACCAGCATCGATGTTCCGCAACTTCCGGCGGAGCCGGGAGACGTGCTGTTGAATGAAGTTGGCGTCTGCGATGGCGGCGTAGCCCCACACCTCGCGGCACAGGTCCTCCGGCTGCACCGGAACGCCGTTGCGGGTAAGCAGGGCCCGCAGGATGCCGACCTCTGACCGCGTGACTCGCACCGAGTTGTCGCCGCGGCGCGCCTCGCCGCGATCCGGGTGCAACTCCATGCCGTCAGGCCCGAACAGCACGGTCTCAGCGCGCTGAACCGCCGCCCGTCGGAGCACTGCGTCCACCCGGCGTGAGAGCTCGGCGGTATGGACCGGCTTCACGACGTAGTCATCCGCGCCTGCATCGAAACCGGCGATCCGTTCGTCGACCGTATCCGCGCCCGAAACGACGATGATGGGGACGTTCGTAGTTCGTCGGAACTCGGAACACAGGCTCAGGCCGGATCCATCAGGCAGGTGAACATCCAGAATGACGATGTCCGGCGTCGCCGCCTCGAAGTGCTTGCGCGCACGCGCGAGCGTCCCGGCCAACTCGACCTCGAAGCCATCCTGAACCAGGGCCTGCTGGATCGCGGGCCCCGTGAGCGGATGGTCCTCGACCACGAGGATCCGCGCCCGCGGCGGGGCGCTCTCTTCGGTCACGAACCCTGCGACTGCTCGACCCATGTGCGTACCTACTTCGCCTGTTTTTATTCTGTCGCCCAATCACGGACCCACCGGGCGACATCCTGACAGTCTCCTGACAGATATTGATCTACGATCGGTGCGTGCGCGCCAGACACGGACTGCGATCGTGGGCGCGAGGGGCGAAACTCTGTCTACACCCTGTCGCCCGGCCGTACGGCCGTTCGGCAGCGTTACAGCCGACGCGTGCCTCGGTATAACAGGTCATATGGGTCGCGGCAGGAGGCACGGATGGACGATGCACCGCCGGTGAATGGGGTTCCGCCCGCACCGCTGGTCCGACTGGGGTCAGTCGCCGGCCGCGGCCCGCAGGTCCTGCTGGTCGAAGACGACGTGGCCACGGCGGACGTGATCGCGGCGGGGCTGGCGCTCTACGGCCACGCGGTGGAGGTGGTGAGTACCCTCCACCAGGCGCGCCGCTTCCTCAAGTCTGACCCCGTCGACCTCGTCCTGCTGGATGTTGGACTGCCGGACGGGTCCGGGCTGGATCTGTGCGCGGAACTGTGTGCCGGGGACCACCTTCCGGTGATCGTCGTCTCCTCTGCGGGCACTGCAGAAGAGCGCGTCCGAGGGTTTGACGTCGGCGCTGACGATTACGTCGTGAAGCCGGTAAACGTCTTGGAACTGGCCCGACGCGTGGAAGCGGTACTCCGTCGAAGTGGCTTCCGCGCCGTCGACGCGCGCGTGGAGGATCCGAGCGGGCTGCACCTGGACGTGCGTCGTGGCGAGGCGACCTTCCGGGGTCAGTCGGTCTCGCTGACCCGCTCAGAAACCGGCATCCTGCGCGTCTTGCTTGAGCAGCCCGGCCAGGCGGTGCCGCTGGATGAGATCTGCCAGCGTGTCTGGAACTACCAGGCATTCGGCGATGCGAACTTCGTTCACCAGCACCTGTCGCGCCTTCGCCGGAAGCTCCGCCTCATCGGGTTCTCCGGCGAGGCGATCCAGACGATTTACGGTGTGGGCTACGTCTTCGAGTCGTCGCCACACTCGGCCGTCGCGCCTCCCCCGACGGCGGAGTCCGTCCCGCCTCAATAGATCCGCCCCGAGATCGTGTTGGCATCGTGTCAACCCTCGGGATCGGCCGCTTCGTGCGGGAAACCCCTGACGGCCCTGACCGCTCACCTGCGGATAGTCCTCCCACACGTGGTGGGTGCCCGGGGCGTGCCCCGGCGAAGGAACGGACCGACAGGTGAAGATGACAATCCGAACGAAACTCCTCGGAGGCTTCGCGCTCGTGCTCGTGATGATGGCCGTGGTCGCCGTGGTCGGGATCACGCGCCTGAGCCAGGCCTCGGCGCGAACTGAGGCGATGTACCGAGAGAACGTGCTGGGGGTCCAGTACGCGCTCCTGACCAACCAGAACATGATTGCCAGCGCCCGTGAAGAGAAGCGCGCCTTCCTGACGCCGGCCGGTGATGCGCGCCAGGCCCTGATCGCGGAGGCGCGAGCGGAGATGGAGGCTGCCGAGCAGGCGATGGTCGACTACGAGCAGACGTTCGCCTCGGAAGCCGACCGCGCGATGTGGGCGGAAGTGACTGACCCCGTCCACGCGGTGATTGAGAAGCGCCAGGGCGTCCTGGGCCTCCTGGCCACCGGCCGCGACACGGAGGCGTCCGCTGCCGCCGCCGAGATGGGCGCGCTCATCGGCCCAATGAACCAGTCCCTGACGGAAGCCGGCGACTTCAACGCGGAACTGGCGCAGCAGGCAGTGACCGCCGCGCAGGACAGCGCCAGCCAGGCGCGCACGATCCTCCTCCTGACGTCCGTGGTGGCGGTACTGGCCGGCCTCGGCATCGGTTACTGGCTGGCGCGCGGCATCTCCGCCGGCGTCGGCAAGATGCGAGCGGCGGCTGCGGGGATCGCCGAGGGCGACCTGGAGCAGGACGTGAGCGTCGCGAGCCGTGACGAGGTCGGCGACATGGCCCGCGCGTTCGAGGCGATGAAGGAGTACCTCTCCGGCATGGCCGACGCTGCCGCGCGGATCGCCGATGGCGACCTGACCGTGGAAGTCCTCCCGAAGTCTGAGCGGGACGCGCTGGGCAACGCGTTCGCACGGATGGCCGACAGCCTGAATGACGTGATGCTGCGCGCCCGCAGCACCGCCGAGGAGTTGGCGCAGGCCCGCACCGAACTGGAACTGGTTGCCGAGCAGGCGGCGAACGCCACCTCCGAAGTCGCCCGGTCCAGCACGCAGGTCGCCCAGGGCACGAGCCAGCAGGCGACTGCCGTGCAGGAAATCAACGAGAACGTCGCCGGCCTGAGCCGGAGCATTGACCAAGTCACGTCCGGCGCGGCCCGTCAGTCGGGCGCGGTGGAGGCCGCGGTCCAGATCGGCGAGCGCCTCGCCAGCGCCTCGGAGCAGATGGCGGCCAGTGCCCAGGCGGCGAGCGTCGGCGCGCAGAGCACGTCCACGACCGCCCGGGACGGTGCGAGCCGGGTCCAGGCGACGGTCGAGGGCATCTCAAGGCTGCAGTCGCGGATGGACGCGGCAGCCCGGGAGATCAGCGCCCTGGGTAGCCGGTCGCAGGAGATCGGCAACATCATCGCGGTCATCCAGGACATCGCCGCACAGACGAACCTCCTGGCCCTCAACGCAGCGATCGAGGCCGCCCGCGCCGGCGAGCAGGGCCGCGGCTTCGCCGTGGTGGCTGACGAGGTGCGCCAGCTGGCCGAACGTGTCGCGTCTGCCACGAAGGAGATCGCGACGCTGATCGAGGGCGTCCAGGGCGGCGTCGCGGCCTCCGTCCACGCGATGGAGGACGGCGTTACCGAGATGCGGTTCAGCACGGAGGCGGCGGCGGAGGCGGGCACGGCACTCTCGCAGATCATGACCGCAGTGGACACCGTGGCCGGCCAGATCGCGGAGATCGCGACGGGGTCGGACGACGTGAAGACGGCCGGTGCGGAACTGTCGCGCCGGATCGAGGACATCGAGAAGGTGGCGAAGGAGAACCACACGGCCGCAACGAGCATGGCTGAACAGGCCGCGATCGTCGGCGAATCGATCGAGTCGATCGCTGCCGTGGCCGAGGAGAACAGCGCCTCCACCGAGGAGGTGTCCGCGGCCGCCGAGCAGATGAGCGCCCAGGTCGAGGAACTCTCCGCCTCGACGAGTGAACTCGGCCGGATGGCCGACGCCCTGCGGGAGCAGATCGCCGCGTTCCGCCTTCGGTCCGAACTCCGGGCGCTGCCCGGCGGGCGTGCCACGGACGCGCGGACCAGGCAGCGCGCGGCCTAGGCGCGCTGGCGACGCGAAGGGCCCACCCGGGACACCCCCGCCGGGTGGGCTCTTCGCGTACTAGCCGGGACGCGACAGCAGGGCACGACAGGCGTCCGCCAGGCCGGGGAGCCCGGTCGCGCTCTTCTCGACGTGCACCACCCGACCGCCATCCGACAGACCATCCGGCAGCCAGGGGATTTCCACGGAGAAGGCGACAACGGTGAGCGCGGGATGGCGGGCCACGGTCTCCCCGATCCAGTGGGAGACGTTCGCGCCGGACAGACGGACCTCCGTCACCAGCTGGTCGATCCCCCCCTGGCCCAGCAGCGCCGTCGCCTCCTCCCGGCCTCCTGCCGGCCGGCAGCGGACACCCGGGATCGAATGCTCAAGCAGGTCGCAGACCACGCCGCGCAACAGTGGCTCGTCGTCCACGACCAGTAGTTGCCACTGCACCTGATCCGGCACCCGCAGCCCCACGTTCCCCCCGGCGCATCTGTGTCCGACCGGCCCGCCGTAACCCCGCTCACCGCCGTCCGCGCGCTACACCGCTGGTTCGCGGTCCGCGTGAGGGTCTTCCGCGGCCGGACTCCCGCCGAGGTGAGTAGTGACGCTGGCGATGAGCGTGTCGATGGGGAACGGCTTCTGGATGACACCCACCGCACCGCGGCGGAGCGCATCAGCCGCCTGCACGGATCCGCTCACAATCACGACCGGCGGACCGCCCTGGTGCGTCCGGATGCGGGAGAGCACGTCCCATCCGTTCAGGCCCGGCATGTTCAGGTTCAGCAGGACCAGTCTGATGTCGTCGCGCAGGCGCAGGATCTCGAGCGCCGCCTCACCCTCCGGCGCCACGATCGCCGTGTACCCTTGCTGCTCCAGCGCCGCCGATACCACATCGCGCACGCCCTCTTCGTCGTCGACGATCAGGACCGGCGGGCCCTGGCGACGCGCTGTCCCACCGGACACGGGACCGGACTGCCCTTCCGGGATCGTCGGGCAGTCGATCGTGATCGTGGTCCCCACGCCAGGCTCGGACTCCACTTCGATGACCGCGTCAATCTCTCGGACGATCTCGCGGACCATCGTCATCCCCAGGCCCGTACCGCGCCCACTGCCCTTCGTCGTGAAGAAGGGATCGAAGAGATGCTGCTGGGTCTGTGAGGACATTCCGGCCCCGTTGTCTGAGACGACGATGCGGACGAACTGTGTGCCTTCCGGCTTCGTCGCGATCCCAGCGGCCACGCGGATCTCCGGGGCGTAGCCGGGCCCGGCATCAATCGCGCGCTCCAGCGTGGCATCACGCGCGTTGAGCAGCAGGTTCAGCAGCACCTGTTCCAGGCGAGACGGGTCCGCCAGGATCAGCGGCAGGTCGCCGGACCGGAACACGCTGATGTTCACGCGTCGGTCGAACGTCTCCCGCGCGAGTTCCACCGTGCCGCGGATCACCTCCCAGACATCGGTGGGCTGAAGCTCGGAGGCGAGCGGGCGAGCCGCATGGAGGAGCCGGCGGACGACGGAGGTCGCGCGACGGGCCGCCCCGGAGGCGTGGTCAAGCCAGCGCGACGACTGGCCTCGAGCGCTGATCTCCAGGTCGAGGGCGCCGATGATCGCCGTCAACAGGTTGTTGAAGTCGTGAGCCACCCCGGCCACCAGCGTGCCCACCGCGACATCCCGCTGGTCGTTCAGGATGCTCTCCAGGAGCCGAAGCCGCTCCGTCTCCTGGTCCGACCGCAATGTGAGGTCATGGATGACCCCGGTGAAGATCCGGTGGCCGTCCACGGACCGCGACTCGGCGATCCTCAACGAGATCGGGAACTGATGCCCGTCACGATGGAGGGCGAACGCCGGTCGCTCGTGCCCGATGAACAACCCCGCATCGGTGGATGGTTCCCCGGTCAGGAGGTAGTGCTTCATGAAGCCATCGTGATGCGACGCGAACGGCTCCGGCATCAGCACCGTCACGCTGCGGCCGATGAGGTCGTCCGCCGCCCAGCCGAACGTGTCAGTAACGGCGGGATTCGCCGCAACGACGATGCCGTCCTCGCCGATCACGACGATCGGGACGGGCGCGGCGTCCATGATGCTCTCGCCCTTCGCGACCTCGTATCCGACCTGCTGCCGGAGGGCGACCTCCTGCGTCACGTTGCGGTACTCGGACAGCGTCGCGACACAGCGAGCCCCCTCGAAGATCGGGGTGACCGCCACGACGACATCGACCAGCGTCCCGTCCGCGTGCAGCCGCCTGGTGAGCGTCGGCGCGAGCACCTCGCCCTGCACCATCGCGCGGACGTGGTACTCGTGGAGTTCTCCGAGGCGATCGGGCGGAAACAGACGGGCTCCGCTGGAGCCGATGACCTGTTCCGATTGGTACCCGAGCATGTCCGCAAGGGCCTGGTTGCAGTACAGGACGGTTCCCTGTTCATCCATCACCAGTATGCCGTTCTGCATGGACGCCACGAGGGAGGCGTACCGGCGCGTCGCCGCGGCCTCCTGATCGGCAAGCACGCGGATCCGCCGGGCGGCGAGGAGGCTGGCGCCCACTCCAATCAGCGTCCCGGTCAGGGTCAGGACCACGCCGGCAGCGGCGAGCCGGCGCACCGTGTCCACCGACGCCGCGCGCCGATCCGCGACCACATCCAGCAACGCATCGACTTCTGCGGCGATCGGCTCGGTCAGGGGTAGGAGGGGCGGCTGGGGCTGCTGGGCGGTGGCAGCCTCGAGCGCTTCGAACCCGGCCTCGATCCGGTCGAACGCGGCGCGGGTCGTGGCCGCGCCAGCGACGCGCGTGATGTCCGGCTCCAGCGCCTGTGCCCGCGCGACGCGTGCCTCATGCAACTGCGCCAGGCGTGCCTCGTCGCCGGTGGTCGCGGCACTGCCGATGCGCTCCGCGAACGCGCGCAACTCGCCCAGGTCCGCGGAGGCACGCGATGCGTCCTGAACGTTGCCCATCGTGAATGCGATGAAGCCCGCCGCGGTCAACGTTACGAGGGCTCCCGCCACCCAGCTCCATCGCAGAAACAGACGCATTCAAGCCACCCTCTCGCCATACCGGCCTCGGGCCTTATACCACCGGTCCATCCGATTCGACGTTACTCGACCACATGCCTAACGGGCTGTCCGAATGTGCCGGCGCTGTCCTGCAGAGCGCGCGAGCAGGGCGAGGGAGGCGGTGCAGTGGCCAGGCAGGGGCCAGATTCAGCGACCCAGCGCGGGTGAGGTGGACGCGAGCGTTCTCGCGTCCGCGGGGTGTTGGGACGCTCCGGGAGGGCCGGTGGCGCGCCTCTACCGAACGTTCACCGGCGTGCACCCAGGCGTAACTCGATCGCCCCTGCGGATGCGGGGAGGCCGGTCGTAGCCTCTGTGCATGGAGTCACGAATGT
>Ga0172380_10006092_pt1 | contig 14209 bp, 11 predicted proteins | sample Leawe162metaG_FD_119747 | JGI IMG/M metagenome (GOLD analysis project Ga0172380, IMG submission 119747) | Leachate microbial communities from a municipal landfill in Southern Ontario, Canada - Leachate well 162 metaG | ecosystem: Engineered > Solid waste > Landfill > Unclassified | place... | reverse complement strand
TGTGGCGCGCGAGCTTTCCCTGCCGCTCAACCGCGACGAGTACCAGAGCGAATACGTCAGTAGTTACCGCATTCGCAACGGTATGTTGCACAATCCGGCGAGCGACCGGCGCACTACTAAAGGTTCGTTCCATGTAGCCGAGGGCGGTTTGCCGATACCCGGCGACAAAAAGGCGGCGCCGAAAAGCACTTTCGCGCGCTTGCTGCACGAGGCGCTCAATCCGCCGGAGCATTTGCTGTGCCTGCCGTTTACTGCGGGGCAGGAGCAAGAGGCGAAGATGTTCGTGTCGCTGCTGCTGCGCCCGGTGGTGTGCCCGGAGATTCCCGGCATAGAGGCGGAAAAGAACATGGAAATCCGCTTTTTCGCGCCCGGCAGCTTGGTCAGCAACCTGGATTTCGTTGAGAGCATTTTCGGCAACGGCGGCAACCCGGTGCTGGCGAATAACGACGCCGGGTTGGATGTGGACTGCTGGTCCGGGCATAGCGGCTGCGTGATCCTGGCGCCGCATCTGGTCAAATTCACCAAGAAGGAACTGGGCTTGCCTCACTGGGATCAGGCGAGCGCGCGCCAGCAGGCGGACGGCATGTGCTGGCGCGATGCGGGCGAGCTGTACAACGACGGCGCCGCTTTCAAGATCACCGCGCGCGACGAGCGCGGCGTGATCGTCACGGTGCTGGCCGACAATTACTACGGCTATTGCAAGAAAGAGGTCAAGACCCAGATCAGCTATGCCGCCAACCTGTTTGGTATGGCCGAAGAGGAGCATGCCGGCGGCGCGCTGGCCTTCCCGCGCCGTAACCACGGCGAGGAATTCGGCGCGGACAGCCTGAACCGTTCGCCCGGCTACCGCTTCAGCGACACCGTGGCGCAATACGGCGAACTGATGAACGTGCAGCCGGAGGGCTACGGCATCGACAAACGCTTCCCGGAAGTGATCTACCTGCCGCAGGATTTGCATATGGACCTGCACAGCCAGACTATAACCTGGGAAAAGGACGGCGAAGATCGCACCCTCAAGCTGCGCCCGGACAAAATCTACATCCAGCCCGACGGCTACAAAATCATCATGCAAAAGCACCCCGGCGCGCCCTCCTGGCGGCTGCTGGGCGCGGATGCGGAAGGCACGTTCTGCCACAAGCCATGCACCGTTTCCGGCGGCGGTAAATCGGAGATTTCCAAATCGCTTAATGATGCGGTGATCAATGGGCCGCTGTTCGTCGCCAATCTGGTGCATGACCTGGATATGGTAGAGGAAATTTTTCTGCGCGATTACACCACGCGTTTCCTGCCCGGCCTGGATCACGAGGACCGCGACGGCGCACGCGAACTGCTTTCCCCGGAACGCAGCCTGGGTTCGGTGATTCGCGTGCTCACGCCTTCTCCCTCGCACACTGCGGAATATAACGCCTGGCTGGAAAGCCTGCCGGACCGCATCCTGGCGTTGGTGTTCGTAATCAAGCGCATGTATCGCCCGGAATGGGGCAACGAATGGCGCAAACTGCTGTCGGCGGATTTCGTCAACGGCCATCCCGGCCATGAACTCAAGCTGGGAGACCGTAAACTGGTCGGCTCCTACCTGCGCATCGGCTTTGCGGAAAACGGTGCATGGCGCGTATACAAGCTGCGTCAGGATTTCATCGCCGCCGACAAGGTGCAAATGGAAGACGATATTACCGCTTCAGTAGTGGTGCCTGCCGCAGTCCTGCCCAACCGCTCGCCGAAAAGCGCCGAGCCTTCGGTGAAGCTGGTGCGCAACTGCGAATATCGCCTATTTCAGCGTCCCGACGACGCGATTCATCGCGGCTTCGACAAACAGACCGAACGCGATTTGGCGCAACGCGATAACTTCATCGCCAACTTCGAGCCGCTCAAGAACGCTGCGCTGGCGGAAATCATCGACGACGCAGTGGGTTTCGACCAATACACCGAGCCGATGCGCCATATCCTGCGCGACGCCCATACGGCGGGCGAAGCCGTGGTGTCCTCGGCGCACCCGCGTCTGGTGGACGGCAAACCGAGCAAGAACCCGCGCTACCTGCAACTGCGCCCCGACCTCGCCAACCCGGTGGGGCGCTATGTCGCCGAAATCGGCGCGCGCTTCAACCGGCGCGTGCCGCTGGGCGTACCGCTATGCGAACCGGTCAACGCAGTGCTGATCGGGCGGCGCAACAATCCGTCGGAGCATGGCATCCGTCCACTGGCAGTGTACAACCCGATTCATTACCAGGAACTGCCGGAACTGTTCATGGATTTCATCTCCAGCCTCACCGGCAAGTCGCCTTCCACCACCGGCGCGGGCAGCGAAGGCGCGCTCACCAAAGGGCCGTTCAACGCGCTACGCCCCACGATAGACCTTAACAACACGCTGGTGTCGTTCATCCTCACCGGCTACGCCGGCTATTCCACCGCCGCCGGCTATATCGGCCCGAAATTCCGCATGAACCACGACGTTAGCCTGCTCGCGCCGGAAATCTGGTCGCGCCTGACGGAGCAACAACGCGATCCGAACTGGCTGATTGCCGACGGCAGCCTGAAAAAAGTCGATGACTTTTACTATCAGGGTCGCCTTATCCCGGCCAGCCGCCTGGGCTACCGCATCACCGAGCGTTTCGTGCATGGTTTCCTGGGAAAAATCTTCGACGCGCCGCGCGCAGTGTTCGGTGAGGAAATCCTGTGCCCCGAAATCCAGGACCTGGCGGCATTCGTGGATGGCGTGGAAAATATCGCCGAAGCGCAACAAAAGGTCGCGGCCAGTTACTTGGAAGACGGTAGCGTGGAAGACGCCTGCCCGCCGCTTAAAGCACTGTTATACATTATGGCGGAAGGCCACTACCAGGGCAAGGATGTGCATCATCCCGAAATCCGCGCGTTATTCACCCGTGACTCGCTGCTCGCCTCGAACTGGTATCGCGAACGCCTGGAAACCAAGCAGCAGCGCGACATTGCGTTGTGGCAACGGCACATCGCCTACCTCGAAACCTACATCAGCCGCCCCAGCCACCAGGATATGGTGGCGCGGCTTGACATCCAGAGCCGCCTGACCGGCGCCATCGCGCGCTTGGAACAAGTGCGCGGCAGCGCCTACCTGGAAAGCCTGCGCGGCACCATAGGCGCCGACCCGATGCGACCGGCGCGGGAGTGATAGGGCAGGGTAAAATGGTTTCCGGAGACAATGTAGCGGCGTAGGTCGGGTTTAGATCGTAGATCGTTCCCACGCTCCAGCGTCACTGCCGTTAAGTTAGGAAAAATCCGTTCGCCCTGAAGCCCAGTCGAAGGGTGAATGGATTTTTCCTAACAGGTTGACTGTTAAGCCATTCATGGTTCGACAGAGAGCTTCTTACCACGAACGACTTAACTTAATGGCAGTGACGCTGGAGCGTGGGAACGATCAACCCGCTCATCGCGTCTACATTTTTTCCGAGAACAAATTTCCCCTGTTCCGGCGGCCCCATGAATGCTCAGCGCACCGCACCGGCGCTCAATTGCGCGGTCGGCAGACCGTGTTCCAGCAGCCATTTGCCCGCGCCTTCCAGCAACACTTCGGGTCCGGCGACATAAACGTCGCAATCGCCCAATGTCGGGTGTTCGTCAACGATATGTTGCAACAAGCCGCCCAGCAGTTTTTCCTGTTTCCCGGCGGCGGTTTCCAGGTTGACGCCTGCTATCAGCGGCGTGTAGCGGAAATTGTCCAGCGTTTCCGCCATCGCTCGCGGCCAGTTCGGAAAATAGAGATCGGACTCGTGCGAAACCACCCAGTACAAGTGCATGGACTCGGCGAAGTCAAGCGCCATGGCATGTTCCATCAGGCTTTTCAGCGGTGCGAATCCGCTGCCGAAGGCGAGGAAGATCAATGGGCGGACGCCTTCATGCAGCACAAAACCGCCTTTCGGCCCTTCCACCACCACGGCTTCGCCGATTTGCAACTTGGTGGAAACATGCTCCGCAAAATGATTGCCCGGCGTGTTGTGGATATGAAACAGCAAGTTCCGGTCGTCGCAGGGACAGCTTGCCAGCGGGAACTCCGCCGCCAACGAACGTCCGAAGCGGAGCACCGCATTTTGCCCCGCAAGATAACGCAGCCGTTGGTTGCCCGGGGTTTGCAGGTGCAGGAGCAGCATTTCGTCGCCTAGCGGTTCGAGGCTTTTGACATGCGCGGTGATGTGTTGGAACGGGATGTCCGTCGCGGCGTGCGCCTCGCCGGCCTCAATCACTACATCCGACACGGCGGTGTTCGAACACATTAGCGCATAGCCGGAAGCTATTTCGGCCTCGCTCAATACATAATCGTGATGGCGCACTTTCATTAATTCGCCGGATGCCACACGCGCTTTGCACTGGCCGCAATTGCCGTTGCTGCAACCGTAATTGAGCGCAAGACCGGCGCGCAACGCCGCTTCCAGCAAGGTGTCGGCGCCGTCGACGAAAAATTCGTGGCCGCTGGGGCGGAGCTGTACATGGGCGGCCATGATGCGCAAAAAACTGTCCCTGATCGTCAGATTGGGAACTCCCGCTCGCTGCCCACCGGCCTGGAGCGCTTGGTGCAGCCATATTCTGAGGGCAGCCGCGGCGGCCTGCACCTCTGTGCCCGCGTTATCCCATTTTTTGAGTTGTTCTTCCAGTCCTTCGACAACGGTGCGGTAATGCATCAAGCTCGCCTGGGCGTCGGACAGCTCCTTGCCCAGGCCGGTCAGTCGCGCCGCCAGGACTTCCTTGTTGGGCAAGCGCTCGAATGCGCGCACCCCGAAAGCAATTTCCTTGGTTCGCGCCATCCGCTCCAGGAGCGTGTCGTCTTCGAACTGGGTGTCGGGATAAACCCGCAGCAAATCGTCTTCGGACACCTTGCCTTCGAAGGAAGGCAGCAGCCCCTCCTTGATTTTCTTTTGCAGCGCCACCCTCGTCACGCCAACCAGGCGCGCCGCCCTGGATAAATCCATTAGTAAAGACATTTTCGATCTCCTTTCCAACACCCTATGGAAGCCTGATTTTCAGCTATGCGAAAGCCTACCCTTAAGACTTGCGAATGGCAATTCAGTTCTCCCGCTCTTTTGTCCGCACCCGACAGTCTTTGGGTGCAAGAGCCGTTAGGCTGTCGGGTATGCGGCAGAAGGGAGCAAACCTGCCTATGATGATTTTCGGTTCCGGTGGTTGAGCGAGGAGCGAGACATCGCGAGCGGGAGGCCGCCTTACTGCGCGTTTATCACTTGTCCCGTCACCCCCTGGCTGTCCGCGCCCATCAAATAGAGATAAGTTGGCATCAGGTCGGCGGGCGTCGGCAGTGTTTCGCGGATTTCCGCCGGGTGGGTGAGGGCGCGCTGGGGTGATTGCACCGGGCCGGGGATGAGGGCGTTGATGCGCAGTGTCGATGCGTTGCCCAGCTCCTGCACCCAACATTTGACCAGAAATTCCAGCCCCGCTTTGGATACCGAAAAGCCGCCCCAGAATGGCGATGGCGTGTGGCCGTGGGTTTCCGAGGTCATGATTACCGAGGCGTCGGGTGCGGCGAGCAGCAGCGGCAGGCAGGCGCGCGTCAGCGCGAAGGGCGCGGCGAGGTTGATGCGCAGAAAATACAGCCATTGTTCCAGCGTTTGGTCGGCCAGCGGTTGCGGGCGCCCGATGCGCGAGGCGTTGTGCAGGATGCCGTCGAGGCGGCCAAGCTGCTCGCCTATGGTTTGCGCCAATGCTGCGAAATCGGCGTCGCCGGCTTTTTCCAGGTCGAGCGGGAATATCGCCGGCTGGGGATGGCCGGCGGCTTCGATTTCATCGTAAACTTTTTCCAGCTTGCGCGTCGATTTGCCGTGCAGGATCACCGTGGCGCCGTGCGCGGCGAAGGTCAGCGCGGCGATTTTGCCTATGCCTTGCCCCGCGCCGGTGACGAGAATGACGCGGTCTTTGAGCAGGTCGGGGGGAGCTTGGTAGTTTTTCATGGGGCTATATTTGTGTGCGAGGTGAGCTGAAGCGGTTGTTCAATGGATGTTGGCGGCAACCCAGTTTTCCACGATAAGGCCGGGATAATCCTTGAAATCGGCCTCGTTGTTGGTGACCAGTATACAGCCGGTGCTGACGGCGTGCGCGGCGATCAGACGGTCGAGGGCGTCGCGCTGACGGCTTTTTACCGCCATGCGTAACACGCCGTAGCTGGTGGCAGTGTTCTCGTCGAACGTGAGGGCAGGCACATCCGTCAGCAATGCATCCAGCGCCCGCTGATTATGGGCACGGGTTTCCGGCTGGCGCTCCACGCCATAGCGCAATTCGGCAAGTGTGATGGCTGACATGACAGCCTCGCCAAAGCGCAGTTTACTAAAACATTTCATGACTTCGGGAGGATGATGGTGCATGAGGTAGATGCAGATGTTGGTGTCCAGCATGTAGCGCATGGCTACCATCCTTCTCTTTCGTGCTCTTCGTGAAATTCCCGTCCTTCGGCCATGAAATCAGGACTGAACGCGGCGAATTTGTCCATCAGTCCGGCGAGCGAGCGTCGCGATGCCGGACGAATAAACAACCCATCGCCCATGCGTTCTATGCTTACTTCCTGGGTGGCTTCCGGGAACGTCATTTCCTTGGGTATCCGCACAGCGAGGGAATTTCCGCTCTTGAAAATACGTGTCAACATGAGGGGTGCTCCTTATTCAGAGGACAGAAGACAGAAGACAGATTTTGATGAGGCTTTTTCCGGCATCTGGATGGGTGAGACAAAGTGTATACAAGTATATACTTTGGGCGGTTTGCGTCAACTTAATTTAGTAGACAGACTTCGAGACGGTTTTTTCTGTCTTCTGTCCTCTGTCCTCTGTCCTCTGATACGCGCTGCAGCCTCAACTCCGCTTCTGACCGCGCCTTCGAGCGTGGCGGGGTAATCGCCGGCGGTGTAGTCGCCGGCGAGGTAGAAATTTTCCAGCGCCGTCGTTTGTTGCGGGCGCGTTAGTTCCGGTGTGCAGGCGAAGGTGGCGCGTTTTTCCGCGATGGTTTTTATCCATAGCGGCTGCGGTAGCGTGCCGAAAGTATTGCACAGCTCGCTATGCACCCATTGCGCCAATGTTTCCCGCCCCAGCCTTTCATGCGCGCCTGCGGCGCTGACAACCACCGCCAGCAGTCCCTTGCCGCGCCCCAAGTGCCCCAGGTCGAATACCCATTGGGCGATGCTGCCACTCATGCCGAGCAGGGGGTGGGGGAGCGTTACGCTGTCGGGATAACGCAGGTAGAGGGTGTAGATCGGCTGGTAGCTGAATTTTTCCACCAAGGCCAGCGTGCCGGCCAGTTCTGCCAAGCCCCCGGCCAGTGCAGCCAGCCGTTGCGGCGGTGCGGCGCAAACGATATGGCTGTAGCGTTGGGTTCCGCTGTCGTCGATGACGGAAAAGTCTACGCCGTTGTGGGCGATGCGGCGCACCGGGCGGGAAACGAGGATTTCGCCGCCATGCCGTTCGATATAGCGCGCGGCGGGGGTGGGAAACAGGCTGGTGGCGTCGGTGCGCGGCAGCAGCATGTCCGAATCGGCGCGGCTGCGGGTGAAGCTGTCGCGCAGCACGTTGAGGAAGATTTGCGCCGATGCGCTTTCCAGCGGGGTGTTGAGCGCTGCCAGGCACAGCGGTTCCCACAGGCAACGGCGGAGTTCGCCGGTTTGCCCGTGGCGTTCCAGCAACGTGGCGACGCTAAAGTCGGCGGGCAGGCGAAAATTGGCGCGGCGTAGCGCGAGCATGAAGCGCGTCGCCGCCAGTCGTTGCGCGAGGCTCAATCCGCGCGCCGTCGCCAGTGCGTAAAGCAGGTGCAGCGGCGCGGGCAGGTGCGGTGCGGTCAGGCTGAAACGGTCGGGGAATTCGAGGTGCAAGGGGGTGCGCAGCAGTGCATTTTCTTCCGCGCCGACTAGTTGCATCAGGCGCAGCAATTCGCTATAAGCGCCGAGCAGGAGGTGCTGGCCGTTATCCAGCGTTGTGCCGCGATATTCGACGCGCCGGGCGCGCCCGCCGAGCTGGCCGGCGGCTTCATACAAGGTGACGGGAATGTCGGCGCGCGCCAGTTCCACTGCTGCGGCGAGGCCGGCATAACCGCCGCCGATTACTGCGATGTTTAGCCTTTGAGCCACGTTTTTCCGGCAATCCATAATTTTCGCAGCTTAGTTAGCGAAATACGCCGGTCGAGTACGTGGTAGCCGTTGCGCTTGATTTCTTCCAGCAGGGTGCGGTAAATCGCCGCCATCACCAGCCCGGTGCGCTGGGTGCGGCGGTCGGCTTGGGGTAGGGCGGCAAAGGCGCGCCGGTAACAGTCTTCGGCGCGTTCCGCTTGAAATTTCATGAGTTGCCGGAATGACTCGCTTTCACGACCAAAAAGGAGGTCGTCCTCGCCGACGTTGAAACGCGCCAGTTCGTCCTGCGGCAGGTAGATGCGGTTGCGGCGCGCGTCTTCGCCCACGTCGCGGATGATGTTGGTGAGCTGGAACGCCACGCCCAGTTCGTGGGCGTATTGTTCGGTGGCCGCATTGCCGTAGCCGAAGATGCGCGCCGAGAGCAAGCCCACCACTCCGGCGACGCGATGGCAATACAGCGCCAATTGGTCGAAATCGCGGTAGCGGTTTTGCGTCAGGTCCATTTCCATGCCATCGACGATTTCCTGCAAATGTTCCGCAGGCAGTGCGAAATCCTTGACTACGTCCACCAGCGCCTGCCCGACGGGGTGCTCCGGCGAGCCGTCAAAGACCCGGCGGATTTCCTCGCGCCACCAGCCGAGCTTGGCGCGGGCTGCGGCACAATCGCTGCATTCGTCCACTATGTCGTCCACCTCGCGGCAGTACGCATACAGCGCGGTGATCGCGCGCCGCCGCTCGGGCGGCAGGAACCGGAAGCTGTAATAGAAACTGGAGCCGCTTTTGGCGGTCTTGTCCTGGCAATATTGGTCGGGGGTCATCAGTTTAGCGGTCTGGATGAGGCCGACCGGTGAGTGGGTTCAAAAATCCAATTGCTCAAAAGTCAGTCCTAAAGCGTTTGCTATCCGGTGTAGCGATGATTTGCGGGGGTGCGCGGAAGTTTCGAGTTGGGCGAAAGCCGTTTGTGTCACATTAAGACGCGCGGCCACTTCTGCCTGGGTAAAGCCCAAGTGTTCGCGCCAGGCTTTGACTGGTGTGACGCCGTCCACTGCGGCGCTTAGCACTTCGTGGGGAATCAGTCCCTCTTCCTTTACATATAGCTTGAGGAAGTCGGCATAAGGCACCACTACAAAGGCCGGCAATCCATCCGCGCCCTTGATGGTCTGGAACTCAGTACGTGCGTTCATCGCGTTTTTTCACCTCCTCGACATGGATAACTCTGATTGTTCCATCGAATTCGAAAAATACCCGGTAATCGCCTATTCGCAGCCGGTAGCTATACTTGTGGTTTAGCAGTCGCTTGGCGCCGGTGCAGTTTGGAAATTCCGAGAGCTTGGCTTTTACCTCGTCACGAATGGCGCATTGCGCAGGTTGAGGAAGCTTGCGCAATTGCTTGGCGGCCTTCGGTTTCCAGTTGATCGCATTCACAAGACAAATAGTAAGTTTTTAATAAGGCTTGTCAAGGACGGCATGAGTTTATGACAACTTATTTCCACCGCATCGCCCGCCACAGCATCGCCGGCCAGTCCTGCCATTTCAGCACTGGGCGTTCGTTGAACACATCGCTGTTTTTATGCAGCTTGCGCAATATGGTTTCGCCGCCGAGGATAATCATGCGCAGTTCCAGCGCGATGCGTCCGGGCAGGATTTTGCCCAGCGGCGCACCGGAATGCAGTAGCTTCCTGGCGCGCTCGATTTGGAACAGCATGAAGGGATTCCACCTGCCGCCGGCCATGCCTTGCGCCAAGTGGCTTTCGCCGATGCCGTAGCGCGCCATTTCGTCCAGCGGCAGGTAGATGCGGTTTTTTTCCCGGTAGTCGATAGCGATGTCTTGCAGGAAGTTGATGAGTTGCAGGCTGGAGCAGACGGCGTTGGAATAGGCCAGATTCTTCGGCGTGGCGGCGCCGTAGAGGTGCAGCAGCAACGTGCCCACCGGGTTGGCGGAGCGGCGGCAGTAATCCATCAGTTCGCCGAAATCGGCATAGCGTTTCTTGACCACATCCTGGGAAAAAGCGTCAAGCAGGTCGTAAAACGGTTGCAACGGCAGCCGGTAAGCGGCAACGATGTCGGCGATTTGATGGAACAGCGGCGTTGTCGGGGATTGTCCTGCGGCCAGGCGATCCAGCTCTTTGCGGAAGCCGTCGAGCAGGGCGAGGCGGGCGGCATCGTCAAGATCGCCCTCGTCGGCGAAATCGTCGGCGGCGCGCGCGAACGCGTAAATGATCCCGACCGGACGGCGCAAACGCCCCGGCAACAGGACGGACGCGACCGGGAAATTTTCGTAATGCTGGACGGTTTGCTGGGGCGAGAGCGGCATGGGCGGATTTTACCCGGTTTTTCGTATGAGGCTGTAGTGTGTGGTCGCGCGGGGAAACATTTATCTCAGCCAGACTTTCGTTTGATGGCGCTTCGCGTTAGAATCCCGGTGTCATGTTTTCACCCTGGATTCCTAAATGTCACGCAAGGCTAAACAACCCAAAGCCCAGGCCAAGTCGCTTGCGCCCCATGTTCGGGAGAGCGCCGCATTGGCGGCGGATGCCGCAGCGGCGTTGGGCGCATCACGCTACAAGGATGCGACGGAGTTATACAAGGAGTTGGTCAAGCGTGAATCCCGCCCTGACTGGGTGGAGGGATTGGCCGCGAGTTACGCCGGGCGCGCCCACGAATTGGCTGACAAAGGCATGATCAAGGAGGCGCTGGTGTTGTGGCGCAATCGCACGCAATTGTGCGGCAAGCCGCTTGCCGAGGGGCCTTACCTGGGATGGCTGTTGCAGGCGGGAGAGCAGGGGGAGATGTCGCGCCTGCTGGCCGATGCCTCCTTGCCCGACGCGGCGCGCGCCGAACTGGAAATGCACCTCGCTGCAGCAATGCTGGCGGCTCCGGCCAATGCGCTGCCCGGCCTGCCTGCCGATAGCGCCTTGCTGCGGCATCTGCCGGCGGCCCAGGCGGCGCTGGCGGCGTATTGCCGGGGAGATTTCGCCGCGTTGGAAGCGCAATTGTCGGCGATTCCGTTCCGCTCGCCCTACCGCGATCTGAAACCCCTGCTCAAAGCGCTGGCGCTGTTGCAATCCGATGTGGAGGCGGCGCGGACGGCGATTGCCCGCTTATCCGTAGGCGGCGGGTTCGAGCGCTTGGCGGCGGCGCTACGCGCCGCCGTTTTGCCCGATGGCGGCTGGCTGGCGGCGTTATCCGACCTGGACGAGGGCAGCCAGCAACTGGTGCTGGACATCAAGGGCTGCCCCAATGCCGTGCGCCCGTTGCTGCTGGAGCTTGCCAAGCTGGGCGATGCGCCGGTCGCCGCGCTGCTTTTCGACGTGCTGACGCGCCACCGGCGCTCCATACCGGCGAACGCCTTCGCCGAACTGTGCTTACGCCTGTTGCCCCATTTGGGCAAGCGCTTGAAAAGCAATGCCGATTTCCGCAAGTTGCCGCAGGAGCAGCGCTTGCATGTTTTGGCGCTGGCCGACGAATTGCAAGGGACGCTCGAATCCGCCAACGCTCACTGGGGCGAGATGATGGAATTGCTGAGCGCCCACCCCGACCAGAAGCTGCGCATAGCGCTGATCCTGCGCCACTTGGCCGCTCTCGGTCGCCGGAACAGGATGGAGGAGGGGGTGGATGGCGGTGCTTTCGAATATCTGAAGAGAAGCCTGGAATTCGACCCCGAAGATCGGGATGCCACGCTGACGGTGATCGGCGTGTTGCGTTCCGATAACGATCTCGTGCAGGCGCGCGCTTATCTCGATAAGGCGTTGCTGCGTTTCCCCAAGGACGCCAAGGTATTGCTCGAAGCGGTGGAAGTCGCACTGGCCGGCAAAGCGTTCAAGAAGGCCGTGGGGCTGGCGAAGCAGGTGCTGGAACTCGACCCCATCAACCCGCAGGTGCGGGGATTGATCGGCCAAGCCCTTTTTTCCCACGCGCGCAAGCAGATCAAGGCGCACAACCCGGTGGCGGCGCGCAAGGAGCTGGATGCCGCAGAGGAATGGCTGAAATCGCCGACGGAACGGGCGATGCTGAAGCTGTTGCGCGCGCTCGTTGCGGAAGAGCAGCGGGATGCCGGTCATCCACTACTGCTGCGCGAGGCTATGGCCGATTTCGGCGTCCCTCTGGTGGGCGCCTTTCATCTGCTGCTGGAAGCGGGCAAGGTGGGGAGCAATCCGAAAGCCTTGCTGCTGAAAGCCGAGGGCAATCTGGCGTCAACGCCCTCCACCGATGCGGTGGTGGCGCTGGCGCATGCCCTGAATGCCGTGCCGGAGGGAGAAAAGGCGCTGGGCGCCGCGCTTGAGCCGCTACGCGCTATGCTCAAGCGCGCAGCCAAACTGAAGTTTGCCGAAGCCGACCATTTGCTGGTGTGCGAAGCCTTGCAGCGCATCGAGGAAGACGAACTGCTTGCCGTCTATGCCAAGGCGGCGCTCAAACGCTGGCCGGGACGCCCGGTGTTTATTTACCTTGATGTAGTTGCACGTTATGGAAGTTGTTATTACGACATCCCGGATAGAGTGCTGTATATGTTGGACGATATCGTTGACGATGCCCGCGCGCAGGGCGACCATCGTACTGCTGCGCGTATCCGCGCGCTGTTGTCGCCGCCGCCCGATGACGACTTTATGGACGACGATGACGATGAACTGTTCGGTATGCCATTCCCGGATATGAAAGGCGGGTTCGATCCGTTCGGCGGTCTCCCGGCGGATCCGCGCACGATGCTTGAATTGGTCGTCGCCATGGAAGGTGAAAAAGCCTTATTTGAAATGGTGCGCCAAACGCTGGGCAAGAAAGTGCTCGACGATTTGAAAAAACAGTCCGGCGGCAATAAGCCGGATTTTATTGGCAGGCTGATCGACATGTTGGTAAAGGGGGCGCCGCCCAACTATTTGCCGGATGCCGATGCGGCGTCGCCGGTCAAGCGACCGCAGCCGCGCAAACTGCCCGCCCCCGCACCGGAAAACCAAAAGGAACTATTCGATGAGTGACCCCTACCGCGTTCTCGGCGTTCCCGTCACTGCGGACGACCAAGCCATTCGCGCCGCCTATCTGGCGTTGATCCGCGATTGCCCCCCGGAGCGCGACCGGCGGCGTTTCGAGCGCGTGCGCACCGCTTACGAAGCCATTGCCGGCGCGCGCGGACGGCTCGCCCATGCGTTGTTCGACAAAACCGTCCCGACGCCGGAAGACGTTCTGGCTGCGCTGGAAGCCGACTTTAAGCCGCACCCCGTGGACGAACGGCACCTGCGCCGGGTGTTGGGTGCAAAATGATGTTACTTGAACCCGATGAAAAAGAACGCCTGATCGAAGAATTCCGCGCCTGCCTGGAAACCTGGGAGGAGGGCGATGGAGACGAGGAGGGCGCCTCTCCCGTCGATCTGCACACTCTGCTTACCGAGATGGCTGCGCTGAAGAACGAAATCCGCCTGGAATCGCGCCAGTTTAAAAGCATGTTGGAAGAAATGCGCAGCTTCGGCGATGCGCTACGGGAACAGAACGAGCGCCTCAACCGCGATCTGGAACGGGCACGGGAACAGGCTGCCGCCGGCAGACAAAAGGCTGAGCGCGGGCTGCTGCTGGATATGCTGGATTTGCGCGACCGCTTGCAGGCGGGAGTGGACGCCAATACCGCGCATCGCCCTCCCTTTTTTGCCCGCCTGGCTCCCGGCGAAACGCGTTTCGCCGCCAGTCTGGGGCAGGGGCTGGCGCTGACGCTGAGCCGCCTGGACGATGTGCTGGCCGGTTACCGGGTGCGCCCGCTCGATGTGGTCGGGCAGGCGCTGGACCCCCATACGATGCGCGCGGTAGGGGTGGAAACCATGCCCGGCCAGCCGGATGGCGCGGTGCTGTTTGAGGCGCGGCGCGGGTTTTTCCATGGCGGCGAGTTGTTGCGCGCCGCCGAAGTTATCGTTAACAAAAAGGCATAATATCATAATATCCTAGATTCCTTAGTTGACCGCTTGCTATGGAATGTAGGGTTATGGTTCTAAATATTTTTTCATTTTTTTGCGTTCAACCGTTATAGTGAGAACGCTACGGGCTGGATTGCACGGTTTTCCGGGCGCATGGCGGCGTTGCAACTTCTCAGAATGGAACAACCATTCTTCGTCGTTGCGCCTTGCCCTGCACCCGGAAAACCGCACACTC
>Ga0172380_10006091_pt1 | contig 14209 bp, 14 predicted proteins | sample Leawe162metaG_FD_119747 | JGI IMG/M metagenome (GOLD analysis project Ga0172380, IMG submission 119747) | Leachate microbial communities from a municipal landfill in Southern Ontario, Canada - Leachate well 162 metaG | ecosystem: Engineered > Solid waste > Landfill > Unclassified | place... | reverse complement strand
TTTTATTTGTCTTATTTTTAAAATTAGTGTATCTTTTACGGAATAAGGAGGGTTCGCATAGCGGTCTAGTGCGCAGACCTGGAAAGTCTGTGTGGGGCAACCCACCAAGAGTTCGAATCTCTTACCCTCCGCAGTCAGTTTTTAGTATCGGATGACCCTGAGGGTTATTAAACACGCAAGCTGTGCTATAAACTCGGTTATTTATAGTGCTATTAAATAATCAAGGCGTCAATAGATTCACGTTGTAGTTGAGAGTATAATTCCTTAAATAGAGGCACGAACTCTTACATTAATATAAATATGTCTTATTTCTCAAAAAATTACAAAAACCTAAAGTTTAATCTTGCTTCAGACAGCATAAAGGGTTTATACAATGCCCAAGAAGGAGCCATACACTCTATTGGTTCTTTCTTTACGACTAATACTGAACCTGCAATTATAACCATGCCAACAGGTTCAGGAAAGACAGCAGTGCTTATGATGACCCCTTTTTTATTAAGGGCAAAAAAGGTTTTGATAATAACTCCAAGTCGAATGGTTAGAGGTCAGATATTTGAAGACTTTGAAAAACTAGAAACTTTAAAAGAAATAGGGGTGTTTTCTAAGACAGTCACTCATCCAAAAATATTAGAGGTCAAATCAAAAATTGATTCTAGTGACAAATGGAAAGAATTGAGCGAATTCGATGTAGTAGTAAGCACACCTAATTGCACTAGCCCATCATATAAAGATATTGTTGAACCTCCAGAGGATTTATTTGATTTAATTCTCATTGATGAGGCACATCATAGCCCTGCTAATACGTGGAATGAATTAACTTCTTCTTTTCCAAAAGCAAAAAAGGTCCTTTTTACAGCTACTCCATTCCGGAGGGATAAAAAAGAAATCAAGGGAAAATTTATTTAAACTTACCCATTAGGATTAGCTTTCAAAGATGGCATCTTTGGAAAAATATCTTTTGTGCCGGTAAATCAAGATTCCGGAGAAATTGACAATGACATTGCCATTGCTAAAAAAACAGAGGAGATACTAAAGGCCGATCAAGAAGCTGGATTGAATCATTCAGTCATGGTCAGAACAGACTCTAAGAAGAGAGCAAAAGACTTAGAGAAAGTTTATAAGGAAAATACTAATCTCAAACTAGAGCTTATTAATAGTGATGTATCACAAACAAAAATAAAAGGGACTTTAAAAGATTTAAAGGAAAAGAAAATTAACGGGATCATTTGCGTAGATATGTTAGGAGAAGGCTTCAATTTTCCTAACTTAAAAATTGCCGCTATCCATTCTCCTCATAAATCTCTTGAGGTAACTCTCCAGTTTATTGGACGATTCGCAAGGACAAATGCAACTGGTATCGGAGAAGCAAAGTTTATTGCAGTACCTAATGAAATCGAAATTGAAGGAGAAAAACTTTTTAATGACGACAAAGTTTGGCAAGAGATGGTTATTGGGTTAAACCATCTAAAAATAAACGAGGAGGTAGAGACAAAAGAAGTATTGAATGATTTTTCTAATCCCGAAGCCGAAGACATAGAGATAAAGGACATCTCCCTATACTCATTGCAACCACGAAGACATGTGAAGATATACAGACTATCGAAAACACTAGACTTAGACTCAGAAATTGATTTTCCTCCCCCATTCGAATTATTTTACAGAAACTTAAACTCAGATAAAAATTCACTTATTCTTATTACTGGAGAATTTACTCGCCCGACATGGTCAAAAATGGATAAAGTATTGGATATCAAGTATGATCTATTCGTTATCTACTACGACAGAGAATCTTCACTTCTTTTTATAAATTCCTCCAGAAGCATAGATGGTCTGTATGACTACATAAAGAATTATTTTGACAGTGATGCAAAGAGTTTACCCACTTACCAAATAAAAAACGTATTAAAGGGACTATCGAATACAAACTTTTTTAATATCGGGATGCGAAATATGCGTCAGGTAGGAAATGAATCTTATCGAACGATCGCTGGATCTAGCACTCAAAATACAATTAAAAAATCAGACGGATTGCTTTATAAGCAGGGCCACGCTTTCTGTACAGCTGAAGAAGGAGGGAAAAAGATTAACATTGGATATAGTAGTTCATCAAAAATATGGAGTTCAACCTCAGCACAAATTCCATCCCTAATAAAATGGTGTAAAGCTATTGCAAAGAAACTTGATAGTAAGGGTGGAGTTAAAACTAATTCCGGATTAGACAACTTAACAGAAGGACAACTTGTAAGTAAGATTCCACCCCATATTATCTCCGCAGAATGGGATCGTAGTGCTTATAGTGAAACAGATCCCGTGAATTTAACTTACAAAAACAAAAACGGTGTTAATATTACAAAACATATTTCAGAATTTGAACTAGCCATTAAAAAGCAAGATGACAACTTAGTAGAACTAGTAATTTCTGATACAGAATTAGAGTTTCCTATGAAGTTTACTCTGGAAGACTTTTTTAAACCATCTAATAATTCAGAGGTTCCCATGGTTCAACAGAGTGACAGATCTTTTCCCCTGTTTGATTATCTTGAAGAAAATAAGATTTGTTTCTATACCGCTGATTCTTCTTCTTTTATAGGAAATGAAATATTTACACCAAAAGATGACGGTATTACCTTTGATTTTTCTAAAGCAAAACAATGGGACTGGTCTGATAGCGACATTGAATTAGAGTTTGGGCTAAAGACAGAAAAAGGTATTTCAATCCACGATAAAGTAAAAAAACATTTAGAATCAGACTCTGCCTACGAGCTAATTCTTTATGACCATGGATCTGGAGAAATGGCAGATTTTATCGCAATTAAGAGAGATACGAATAAAATTCTGGTATATTTTATCCACTGTAAAAAATCTGGAGGTAGTTTTGCTGGAGTGAGAATGGATGATCTATATGAACTATGCGGTCAGGTTCAGAAATCTACAAAGTGGACAAACAGAAGAGTTTTCGAGTTAAAGAGTAAAAGAAGGTTTATAGATAAAGAAAAGTTTATTAGAGGAGATAAAGCTTTATTAGATTCTATAATCAACGACCTCAAAGAAAAGGAAAATAGCTATAATATAATTGCAGTACAGCCTGGAATATCAATCAATAAGGCAAAAGACAGTGCAGAGGCATCGAAGATTCTAGGGGCCACGAATGATTTTCTTATCAATACAGGAAGTAATTTTCTCCTCATTTCTTCAGATTAAGAACTAATTTTATTCAATTACGATTGACCCTCCACTTATTTTGATTCTTGATTGAAGGCAACCTATAAGTTCCCGCTTCTCTTCATTTGATCCCTCCATGAGAATATATTTAGCGTAAGTCTTCAGATCGATTTCCAGATGTTTTGACTCAGACTTATTTATACCCAGCACTCCACGATTGAATTTGTTGTACCGTTTTAATTCCTCGTTAAATTTAACTTGTATACCTAACTGATTTAAGTCAATTTGATCCATAAGCTTAATAAATTGTTCAATCAATTCCTCTTCTCTCATATATGGATTCTTGCAATTCCGATCTTTTGATCGGCCACACCCATAGTAAATATACTTGGCCACCGTACCGTCTTTGAGTTGTTTATATTTCTCTTCAGCTGATATTCCTGAGCCACACAAACCACAAGTCATCAACTTGGTAAAAGCAAACTTGTGACTCTGTCGAACAATATTATCTCGTTTCAATTGTTCTTGAACCTTTTCAAACAGCTCCTTAGTTACAATTGGTTCGTGCTTGCCGGTATACCAGTTTCCAGATTTTTTCGGAAATTCAAAGACTCCATAGTAAAAAGGGTTCATCAAAATTCTGTAAATATTTCCGACTGCCAGATTCTTATTTCCTATTGTCTGAAAGTTAAGTTCAAATTTCAACCAGTGGTATACTTTTCGGCCGCTCCACTTATCATCTGCTACTTTCTCGAACATTTTCTTTATGACATGAGCCCGATCAGGATCGATAATGACCTGACACTTTTTATCCATCAGCTTTTGATTAAGATATCCTGTTGGTGCTACTCCAGGCCACAGCCCCATCTCTACTCTCGTTCGTAATCCTCTTTTCACATTTACCCCTCTGTTATCATTTTCTAGTTTAGCCTGAGATCCAAGAATCATCAGTAGAAATTTCTCACTCGGCGAGTTCGTAAATCTTTGACCGAAGGTTCTGATATCTTGAAGCTTACCTTCGTCCATTAAGTCAACAATCTTTCCTAAGTCGCCAGCATTTCTTGAAATACGATCTGGTGCCCAAGTTAAGATTCCGTTGTATTTACCTAGTCGAATTTCTTCGATTATTTCGTTAAAAACTGGACGCTGACCAGTCTCTTTTGCTGAATGAGACTCTCTCTTCATCGTAACAATCTCCAGATTATCCCTCTCGGCCAGTTGGAGCATCTCTTTGATCTGAGAATCAATTGATAGAACCTGTCTTTCCTCAGATTCTGTTGATTTACGAGCATAGAGGCAGTACCTCGTCTTTACCACCTGAACGGCATTCTGGGCTACTTCATACCCCTTTGGCGCTGTTGTTTTCATACTCACATTGATGACGCAGACCACCCAAGGAGTCCAGAGCATCCCGAGTGCTAGATGTTGATAACTTTTCTACACAATTTTCGGCGATCAAGCTAAGCTTGAGGGACTTTTGGAAAGTCCAAAATAGAAATTGAGGTTGGTTGAAAAAAGAGTTTCTGCAACACTTAAAAAACCGAATTACCGTTTTAAAATAAAGCTATATTTTTAAAAAGAGGTGAGGTTAAACCTACCTCAATTTATCCCCATTTGTAAAACAACAACAGATAATCAAAATCTGCTATAATAGCCAAACAAATGATTACGACCGAGAAAAAAAGTAAGTTAATTAAGACCTCTTCGGGCAAGAAGAGTCCTATTAAAATGATTGACCTTTTCGCTGGAATAGGCGGTTTTCATATAGCTTTTCATAAAGTTGGAGTTGAGTGCGTATTTGCCTCAGAATGGGACAAAGAAGCCAGAAAGACTTACCAAGAAAACTTTAAAAAGATCAGTCCGAATATGTTCGACTCTCACTTTATTGGGGATATAAATTCGATAACAAACATAGAAAAGGAGGTGCCAGATTTTGATATTTTGACTGGGGGTTTTCCTTGTCAGCCATTCAGCAACGCTGGCTTCAAAAAAGGCTTCAACGACACGAGAGGAACACTTTTCTTTAATATTGCCGAGATAATTCGAATTAAGAAACCGAGAGCCTTCTTTATCGAAAATGTTCGGGGGCTTTTAAATCATGATAACGGAAAAACTTTTGAGGTCATCAAGAAAACAATCGAAAAAGATTTAGGTTATTCATTTCATTATAAAATAGTTAAAGCGAGTGATTACGGTTTACCCCAATTAAGACCAAGACTATTTATGGTTGGATTCAGAGATAAAAATATTGAGTTTAAATTCCCTGATCCAGTACCTCTAAAAAAGACAATGTCAGACGTGTGGGAAGAAAAATGCAGCAGAGATATTGGTTTCACTTTGAGATGTGGTGGACGGGGTTCTCATATTAAAGATCGTAGGAATTGGGATTCTTACATGGTGGGTGGAAAAGTGAAGAGACTTACGCCAAAAGAAGGAAAAAGAATGCAGGGTTTTCCCGATAACTTTGTGTTGCCAGTATCCGAGACACAGGCAATGAAACAGCTGGGAAATAGTGTGGCTGTGGATGCTATTCAAGCAGTAGCAAGACAAATAGTGAAAGCCTTGGAAGACTAGATCTCCAAGCCTCCTTATTTTTTATAGACGTACCCTTCTTCGCCAGTTTCTGGATCTTTTCTCACATATTGAATATCCTTCTTTGAATTTTGTCGGATCAGACGAAGGGTTCTCTCCCAATCTCTTATTCCACTGACGACTGCCAACTTGGATGGTTCCAAGAGTTCATTTGGATGAAAATCAAAAAACATCTCGAGTCTTTTGGATCCGCTCTTTTCTTTAAAAAGAGTTTTCATCTCTTCTGTGTTTTGATCGCTAAACCAGTGCTTCTTACCTAGGTTACATTCTTCGCAAAGAATCCAAAGATTTTCGTCCGAACCATCACCTCCCATATCAACAGGTAATTTATGATCAACAGCTAGTTTTATCGCATCGGCAATTCCCCGACCGCATCTTTGGCAAATAGAATGATCCCTTTGCATTATCCTATATCGAGTTTTAGCATCTATCGAGATTCTTTTTTTACCGTCCTTTCTCAGTTTACGAGAAGTTAAAACGTAAGATCCGTTATCTAATAACTCTATAGCGTGACCTTCTTGTCTCAAAGTTCGGATGGAACGGGGCCAATCAAAAACTGCTGCAACTTCAGCCAGTTTGTCTTTTGTAATTGGTTTACCTACGTTTTTGGTAAAAAGTGCCAGTAATTTCGTTTTTGCTCCTGCCATTTGTAAATAGTAGCATTATCTCAACGTCAGACCAAGTCTCGATATAAACACAGTCTTGCCACAACAAGGCTAAAAGGAGTAGTGGACAACCCCACCTTCGCAACTCTCCATATCTAAGCTAGAGTGGTCTGGTATCACTTTTTGCGATATAATAGTTTGACAATTGAATAAAAGACGACCTAACCCCTGAGAAATCAGGATATGGTTGCAAAACTCGCTACAAGATAAAGAACCCTTCGTCAGGGTGCTTGTAGCGAGTCATATCGGGAAACTGGTATGGGTGGTCGGTTTACCGGTCATCGCCTGGCGGAGGGCTTTTTGTCTATCCGTCAACGGCTCATTAATAAAACTCGCTACAAATATGTCTATAATCATTTCCTCTGGTGACAATAAAGCCACACGAGTCGACAAATCATCTTTCGATAAAGAAAAGTTTCTTCAAGAGTATATTTATAAAAACCCAGAGAGTATTCCGCTTTATGATATCCGAGAAGATATCCGCTTGCTCATTCTCGCCAGAGAGTTCGGCACTGAAAGTGGTCCGATTGACGCCATTGGCATCGACGGTTCAGGCGAGCTTTATATCATCGAGACGAAACTGTATACCAACACTGATAAACGAACGGTCATCGCTCAAGCCTTAGACTATGGTGCTTCCCTCTGGAACCACTCCAATGATTTTAACGAATTCTTAGCCACCCTTGATGAACATACCCAGAGAGTATTTAAATTAAAAACGACTGAAAAAATCAAAGAGTTTTTTAATCTCAGTGATGAAGAAGTAGCCAGAGTAGTTGAGAAAATAAAGAGTAATCTCAATGACGGAGTCTTTCACTTCGTGATCTTGATGGATAAAATTGAGGATCGTCTTAAAGACTTAATCCGCTTTGTGAACCAGAACAGTCAGTTTGATATCTATGCTGTCGAGTTTGAATATTATAAATATGAAACTCAAGAAATCATCATTCCAAAAATCTTTGGGGCGGAAGTGAAGAAAGATATTGCAGTCAGTACCTCATCAAGTGATCGCCGTAAGTGGACGGAGGAACAACTCCTAGCTGATGCGAAAAGTAGGTATGAAGACAAGGAATATCTAGCATTCAGAAAGATTTACGATTTTTCAAAAGAGAATGCAAGTGAGATAAAATTTGGAACAGGAGCTTATGGATCTTTCAGTCCCATCTTCTCCAGCGTCTCAACTAAATCGATTTTTACCCTAGGCACCAACAGCCGACTAAGTTTCAACTTCGATTGGATTGATAACCGAGAGTTTGTAACGAAATACGGCCAAGCCCTAAAAGATGCGGGTTTCACTATCCCAGAAAACTTCGAAGAGATTAGACCGAGTGTTCTACCTGAAGAGTGGTCTGACCGAGTGGAGGACTTTATAGGATTACTTCGAAAAATAATTTAAACGTAAAATAAAAACCTTCTCAACGGAGAAGGTTTTTATTTTACCTAACCGCTACTGACGTTCTGGATCATCAAGTGCAAGCTCATAGTCACTCCAAAGTTCATCTCCATCATCTTGATATGAGTCATACACGGCTTTCGTAGCGATATCGATTTCTTTCATTCTTTCTTCCGTCAGAACATTTTCTTGAAACTCATGCTTGTGAAAATGTTCATAACGACGGACTTCCATGTACTGCTTGCTGTGGTTTTTCAACCAGAAGATTATTGCGGTTAATTTACCTTCTTTGGCAAGCTTGATCAACATAGACTCCATCATATCGTTGACGAATAGATTTCCGGCTTCGAGGGCTTCGTCAGCTTTTTCCTTAAAATCAGGATCTTCATTGTACCAACGATAGTAGGTGGAGCGATGAGTACCAACATTTGACGCGGCGACTTGGATGATTGGCATCTCTTTGAGCTTCTCAAGGAACTTTTCCTTATTTGCCTCAGTTTTCTTATCTACTTTTTCTTTTTTGTTTCTGTTTACTCGTTTAGCATCACCCCTAGACATTTTGGGGCTTAGAGCGAATAAGCTTTGGAGTCTTCCCGGTATACTTCGACCAGCGACGAAGAATAATTTCTGTATAGACCGGAGATTTCTCCATGCCGTAGCAACGGCGACCAATCATGAGTGAGCTGACGAGGGTTGAACCACTTCCTGAAAACGGTTCGAGTACCAAGTCATTTCGCTTAGTCAGAATCTTGATATATGGAATCAGAAGTGATGTTGGCTTTGTTCCAAAGATCACCGCTTGCCCAGATGATTTCTTGTCATCAGCATTGTGTGAGATGAAATCAGTGGGACAATCTTTCTTCCCTTTTGCGTAACTTTCCCAATGAGGGCTACCAGATGTCGCCATCAGAGCATTCTCATACTCATTTTGCAGAAGTTCGTCTTCTGGGTTAAGATTAAGAGAGACATTTCCGATACTACCGAGAAGAGCAATATCAGTTTTGTTGAAGAGCTTAAACTTTCCAGAAAATCCCTGCATCCGGTTCGGTATGTGCCAGGTGATAGTGCTTCGATACTTCCAATACACCTCTAAGGCGTTCCAAATCGTTCTCAAGTTCTTTGGATTCTCAAAGACGATGATTGAGAAATCTGGCTTCTGAACTTTATTCACATTAGCCATCCAGAGATCAGTGAAGTTATCTGGCAGAACATCGGTTTCTAAGTAACGACGATTTTTCTTAACACCGAAACCAACAGTAACACCATCTTTCTGTTTCGTTTTCCCCCTAAGGTAGTCTAAGAGGTACGGGGGATCAGTGCATACCATGTCCGCCTTATCTCCATTCATTAGGAAGAGCATATCTTCCTCAATGGTGCTGTCACCGCACATTAACCTTGAACCATCAAGCTCATACACCTGACCTTTCTGAACTTCTACTTCTTTGATGTCGAGTCTTTTTAATTCTTCTTCAAGATCGAATTGCTCCGGAGTTGGATCGACAGCAAATATTTCATCCATTTCCTCACTTGAGAATCCGACATCACTTAGAAAAGCTTTGTCGAATTCCGCTAACATTTTCAGGTCAAAAGAACCCGTGTTTTTATTCAACCTCAGGTTCAGTTCTTTTTCGCGTTCGATCTCAGGTATATCGATGTACACGACTGGTACTTCTTTATACCCCAAATCCTTGGCAATTTTTAGCCTAAAATGGCCTCCGATTACCACGTTCTTACGCTCTTCAGCACCATTGGCTAAAATGGGATCAACGAGCCCAAATCGCTTGATACTTTCTGATAAAGCTTCCTCTTGATCCTTATTCCACGTACGTGGGTTATAAGTTGCCGGTTTCAAGTCTGAAACGGGCACACTGACAATAGATATGTTTTTATTAGACATACTATTAGATATTAACTAGTAAAGAAAACGACGCGACTACGCCTTTTTCCTGTTCAATATCTTTTCACTCAGGCAAAGCTTTACACTAGCCTCACCAACTCAATTAGTTAACTCGTTCACTCGTTGAGATAATAATAACAAGTGTATTTTTTTATGCAAGTCGAGATTTTGGCTTAAAAATAAATGGCTGATAATTTTCAGCGGTTAAACTTCCGTCTACCCTTATCCAGTGTCCTCTTGCTTCCTCCTTAGTTATATTTAAATATAAGGCAAAATTATAATCCAATTGTTCACCATAGGCTCGAAGCTTTTTAAGATCATGGTCATCTCTATCTGAATCTTTTTTCATTTCAAGAACAAGTAAGTTGTCTTCTGATCCTTTCTTTCCGCGGTGATGAATAATAATATCAGGAAAGACAGTTTTGGCTTTCGTGTCATCTGACGAAATATTGTCGACTGTTAAATCAAGACGTTTGGTAATAAAACCATCATCCATATCACTTACCATACGGTTATACTCGCAATCTACATCCCATTTTTGACCCAAAAAATCGATCTCAATCTGCAAATAAGAAGCGAGCTTATGGGAGATACTTCTCTCGTTTACATTTATCTCAATTAATATTAAATCTCGAGTATATAATTCAGTCAGAGCTTTTAATAAAATCCCTTCGAGGCTTTTCTGGTCCATATTTTATTTCTCAAACTCATTCAGCAATTTTAAGTATTCTTTTTGTCTTTCTTGGGTCACCCAATTTTCTGATAGTTCGTTTATTCTATTTTCACTAACTATCCATTTGGCCATCCCACAATAAAATCCATCGGCTGTTGCCACAAAAAGCCACGGACACTCCCACCTTTCTAGAAGCTTGGATGCATAGCTCTTCAGATCATCAATATTTAATTTACTTTGATATTTAACTTCTACTAGAAAAAGTTCCGACCTATTCTCGGAAATCAACGCAAAGTCTGGGGCATCAGAGATGTTTTTAATAATATGTTTCACTTCAACCATATGTTGATACTGCGCCAACATTGGCACGGTGTGTTCATAACCAAAAGGAATGACGGTATAGCGTTTTTCTTCTCGCATCATTTGTTCGAAGATGACCTCAGCAATCCTTCCTTTTATCAACTTTTTCGAGAACTCAATTTCTTTTTTGTCGATCATAAATTTAAATACAATTATATCAAACACACTAAAGATAACCAGTGGGGCCTACCTTTACTTTATCTGACTAAAGTGATAATATCGAGGCATGAACCAAGATGTTATCGAACTAAATGGTAAAAAACCTGGCCCAACCAGTGTTATTTTAGTTGGTGTTCACGGTAATGAAAAGTGTGGAATACGGGCAATTGAAGAACTTCTACCCACTTTAACCATTGATGCGGGTAAGTCATTTATAATCTACGGCAACCCAGAAGCCATAAGTAAAAATGTCCGTTTTGTTGACGTGAATCTTAACAGATTATTCGGTTATCCAGAGAACACATTTCCTGAAGAATTTGTCGGGTACGAATACATGAGAGTAGGGTTTCTCCGACAATATCTCAATCAGGCCGACTATATGTTAGACATTCACGCTAGTCTTACGCCTGACAGCAAACCTTTTTTAATTTGTGAAAAAAGATCTTACGAGATTGCAAAATATCTACAAGTTCCCCTAGTCGTAACTGGCTTCGGTAAATTTCAGCGAGGAACTGATTACTATATGGACAGCTTAGGTAAAGTAGGTATTTGTCTTGAATGCGGTTATGTTTCTGATAAAAAGTCGGTTGTGGTTGCGAAGGACGCTATCATCTCGTTTCTAAAAGCTGTTGGACATCTAAATAATGATTTAGAAATCATCGATCAAGAACCTTTAAGATTATATGACATGTATCAAACCAAGACTGACAACTTCAAATTAACTAAAAAATTTTTTGATTTTGAGTTGATTAAAAAGGGTCAACTTATTGGCATTGATGGTGCTGAAGAAATTCAGGTAAATAGAGATAGCTATATTTTATTTGCTAGAGATAGAAATAAAATAAATGAAGAGGCTTTTCTTTTAGCGGAAAAAGAAAACGGCCCTGCGTAGAACGCAGAGCCGTTAGTGAATGGTAGCTAGTATCTAAGCACCCATTCTCTTTTGAAGAAGATCCGAAAGTCCATCAAGGTTTCGTCCCAAGATCACCCGACCGTCACCCTCGGGATATCTCGCCAAGACAATATATCCAAGTCTCCGGTACCAACCAAATGTCACCGAGGCCTCGGGTAGTTCTCTCGTCCTCACAATCCCAACCTTGAGATTCTGACCGAGAAAATCCTGCAATCGACGAGTGACCATCTCCTTGGCCACTCCTTGTTTCCGATACTCGTCGATAACTCCGACGTCGTCCTGATAGGCAACTGTCTCATGGTTGCCAAGTTGTTTCCGTAGTTCAGCCCCGAACTTGATTCCAAGCTGAACCTCCAGCTCGTTGGCCGAGATTGGATACCCCATACAGAAACCGATAAGCGGATGATCCTCGTTGTCTGAATCGTACGCCAACCAACAAGAACCTTTCTCGGTAATTTGATTCAGATCATTGAACACCTGTTCATTTGGCCAAAAGTCCACGAGCCCTGCTCCGCAATGTCTGAAGTCCCACGAAGCCAGGAGATCGAAATCTTTCTGGCCCCAGTATTTCTGACAGACCGGGCATTTTTTCCATTCGTTCCATGGTGCTTCGGCAAAGACTTCCTTGTAGCATGTGACAAACCAGTGTAGTGACTGCCAGATACCGATCTGACGCGAAAATCTCTTGATGATGATTGAACTTTTCATCTCTTCTCCTTGTCAACGAACATGTTTATCGTTTTGGGGTAGATAAACTAAACCCCCTCCAACAGCGGAGGGGGTTAGCTTTATTAAATATAATCAAGACAACCCTCTCCGTTATTGAGAAGGGGTATGGTGGATCTTATTTAGGATTTTTTTGTAACCACCGCCTTGACCGTTAAGCCATTTGGCGACACGAGCAATAGTAGTAGAACTTAGGCCAGTTTCTTTTTCAATTACGAGATACGGAATTTCGTCGGTCAGCATTTTGGCTGCTTTTAGGCGTTTTGAGAGTTCCTGGATCTCGCCCTCAGTCATCAGATCACGCAAAAAACGCTTGGCTTCGTCCTGATTTTCAATAGCCAGTACCGCTTCGATTAAGTCCTTATTTTCCTTTGTATTCCAGTCCATATGGCTATCCTAGCAGATTACTTTACTTTAGTCAAGTAAAGTAAGTGTTATGGATTAACTGGCCTTTTTAGGACTGTCGCATTTGTAGCATTTGCCAAAACATATTCTGACTCGGGGGCCTCGTCTCCTTTTCCAAATTTGTGCTAAAATACCCTTACCACACTTGTACCCTCGGGTACTTAACCCGAGTGGCCCGCAATTGATCTATACCCGAAAAAGTGGACACTGTGCCTGTCAATAATTTTATTGATTAGGTAGATAACCCCCCGGATCAAGATGTGTCGAGTTAAACAATTGAACTGCCAGATTTACAGTGTCTTTGTCTGGAATCTGTTCCAAAATAACACCAGCATCAGAAAATTTATGTCGAGTTGAGTTAGAGGCGTCAGGATCGCCTGCCGCATACACGATATGCTTAACTCCAGACTCAATAAGATTAGTAGTACAATCACCGTATCTTTCACCAATTCCACCAGGAGTACGTTTACCACAAGGTTCAACCGTCGTATACACGATATCTCCTGGCTGTACGGATATGTTTATTTTTTTCATTTCTAAAAGTAGAGCATACTCGGAATGAATTCCCTCATTATTACTGACGGCATCTACAAGAATCTTACCATCACGAACAAAACAGGAAGCAACAACACCCCTCACATCATCAGAGCGTGAAGAAATGGAAAACAGATGTTGAAAAATCTCTTGCTCTGACATGTAAATTATTCTAACCTCATTGTATCGGAGACGTCTTTCTGATTCGGATATTCATTCCTTAATTTTTCGATATCTCCACCTTCCATTTTCCAATCAAGGGCACCGAGATTTTCTTTTAAATGGTCAGGTGAAGAAGTCTTAGAAAGCGTAATGACATTAGGTTGAGTGACTAACCAATTGATTGCCACTTGAGCTGGAGTTTTGTTGTATTTCTTGCACATTTCTTCGATAATGACTGGCACTTTTTCGAGGAGATTCCCTTTTCCAATTGGTCGCCAAGCCATTAAGAAAACATCATTCTTCTGACAATATTCCAATAATCCAGTGGCTTCGGGCTCTCTGAACATCAAATTATAGTGGACCTGATCACAAACGATTTTATTTTTTGTATAGCTTTGAGCTTCAGCCAAATGCTCTTTATTAAAATTACAAACACCTATATTCCTAACCAGTCCATCAGACACTAATTTATCCAAGGCCGCGATTGTTTCTTTTAGTGGAATATTCTCCTCATACCAATGTAGAAGATACAGATCAAGATAAGTTGTCCCCAAACGTTCTAAACTTC
>Ga0172380_10006090_pt1 | contig 14211 bp, 11 predicted proteins | sample Leawe162metaG_FD_119747 | JGI IMG/M metagenome (GOLD analysis project Ga0172380, IMG submission 119747) | Leachate microbial communities from a municipal landfill in Southern Ontario, Canada - Leachate well 162 metaG | ecosystem: Engineered > Solid waste > Landfill > Unclassified | place... | reverse complement strand
CTTCGAAGCCTTCATCGCCCGGGTCATAAATATTGTAGGGAGGCTCGTGGTCTCCGGTGAAAAACAGGGATTTCCCATCCTGTTCGATGCGGTAGCCGAAATTCACCACGGGATGGTTCAGCAATGTCCCGGTCACAGCCGCTCCGCCGACCGCCACGGTCTGTCCCGTCGTCAGCGTCGAATATTCGATGCGCGCCCGCATCTCGGCTTCGCGTACCGGGAAATAGCTGTACTGCAACTGTATCTCCATGACCTTCTCGATCCCGCTGCCGGTCACCGGGTCGAAGGGGCCACGGATATGCAAGGTGTTTCCGGGTATGTAGAGGGGCGTGAAAAACGGCAATCCCTGGATGTGATCCCAATGGGTGTGCGTGATGAAGATGTTGGCTTGGATGGGCATTTCCTTCAGCAGCTTCTGCGCCAGTTGAAAAATACCGGTGCCGCCGTCGAGAATGATCAGGTCGTTGTCGTCGCTGCGTACTTCGATGCAGGTGGTATTGCCCCCGTATCTGACGGTATGCGCACCCGGACAGGCGATGGAGCCGCGCACTCCCCATAGGCGGATCTTCATGACAGGCTCGCCTGCTTGAACATTTGCGCTTCAGAGACAAAGTTGCTGAGATCGCCCAGGGACAGGGTGGCGCGTTCCAGCGACAAGCCGGTATGCTTGCCGCGCCAAAGGGAATCGACATCCGTTCTGGCATCGATCACTTTTTTTGCGATGGTGTCCGCCAGGTAAAGACATTCTGCAATCGCGCTGTCGGCGACCGGCTTCTCATGGTGGCTGCGCACGCAGTCGACCAGGGCATCGGGGAAATTCCAGCGCTGGATGAGCATGGCTCCCACCACGGCATGATTGACCCCGATGATTTCGTTCTCGACATCATGCAGCGGACGATCGGAACTCTTCTCCAATACTTCTTGGAATTCTGCCGCCATGAATTGGGCGAACACGACTTTGCCGAAATCATGGAGCAATCCCGCGACATAGCAGTCCATCGGATCGACTTGCCCCTGCCCATGCTTGTGGGCCAATTGACGGGCTATCCCGGCGGTCACCAGGGAATGCTGCAAGTAGCGCTCGATGTCGAATCCCGCCTGGTTTTTGCTGGGCAACATGCCCACGGCGGCGAAAGACAGCGCCAGATTCTTGACGGTATTGATACCGATGTATACCACTGCGCGATTGACGGATGTGATTTTGCTCGGCAACGAGTAATAAACCGAATTGAGCACTTTGAGTATTTTGATGGTCATCACCGGATCCTTCTCGATCACGGTAATGAGATCCTTGGGTGCGCAATTGATGTTGCGAGACAGATCGAGAATTTTCTGCACACTCTTGGGAAAGGCCGGCATGCGGTCTACCGCGAGTTCGAGTTTGGCGTTTATTTCTGGGGAAAGCGATGCCATGTGTGATTCAATCAAGAAAGGGTTCGGTAAAAATTCACTAAGCTGTTCCAGTGCCCCGGAACAGGGTGCTAGTCCAGGTTCAGGCGTCGGGCCTCGCGAATAAAGTTTTCGAAGTCTCCGGCGGCAACCGGCGGGCTGAACAAATAGCCCTGCAGCTGATCGCAGCCAAGATCGCGCAGAAAGGCCATCTGCTCGCGGGTTTCAACTCCCTCCGCGACGATCTCCTGGCGCAGTTGTTTGCCCATGGTGACAATCGCCTGGGCGATTGCGCGATCGTTCTCTTCATCGGGCAGGCCGATCACGAAGGAGCGGTCGATTTTCAGCGTGGTGATCGGAAAGCGCTTGAGATAGGCCAGGCTTGAATAGCCGGTGCCGAAGTCGTCGAGGGACAGGGCGAGGCCCATCGCCACCAGTTCGTTCATGATGGGAATCACCAATTCCGGTCCGCGGACCAGCAGGCTTTCGGTGATCTCGAGTTTGAGCTTTTCGGGAGGCACGTCGTAGCGATCGAGAACATCTTGGACACGCTCCGGCAGCAGCGCGTCGAATTGCCGCGCGGAAAGGTTCACGGCAATGGGCGGGGTAACCAGTCCGGAATCCATCCAGCTTCTGATCTGCCGACAGGACTCTTCGAGAACCCAGTTGCCCAGGTCGAGTATCAACCCGGTTTCCTCGGCCACCGGGATGAATTTTCCGGGCGGGATCATGCCGTGTTCGGGGTGGCGCCAGCGAATCAGCGCCTCCGCACCGACGATACGGCCATTGACCAAGCTCACCTTCGGCTGATAATGAAGCAATAGCTCCTTGTTTTCCAGGGCGCGGCGCAACTCGCCTTCCAGGCGCATCTGATCCTTTGCCCGCTGGTTCATCTCCGGGCTGTAGAACAGGTAGCCGTCTTCGCTGCTTTCCTGAACCTGCTTCATCGCCACATCGGCATAACGGAGCAAGGTATTGGTATCCAGGCCGTCATCCGGGAATACCGAGATGCCAATGCTGGCTCCGATATACAAGACATGCGATTCGATGACAAAGGGGATCGCCAGCGCGGTGAGAATCTTTTTCGCCACGATGCCGCTATGCTCACGTTTTTGTATGTGCAGCAGGGCGGCCACGAAGTCGTCGCTGCCGACTCTTGCCAGTATGTCCTCATCGCGAAGTGTCTGGCGAAAACGCTGGCCGACCTGACGCAGCAACTCGTCGCCGATCTCATGGCCGAGCGTGTCGTTAATCGCGCTAAAACGGTTGAGGTCGATCACCAGCAAGGCGCCATAATGATTGCTGCGTCGCGCCGCAGTCAGGGCTTGGTCGACCAGCTGGGTCAGCAGGGTACGGTTGGGCAGGCCGGTCAAACTATCGTAGTTGGCCAGCCGCACCATGTTCTGTTCCGCCGCACGCAACACGCTGATGTCGGAAAAAATGGAAAAAGCATGGGTGATTTCGCCATCATCCTTGCGCACCACGCTGATCGAGACGGACTGCGGAAACAACTCGCCATTCTTGCGCTTGCCGACGATTTCCCCGGCCCAAGGCCCGGCGCCATGGATCGCCGAGCGCACGCGGGTCTGGAAATCCGCATCCTGCACGCCGGAATGCAACAGGTCCGGCGTCTGACCGATGGCTTCAGCGGCGGTATAACCGGTAATTCGCGAAAAGGCGGCATTCACCGAGACGATGCGCTCGGTGATATCCGTGATCAGAATGCCCTGGTCGCTGTCCTCGATGATGCGGGAGTGCAGCCGCAGCTTGTCCTCGGCGGACAGTCGTTCGGTAATTTCCGACAGGTGCGCCACCAGCCCCTGGGGTTCGTCTTCATTGTCGCGGATCAAGGACAGGGAGAGACCCGCCCAGAACACCTCACCGGTTTTCTTGCGACGACGGACTTCCAGGAAGGAATTGCCCTGCTCAAGAAACAATTCGGGGATCTCGCCGTTGCCGTCGTCGGCATCGTCGGCATAAAGAAACAGGACGTTCTGGCCGATGGCCTCTTCCGCGGTATAGCCGAACAGGATCTCGGCCCCCTTGTTCCAACTGGTCAAATAACCGGCCATGTCCATGGTGATCACCGGTTCGCGCAGTTGTTCGAGAATCCGGGCGTGCTGAAGAACAACCTCAGGAGCGGGGCGCGACACATAATCGTTGCGGATCGACTCCAGCACCTGCTCTAATTCACCGACCGCCCGATGCAGGGCATCGCCTTGCAGGCCGCGCACCTGCCGGCAAAGTTCCAGGCCCTGGGCAATGTGGCGTTCAGGCATGAGTGCCGCCCGGGCTGTCGCGAATGACCCCCAGCATCCAGGTATGTGCTTCGATATTGAGCTTGTTGAACTCGCCTGCCGTCAGCTGCATGTCGCCAAGCAGCGCGGACAGGCCTTCGCCGTCGCCCCGCTCGGCGGCATCGACCGCCAGCAACAGGCGACCGAGGTCGCCCTCATGCCTGATCACGGCGCCAGCCAACATATCGCTGACTTGCAGCGGCTTGAGAACCTCGCTGAGCGGCTGCCCGAACAAGATGCCGAGCAGCGAAAACATTCCGGCCATGAAAGCCAGTTCCTGTCCCGACCTGTCCAGGCCGTTCGCCTTGGCAAGCAATTCCATGCTGCGCGCACGCACGGCAACCCGGGCCAGCAACATGGCCGAACGGGGGTCATCCTTCTGTGCCGCGAATAGCATCAAATTCAACCAGCGCCTCAATTGTTGCCGCCCAAGCATGAGGATGGCCTGCGAAAAGCTCGATATTTTCTTGTTGGCGCCTATGCCCAGGGAGTTTACGAGGCGCAGCAGATTGTAAGAAAGTGTCGGGTCGCGGCGAAAAATATCCTCTATCTCCCGAGTATCGGCATCGGCGGCCACTAACTGAACCAGCTTGACGGCCATTGCCCGTGAGAGGGTTTTATTTCCTACCGGTTTGGCGGGCGGAGCCAGGTACCAGCTGCCGCTCAACCACTGCGTAGCCGGGGGCAGCACCGGCTTACCGGGTCCATCGGCGTGATGAAAGACATCGCCAGGCAACAGCAGGCAGCCCTGGTCCAGCAATGTCTGGCGCAAATTATCCGACAAGGGGGCCACGCCGTCGCCGTCGAGAAGGCAGGGAAACGTCGCGGAAAACGCGACAAAATCCGGATCCAGCAAGAGCGGCAACAGCGAATCGCCGTCGCCGCTGCCGAACGTCAGCAGCACCGCACCCGGGTTCAGCTTCCTGTCGGCCAGCAGATGCAGGAACAATAGTGAAGTCGATGTGGACATGGTAGCTAGCGAGAATTGATCAGATCGAAATCCATATTACTTCAATTGTTCGCGCCTGCAAAAACATAGTTGAAGCCTTTTTCGCTGTAAAACCACGAATATTATGCATTATGAATAGGCATCGCTTGCCGGGCCGCGGCGGAGCAACAATCGGCTTGGACACGCCGCTTCATGGTCGCGCACGGGATGCTGCTGCTTCAACCATCTACTATATGGGCAGGGCTACATATTTTCTGTATGCTACGCTTCGCAATCGATAAACCTCAGCGAACGTGGCAAGGCACAGGCAGGAGCTAACTTGAAAAAACATTTTATCCGTTATGTCCTGGGTTTCCTCATTCTGCTGGTGCTGCTCGGCCATTCGGCCAATCTCTACCAGATCGATTTCATCAACCATCTCGACGCAATGGCTTACGACGTCAAGATGCGCCTGACCATGTCGCATCAAAAGGACGATCGCGTGGTCATCCTCGACATCGACGAAAAATCGCTTGGCGAACTGGGTCGTTGGCCATGGGGCCGCGACAAGCTGGCGACATTGTTCAACAAGCTGTTCGACAAGTATGCCGTGACCCTGGTCGGCATGGACGTAGTCTTCGCCGAGCGCGACGAGAGTTCCGGGCTGAAGTCGCTGGAGTCCCTGGCGAAGAATCAACTGCGGGACAGCCCGGCTTTCCAGAACGCGCTGCGCGAACTCAAGCCGCAACTCGACAACGATGCGCGCTTTCAGGAGACGATCAAGAATCGCAAGGTGATTCTTGGCTATTATCTTTCCAGCGAGGAAAACGGCAGCAGCAGCGGCGCTCTGCCTGCCCCGGCATTTCCGCCGGGGACCTTTGCCGGGCGGCAGATCAAATTCACCAGCTGGTCGAATTACGGCGGCAACCTGCCGGAATTCCAGAAGGCGGCGGCGGGGGCCGGTTACTTCAACGCAATCGTCGATTTCGACGGCATTACCCGTCGTGTGCCGATGATCAGCGAATACCAGGGCAATCATTACGAAGCGCTTTCCCTGGCCATGGTGCGCTCCCTGCTCGGTAATCCGAAAATCGTTCCGGGTTACCCGGAAACGGGTTCGGGCGCAAACTATGCAGCCATGGAATGGCTGGACCTCGTGACGCCGCAAGGCGATTTGCGCATACCGGTCGACGAAAACGTCTCTGCGCTGATTCCCTACCACGGCTTCCAGGGCAGCTTCAACTATATCTCGATCGCGGATGTCATGGCCGAGCGCATCAAACCGGACCAGTTGCGCGGCAAGATCGTCCTGATCGGCACCACCGCACCCGGCCTCATGGACTTGCGCGCGACGCCCGTCGGCGCGGTCTATCCCGGGGTGGAGATTCACGCCAACCTGATCACCGGCATGCTCGACGGATCAATAAAATACCGGCCCGCCTACGTCCTCGGGGTCGACGTATTGCTGCTCCTGATTGCCGGTTGCGTGATGGTTTTCTTGCTGCCGTTGCTCTCGCCATTGCGCGCCACCCTCGTCGGGCTCGTCGTTCTGATGATCCTGTTGTCCGTCAATCTGTCATTCTGGGAGTACGGCAACATGGTTCTGCCGCTGGCCAGCGGCATGTTGCTGGTGCTGGCGTTGTACGCCCTCAACATGTCCTGGGGCTATTTCGTCGAATCGCGCAGCAAGCGCCAGTTGGCCGGCCTGTTCGGTCAGTACGTGCCGCCGGAGCTGGTGGATGAGATGAGCCGCGATCCGGAGAACTACAGCATGGCCGGGCGCAAGGCCGATCTGACCGTGCTGTTTTCCGACGTGCGCGGCTTCACCACCATTTCCGAGGGGCTGGAGCCCGACCAGTTGGCGACCCTGATGAACGAATACCTGGGGGCCATGACCGTGGTGATCCGCAAGAATCGCGGCACGCTGGACAAATATATCGGCGACGCGATCATGGCGTTCTGGGGTGCGCCGGTCGACGATGCCGAGCACGCCAGGCATGGCGTACTCACCGCGCTCGAGATGCAGGAAGCGCTGCTCGAGTTGAACAAGAGTCTTCTCGCCAAGGGCTGGCCCGAACTGAAGATCGGCGTCGGCGTCAACACCGGCACCATGACCGTCGGCGACATGGGTTCACCGGTGCGCCAGTCCTATACGGTGATGGGCGATGCGGTGAATCTCGGCGCGCGCCTGGAAGGCATCACCAAGCAGTACGGTGTGGGCATCCTTGCCGGTCAGGTGACGCGCGAACTGGTCAAGGAATTCTTCGTCTTCCGCGAGCTCGACCGCGTGCGCGTCAAGGGCAAGGTCGAGCCGATCTCGATCTACGAGCCGCTGGGCATTGCCGGAAAGCTGTCCCCGGAGGCGCTGGCGGAACTCGATCTCTGGGATCAGGCGCTCACCGCCTACCGCGCCCAGGATTGGGATCATGCCGAAGCCTTGCTGCAGAATTTATCTGCCAAGTCGCCGCATTACCTCTATGATCTTTACGGCAAGCGCATTGCCCACTGCCGCATCGAGCCTCCCGGCGAAGGATGGGACGGCGTGACCACGTTCGAAACGAAATAGGAGGAAACGGAAGGCATGGTTGCCATGGATACGAATGAAAACCTCTTTCGTCGGCTCGAGCAGCTCAACGAGATCGGCGCCTCGCTCTCCAAGGAGCGCGACATCGATAGTCTGCTGGAACAGATACTCGTCGCCGCCAAGAACATTACCCATGCCGACGGGGGAACGCTTTACCGGATGAGCGAAGACGGCAATTCCCTGCGCTTCGAGATCGTCCGTACCGATTCGCTGAACATCGCCCTGGGCGGGAGCACCGGCAAGCCCATTGCCTTTCCGCCGCTGCCGCTGAAAAACGAGCAGGGCCAGCCCAACAACGCGATGATCGCGGTGTGTGCGGCGATCAACGACAAGACCGTGAATATCGCCGACGCCTACACCGAGGTCGGCTTCGACTTTACCGGCACGCGCAAGTTCGACGCAATGACGGGTTACCGCTCGAAGTCGTTCCTGACGGTGCCGATGAAGAACCACCAGAACGAGATCATCGGCGTGCTGCAGCTGATCAATTCGATCGATCCGGGCAGCGGCGAAGTCGTGGTGTTTTCTTCGTCAGACCAGCAGCTCGCCGAATCGCTGGGCTCCCAGGCGGCGATCGCCCTGACCAATCGCCAGTTGGTGATTCAACTCGAAACGCTGTTCGAATCCTTCATCAACCTGATCAATCTGGCGATCGACGAAAAATCACCCTACACGGGCGGGCACTGCCAGCGCGTCCCGGAACTCACCATGATGCTCGCCGATGCCGTCAACAAGACCGATAGCGGTCCGCTCGCCGAGTTCCAGATGGGCGACAGGGATTTTTACGAACTCAAGATCGCCGGACTGCTGCACGACTGCGGCAAGGTGACTACACCGGTGCATGTGGTCGACAAGTCCACCAAGCTGCAGACTCTCTTCGATCGCATTGTCATGGTCGATACCCGCTTCGAGGTGCTGAAGCGCGATGCCGAGATCCGCATGCTCAAGCGCATCCTCGACGACCGTGCCGCCGAGCCTGAACTGCGCAGCGAATACCAGGAGCAAATCCGCCTGCTCGACGACGAGCGGGATTTCCTGCGCCGGGTCAACATCGGCGGCGAAGTGATGAGCGAAACCGACCAGCAGCGTGTGCGCGACATCGGCAGGCTGCGAAAATGGAGCCAGGCCCCTGGCGAAGAGGCGGATTTCCTCTCCAGCGACGAGATCGAGAACCTCACCATCCGCGCCGGCACCTTGACCGCGGGTGAACGGGAGACGATCAACCACCACATCGTCGCCACCATCAAGATGCTGGAAAATCTGCCTTGGCCCAATCATCTCAAGAACGTCGCCGAGTATGCCGGCGGCCACCATGAGCGCATGGACGGCAAGGGCTATCCCAAGGGCCTGACCCGGGACCAGATGTCGGTGCAGGCGCGCATGATGGGTATCGCCGACATCTTCGAAGCCCTCACCGCCGACGATCGTCCCTACAAAAAGGGCATGAAGCTGTCGCAGGCCATGGGCATCATGGCGAACTTCAAGAGAAACGGCCACATCGACCCCGACCTCTTCGATGTCTTCGTTCGCCAGGGCGTTTATCTGCGCTATGCGGAGCAGTTCCTCGATGCCCAGCAGATTGACGCGATCGACGAGGATGCCGTCCTTAAGTAGGCCTGCGCATCGCGGTTCTTCATCATCTCCGCTGTTTCAGCCATCCCCGAAATTCCCTGTAGCTTGCCAATCATCCTTGGTGAAGAAGGCAAGGCATGATTTCAGAGTATTTGTTCGCTTATTCACCGCGCTATAGTAAGATGCCGGACGGTATTGTCAGGCCTGCCGCTGCGTCATCCGCAGTCCGCAACGTGCGGGTCGGTTCGTTCTAATAAAAATTACGACAAGGGGGAGGAGGCATCAATGAAAGTACGCGATCCGCAAGATTTCTGGGCCGGTCTGATGTTCATGGTTTTAGGGTCAGCCTTTATGTGGCTGGCGCAAAACTATGCTTACGGCAGCGCCGCGAAAATGGGGCCGGGTTATTTCCCGACCATGCTGGGGGGGCTCCTCGTCGCGCTGGGCTTGATCACATTGCTGCGCGGTCTGGTGTTCGATGGCCAGGCAATCAGCCGCTTCAACTGGAAGCCGCTCATGCTGGTTATGGGCAGTGTGGTGGTCTTTGGCATCGCCCTGCCATGGCTCGGCCTGGTCGTCGCCATCTTTGCCATGGTGATCATTTCCGCCCTCGGGGGTCATGAGTTCAAACTGAAGGAAGTGCTGATTCTGGCCGTGTTGCTGACGATAGGTTCCGTGGCGGTTTTCAACTACGGTTTGCAATTGCAGTTTCCCATTTGGCCCTGGTAGGAGACGACGCATGGAAATCCTGAGCAACCTGCTGCTGGGCCTGTCGGTCGCCTTGACGCCTATCAACCTCGCTTACTGTTTCGCCGGCGTGCTGCTGGGAACCCTGATCGGAGTGCTGCCGGGAATCGGTCCGGTGGCCACCATCGCCATGCTGCTGCCGGCGACTTTCGCGCTGCAGCCAGTCACCGCCCTGATCATGCTGGCGGGCATCTATTACGGTGCGCAATACGGCGGTTCAACCTCGGCGATTCTGGTGAACATCCCCGGGGAAAGCTCATCGGTGGTGACCTGTCTCGACGGCTACCAGATGGCGCGCAACGGGCGGGCCGGGGCGGCCCTGTCGATTGCCGCCCTGGGCTCCTTCTTTGCCGGCACCGTCGCCACCATCCTGATTGCCGGCTTTGCCCCGCCGCTGGCCGAAGTGGCATTGAAGTTCGGACCGGCCGAGTACTTCTCGCTGATGGTGCTGGGTTTGACCGGGGCGGTGGTGCTGGCCCACGGCTCGCTCGTCAAAGCCGTCGCCATGATCGTGCTGGGGCTGCTCCTCGGCTTGGTGGGCACGGACGTGAACTCCGGCGTCTCGCGCTTTTCCTTCAATGTTCCCGAACTCTCCGACGGCATCAATTTCGTCGTCGTGGCCATGGGCGTATTCGCTTTCACCGAGGTCATCGTGAATCTCGAGTTGAAAGAGAAGCGCGAGGTCTTATTCAAGAAAGTAACCGGACTCTGGCCGACCAAGGCGGACCTCAAGGCGGTCACGCCGGCGGTGCTGCGTGGCACCGCCATCGGATCCATCCTGGGCATTCTGCCAGGTGGCGGCGCGCTGCTGTCTTCCTTCGCGGCCTACGCGTTCGAGAAGAAGGTGTCGAAGAATCGCGCCAACTTCGGCAAGGGCGCCATCGAAGGGGTTGCGGCGCCCGAGTCGGCCAACAATGCCGGGGCCCAGACATCCTTCATTCCGCTTCTCACCCTGGGCATTCCGTCCAACCCGGTGATGGCGCTCATGGTCGGTGCCATGACTATTCACAGCATCCAGCCGGGGCCGCAGATCATGACCGCGCAGCCGGAACTGTTCTGGGGAATGATCGCCAGCATGTGGTTAGGCAACCTGATGCTGGTGATCCTCAATCTGCCGTTGATAGGGATGTGGGTCAAGTTGCTGACGGTGCCTTACCGCATGCTCTTTCCGGCGATCCTGCTGTTTTGCGTGATCGGCATCTATAGCCTGTCGAACAACAGCTTCGATATCTATATGGGCGTGCTCTTCGGCTTCGTCGGCTATGTCTTCGTCAAGCTGGCCTGCGAGCCGGCGCCGCTGCTGCTCGGTTTCATTCTCGGGCCGATGATGGAGGAAAACTTGCGCCGCGCCATGCTGCTCTCGCGCGGCGATGCCACGGTGTTCCTCACCCGACCGATTTCCCTGGGGATGCTGATCGCCGCCGTCATCTTGCTGCTCATCATCGTCGCCCCCTCAGTGCGAAAGAAGCGCGAAGACGTGTTCGTGGAGTGATGGGGAACAAAAAACCCGCGCATTGCGCGGGTTTTTTCATGGTGCGTAGCGGATTATTTCTTGGCTTTTTTGCCCGCGACGGCAGCCTTGAATCCAGCCCCGGCGGAAAATTTCGGAACCGTGGTGGCGGCAATCTTCAGGGCTTCGCCCGTTCTCGGGTTCTTGCCGGTGCGTGCAGCGCGCTTGCTCGACTTGAATGTGCCGAAGCCGATCAGGGTCACGGTATCGCCCTTGGAGACGGTCTTGACCACCGCGGCAACGATTGCCTCGAGGGTCTTGCCCGCGGCGGCCTTGCTGATGTCCGCTGCCTTCGCAGCGATTTCTATCAGTTCTGCTTTGTTCATACGCTTCATCCCTTCATGAAATAGCCGGTTGGCAGCGGCCATTCTAGCGTCAATCCGGAGAAATGTGACAAGGTATGACCGGAGTCTTGGCCCAAGAACCGCTCTCAGTCGAGGCAGAGCGGCGGTTCATCCATCAGGGCGACCTGCTCGCGCAGTTCGAGGATGCGGTCCTGCCAGTAGCGTTGCGTATTGAACCAGGGAAAGGCCAGGGGAAAGGCGGGATCGTCCCAGCGTCGTGCGATCCAGGCGGAATAATGGATCAAACGCAGCGTCCGCAATGCCTCGATGAGATGGAGCGCACGGGCATCGCAGTCGTAAAAGCGCCGGTAGCCCGCCAGGAATTCGCCCAATTGCCGCTCCATCTCAGCCCGTTCGCCCGAGAGAAGCATCCACATATCCTGGATGGCGGGTCCCATGCGGCTGTCGTCGAAGTCGACGAAGTGCGGACCGGGGCTTTCTCCGCCCTCGCTCCAGAGCACGTTGCCGACGTGACAATCGCCATGCAAACGCAGCTTTGCGCAGGCGCCGGCGCGGGCAAAGCAGCGGGAAACGCCGGCCAAGGCCTGCTCGGCCACGCTGCTCCAACTCTCCCTGATGTCTGCCGGGATGAAGTCGTGGGTCAGCAAATAATCACGCGGCTCTTCGCCGAAGCTCGCGATGTCGAGCGCAGGGCGGTGGCGAAACGGCGTCAGGGCGCCGACGGCATGGATGCGTCCGATGAAGCGTCCCAGCCATTCCAGCGTTTCCGGGGCATCGAGTTCGGGAGCGCGGCCGCCATGTTTGGCGAACACGGCGAAGCGGAATCCGGCGAACACGTGCAAGGTATTCCCTGCAGCCAGAGACAGAGCCGGAACAACCGGAATCTCGTGCGCGGCCAGTTCCTGCAGGTAGGCGTGTTCCTCGAGGATGGCGGCGTTTGTCCACCGCCCCGGGCGATAGAATTTCGTCACGAGAGGCGACCCATCCTCCATGCCGACTTGGTAGACACGATTTTCATAGCTATTGAGGGCGAGCAGGCGGCCGTCGACGGGCAAGCCGACGCTCTCCAGGGCGTTCATGACACACTCCGGGGTCAGTGCCGAAAACGGTTGGGTTTTGACTGTTTCCATGAACGCTATTGTACGGGTTGATGGCCGCGTTGATCACCAATTGACACTCGGGGGCGAGCCTGACATTGTGTTCGGGTGTGAATTGTTCGATGAGGAAACGCAGCATGAATGAGCAACAGGCCGATGTGTGCGCCGTCGATGGCGCCATCATTTCTCGGCGCTCGGTACGGGGCTTCCTGCCCCGTCCGGTGGCCCGTAAGGCGATCGATGAGATCCTCTCCGTCGCGGCGCGGGCGCCAAGCGGCACCAATATGCAGCCCTGGCGAGTCCATGTGCTGTGCGGCGAGAGCAGGCAGCGCCTGGTCGACGCCTTGCTCCATGCCTTCGACAAAGAGGCGGGCCAGCACAGCAACGAGTACAAATATTATCCGGACGTGTTCTTCGAGCCGTATCTCGGACGGCGGCGCAAGGTGGGCCTGGATCTCTACTCCCTGGTCGGGGTCGGCAAAGGGGACATGGTCGGCAGGCGTGCGCAGAGCCGGAAAAATTATCAATTTTTCGGCGCCCCGGTGGGTATGATCTTTACCATGAACCGCAATCTCAACGCCGGCAGTTGGCTCGACTACGGCATGTTCCTGCAGAACATCATGATTGCCGCCCGCGTCCGCGGGCTGGACACCTGTGCCCAGGGGGCCTTCAACCTGTTCCACAAGGTTATACGCAAGGAGTTGTCGCTCCCCGAAGAGGACATGGTGATCTGCGGTATGGCTCTCGGTTACGAGGATCCCCAGGCGAGCGAGAATGCGTTGCAGACTGAACGGGTTCCCCTCGATGAGTTCGTAATTTTCAGCGACTGCTGAGGGCCGAGCGCGTTACCGTTCAGTTCTTGATGGGCGTGAGACCCTGCAGGATGGCATAGCGGATCAGTTCCGCGGCACTGTGAAGATCGAGCTTGCGCATGATGTTGCGGCGGTGGACTTCGACCGTGGCGGCGGCGATGTGCAGGCGGGCCGCGATCTCGGCTGCGTTCTTGCCCGCGGCGAGCAGTTGCAGGACTTCGCTCTCGCGTTGCCCCAGATGCGGCTTTTCGCTCTCCGGCAGCGGCTTCTTGCTTTCCGGTTGATCGCCGTCCGCCATGATGAGGGCAATTTCCGAGCAGAGGTAGTTCTGGTCCTGGGCTGCGGCGCGTATCGCGTGCACCAGTTCGGTGCCGCCGGATGCCTTGACCACATAGCCCTTGGCGCCGGCATCCAGCATCTGCTTGACGATGCGCCGGTCGAAATAGGTGGATAAGGCCACCACCTTGACGCCGGGGAAGCCGACGACTAGGCGCCGCGTGGTTTCGATGCCATCCAGTCCGGGCATGCCGATGTCCATGACGACGACGTCGGGGGGTGCCTCACCGACCAGGCGTAGGGTCTCGTTGCCGTCGCTTGCCTCCGCCACCACGTTGATGCCGTCTTCGTTTTCCAGCACCGAACGCAGGGCTTGCCGCAGTATCTTGTGATCGTCTGCGAGCAGGACGCGAATAACCATCAATGCGGCTCCTCTATAGATGTCGGCGGTGTCGTTTTCTCCATCGCGACCATGTCTTTGACTTCCATCCAGCATAACAAATCCCGCCGTATTGCGCTGTGGAATCTTGCCTTGTCCGAACATTCCGCTCCAGGGTTGGGGCGTGGCCTTCGCGTGATGCTAAAATTCGCGCCATGATACGTACCCGCTTCGCTCCCAGTCCGACCGGTTTCCTCCATATCGGCGGCGCCCGTACCGCGCTTTTCGCCTGGGCCTATGCCCGCCGTCACGGCG
>Ga0172380_10006089_pt1 | contig 14215 bp, 11 predicted proteins | sample Leawe162metaG_FD_119747 | JGI IMG/M metagenome (GOLD analysis project Ga0172380, IMG submission 119747) | Leachate microbial communities from a municipal landfill in Southern Ontario, Canada - Leachate well 162 metaG | ecosystem: Engineered > Solid waste > Landfill > Unclassified | place... | reverse complement strand
TTATTGCCGCAGCCGAGGAACAACATTTCTCAAAAGCTGCGGATCGTCTCTGTGTCACGCGTCCGGCGGTTTCCCGCATGATTTCCGATCTAGAGGAAGAGTTGGGAACGCAACTTTTCGAACGCAGCGCGCACCGGATCAAGCTGACTGCCGCGGGCGCCGTCATGCTTGAACGTCTGCGGGGTGTCATGAAAGAACTGACCCTGACTTTGGAGTTGACCAAGAGAGTGGGCTCAGGAAAATCTGGCATTCTGAACATCGGCCACGGTTCCTCCACCCTACATCACCCGCTGTTTCGCGCAAGCATCAAGCAGGTCAACGACGAATTCCCTGATGTCGCCTTGTCGTTTTTCGAGGGTACGCATGTCGACCAACTCAATGCCCTGAGGGACGGCACATTGCATGTCAGTTTCACGCACAGCCCGATATCGGAAAGTGTTCCCAAACGGCGGTCGCGCAACTTCAGTATTCCGACAGATGACGAGTCAGAATTTGTGCGGCTCCCGATCCAGACCGGCCGCCTCGCAGTGGCGCTCGCCAGTAGCCATCCCCTGGCCGCCCGCAAGAATCTGAAGTTGTCCGATCTCGCCAACGAGGCTTTCATCAACGTCCCTCTTTCGAGCACTAGCCCCAGCTCTGGGAAAATTGCTGCGTTGTGCATGGAGGCGGGGTTCGAGGCCAGGGTGGCGCAGGAAGTGAAGAACACCGAGGCGCAATTGAACCTGGTCGCGGCTGGAATCGGCATTGGACTCTTGGTGACTCTGCCGACTTCGCGCTATCCGGACGATATCAAAGTCATGCCTTTGCAGGGCGTCAAGTTAATGACGAAATTCGAGCTTCTGTGCTTGAAATCCCGTCAATCCGAACCTGTCATCAAGCAGTTCGAAAACATCGTGCGACGCCTCGTGATGCAGGATCATTTGCCGATGGATTGAAGATTCGAAGCTGCTAGAAAAGACTCCGTCCGTGGCAGACGCTACCTCTTCCGACCTCCTGCGAGCGGCAGCGATTTCTGTTCAGAGTAACTCACGCGTAACTTGCGCCGCAGAAAACATTACTCGACAACGGCTAGGGGCATACCATCTAATCGCTGCATGGAGGTCTACAGATGATTTTGGAGCCAAAAACCATAGCTGTTATCGGAGGCACAGGGGCGCAGGGTAGTGGGCTTTCGCTGCGCTGGGCGCGCTGCGGCCACCGCGTGGTGGTGGGCTCGCGCGATATGGAGAAGGCGGCGCGGGTGTGCGAAGAGATGCGTACGAAGGCGCCTGAAAGCACCATCTCCCATGCGTCTTACACCGAGGCCGCGGCCCAGGCGGAGATCGTGGTGATAACAGTTCCGTACGCCGCGCAACGTGCCAGCGTAGAGGAGATCCGACAGCATCTCGACGGGAAAATACTGGTGGACACTACGGTCCCCTTGAAGCCTCCCAAAGTCGCTCGCGTTCATCTGCCTGCGGGTGGCTCGGCCGTGGCGGCTTTGCAGGAATTGCTCGAAGAATCCACACGCTTGGTGTCGGCCTTCCAGAACGTGTCGGCCCGACACCTGCGGGACCTGGATCACATGATCGACTGCGATGTCCTGGTCTGTGGTGACGATGCGGACGCGCGCGAGACAGTTATCCGCCTTGCGGGCGACATCGGTCTGCGCGCCTGGCATGCGGGCGCCTTGTGCAACTCCACGGCCGTCGAAGCGCTGACATCCGTCCTCATTGCGATCAATATGCGCTACAAGGTGGACGGATCGGGAATTCGCATCACTGGTATTCCCGACGCCAAGGGCGCCTAGGATGAGCGAGGGCACCTTAATGCCACTGCATAGGCCACGAGAAATTCGCTTGATTGGACTCTGCGGCGTGCCGCTGGTCCAGCGCGGCGACGACCTGGCGGAGATCATCGAGCGGGCTGTCAGCAATAATGGCCTGCGGCTCGAGGACGGGGACGCCATCGTCCTGGCGCAGAAGATCGTGTCGAAAGCCGAAGGGCGGCAAGTGCGTCTGGCTGATGTGCAGCCGTCCGCGCGAGCGATCGAACTGGCTGCGGCAACGGGCAAGGATCCGCGCCTCGTGGAACTGATCCTGTCCGAATCGGAGGAGGTCCTGCGTTACCGTCGCGATGTGCTGATCGTTGCCCATCGCCTCGGTTTTGTCATGGCCAACGCCGGCGTCGACCAATCCAACATCGCTGACGGCGACGAGACCGCGCTGCTGCTCCCTGTAGATCCTGACGCTTCCTGCCGTAACCTGCGTGCCGCGCTGCGCCAACGATGTGACGTGGACATTGCAGTGGTCGTGAACGACAGCCATGGACGTGCCTGGCGCAATGGCGCTGTTGGCGTGTCGGTTGGAGTGGCTGGCATGCCAGCCCTGCTGGATCTGCGTGGGCAGCCTGACCTCTTTGGCCGAAAGCTCAAGGTCACGGAAGTGGGCATGGCCGACGAACTGGCCTCGGCAGCCTCCATGCTCATGGGGCAGGCTGGAGAAGGTTGTCCGGTCGTGCTGTGCCGTGGCTTGCTGTATGTACGTGCCGACGGCCGTGCACGCGACCTGGTCCGGCCACGGCACTTGGATTTTTTCCGATAGGGAACGGCCATGATTCTTGCACTTGCAGGCGGTGTCGGAGGCGCGAAGCTCGTCTGCGGGCTCGCTGGCCTACTGCCTGCCGAGGAACTGACCGTGGTCGTCAACACTGGCGATGACTTCGGCCATTGTGGACTTCATATCTCACCGGACATTGATACGGTGATGTACACGCTGGCGGACCGCAACAATCCGCAGACTGGCTGGGGCCTCGCCGGGGAAACCTGGAATGCGTTCGGCGCGCTGGAGCGGCTGGGCGGACCGGCTTGGTTCCAGCTTGGAGACCAGGATCTCGCCACCCACCTGCAGCGCACGCAACTGCTGGCTGCAGGCGCTACGCTTTCCGAGGCGACGCAAGCGCTGTGCCTTGCGTTCGGCCTGAGTCACTTCATAGCGCCGATGTCCGATCAGACGGTTCGCACCATCGTGCATACCAGCGAGGGGGCCCTCGAATTCCAGCACTACTTTGTGCGGCGCCGCTGCGAGCCAGAGCTTAGGCGCGTCGAATTTTGTGGCGCGGAATCAGCCGGCCCGTCACCCGCGTTTTTGGCAGCACTGTGTGCGCCCGTCCTGGATGCGGTAGTCATTTGCCCCTCGAATCCCTACCTCAGCATCGCCCCCATCCTTGGACTGTCGGGTGTACGCGAGAAAATCAAGGCACTGGCAGTGCCACTCGTTGTCGTCTCGCCCATTATCGGAGGGCAAGCGGTCAAAGGCCCGACGGCCAAGATCATGCGTGAGCTGGGTTGTGAGCCCTCTTCTCTCGAGGTGGCGCGATTCTACTCAGACATCGCCGATGGCATCGTTATCGACGAGTGCGACCAGACGCTGGCGCATGACATCGAAGCCTTGGGGCTTGCGGTCCACGTGGTGCCTACGCTCATGAGGAGTCGCAATGATCAGCTTCAGTTGGCACAGTCCACCCTGAATTTTGCATCGACCTTGCGTCAGGGAAGCAGCTCTTCCGCATCGCAATGAGTAGTCCCTTCGTGCTGATTCCGGTCAAGTCCCTGGCTGCTGGGAAAAGCCGCCTGGCGGGGCTGTTGGAGCCGGGTGCCCGGCGCTCGCTCAATCAGTATTTCCTTCGCAAGTCGTTGGCGACTGCCATAGATTTCACCGGCCCGGAACGCTGCGCCATCGTCAGTCCCTGCGATGAGGTCTTGAAATTTGCGCGCAGTCTTGGTGTGCACGCAATTCGACAGTGCGGACCTCAAGGGCTCAATCCTGGCGTGACACAAGGCCTGCGCGAACTGCGCTACCAAGGGGCAGGCGACGTGATCGTGATTTCATCCGACGTTCCCAATGTGCTGCCCTCGGATTTTTGCGTCGCAAACGACCTCGGCAAGCGCAATGGGACCGTTGTGATCGGTGCCGACCGGCATGGAGTGGGTACCAATTTGCTCTTTGTCCCCGCGGGTGTTTGGCTACGCTTTCAGTTTGGTGCCCATAGCCTTGTGCTTCATGTCCAGGAGGCGCGCCGCGTGGGCGGAGAACCGCTTGTGCATGTCAACGAGCGAATCGGCTTTGACGTGGACACGCCCGACGACTTCCAACGCTGGGAAGGATACAGGCCAAACTGCTCAAGTCTAAAGGCTCGCGAGTAGCCATCCCCAGGCATGCATGGACGCCCGGGGGGTCTCCCATTGGACTAGCGCCTTACCGTTCAAGCACGCGCTGCGGATAACGGCAAAGTGAATGCCGCAAGCCATTGAACCGCGTCGCAGGGTGACTCGTAGGCGCCTCCCGCCAGTCTGCCGCCCTGACGGGAAAAGCCTCTTGCAACTCGACGGCGACTTGCCTTGCCACGGCTCGCCATTGCCCGCCTTCCCGTGATGTTGCCGATGCGGACCGGGTTCTCGACGATGACCAGCTGGCCGAAGCTCTCGGTCGGCTGTGCCGCGGGAATGAGACGGATCGTCTGCGTCAGTCGCCGTTTATGTAGACCGTCTTCTGATATAGAAAGCCTTCGATATGGTCGCGGCCACCTTTCAAGCCGTAGCCGCTGTGCTTGGTTCCGCCGCCAAAGCCGACCGCCGGATCGGCCACCCCATAGCAATTGACCCAGATTCTGCCGGTCCTAATGCCGTGCATCATCTTCGTAATCGTTCCGATATTGGTGCTCCACACGCCGCCGGCGAGGCCGTAATCCGTGTCGTTGGCCAGCTTGAGCGCTTCATCGATCGTGTCGAATGGAATTACCGAGGCCACTGGCCCGAAGATTTCCTCGCGGGCGATTCTCATGTGGTTGTTAACGTTGCTGAACACCGTCGGCGCGACAAAATAGCCTTCGGCCAGTTCACCGCCCAGCCGGTTGCCGCCCACCGCCAAGTCGGCACCATCCTCGCGGCCGATCGACATGTAGCCCAGCACCCGCTCCAACTGGCGCTTGGAGATCAGCGGACCCAACTGTGATGTCGGGTCGAACGGGTCGCCCACCTTGAGCTTCTTGCTGAACTCGACCAGTCTGGAGACGAATTCCTCCTGAATGCTGCGCTGGACAAAGACGCGCGTGCCGGCAGAGCAGATTTGTCCGGAGTTGTTGAAGACCCCCATGGCCGCCCCCGATATCGCCTTGTCCAGATTGGCGTCGGCAAAAACGATGTCCGGCGACTTGCCGCCCAGTTCGAGCTGAATGCGCTTAATGTTGCCCGCCGAGGCCTTGATGATCTCGCGGCCGGTGACTGTGGAGCCCGTGAAACAGACGCGGTCGACGTCCATGTGGGCCGATAGAGCCGCGCCGGCCTCTGCACCATAGCCGGTGACGACGTTGATGACGCCCGGGGGCACGTCGGCTTCCATGAGCAGCTGCGCCGTGCGCAGCGTGGTCAGCGAGGCGTCCTCGGCTGCCTTGATCACTGCGGTGCAGCCGGTGGCCAGTGCGCCGCCAATGATCCACCACATGCTGATCATCGGGGCATTCCAGGGAATGATGCCACCGACCACACCCACCGGCGCCTTCAGCGTCAAGGTGGTGAAATTGCCGGGCAAAGAGTTCGGGATGGTGGTACCGGCCCAGTTCATGGCCTGACTGGCGAAGTACATGACGGTCTGGATCAGCCCGTTCTTCATGGCGCGGGTGCGCGTGATCGGCGCACCCATGTCGAGGGATTCGATCGTGGCCAATTCCTCAAAATTCGCTTCCAGGACATCACAGATGCGCAACATCAGCGCGTAGCGTTGGTGCGGGGTGAAGCGGCTCCAAGGGCCAGTGAAGGCGCGGCGCGCGGCGACGACCGCCGCGTCGACGTCTTCCTGTCGACCTCGTGCCAGTGTGGCCAGCACCTTGCCTGTGGCGGGATTGAAAGTCTCGATGCTTTCGCCAGACAGCGAGGGTTGCCACTTGCCGTCGATGAAATGCATCTTGTCCGGGTTGGACAAAAACTGCGACCGTGCGGTCGCTGAGGAATCGTTCATAGCATTGCTCCTTAAAAATCAAATGGTTCGCTCACTGCGCCGGACGATCCGAGAGGATCATGTCTGCGGCTTTCTCAGCAATCATGAGCGCCGCCGCATTCGTGTTGCCCGAGGGCGTGGTGGGCATGACCGAGGCATCGACGACACGCAGGGCTTGCACCCCGCGCACACGCAGCTGCGGATCGACGACCGCCAGGGGATCGGAAAGTGCCCCCATCCTGCAGGTGCCCACCAGGTGGTAGGCGGTCATGCCGTAGCGACGGATGAAGTCCAGCCATTCGTCGTCAGTCGTGCAGACTTGTTTCGGAAATATCTGCTCGGCGACGATGTGCTTCATTGCCTGGCTGTTCAGGATGGCAGAACTGTGCTTGAGCGCCTTGATCAGGATCCTGCGGTCGCTCTCGGTATCCAGGTAGTTGGGCTGTATCAAAGGCGCTTGATTCACGTCCGGTGACTGGATCCGGATGAAGCCGCGACTTTCGGGGCGAAGTCGCCAGGCGCCCGAGGTGACACCGGGCACGTCGTCGAGCTGACGGGTCATCCCTTCCTTGAAGCTCGCGGGGGTAAACGTGACTGCGTAGTCGTTTTGCGGCGATGAAGGCTCCTCCTTGCCGAATCCATACACCACTGCCGTGCTCATCGCGAGGATGGATGGGCGGCCCAACATCCAGGAAGCGATTTCCCTCAGCAAGGGCAGTCCCCGGGCGCGGCCGTTGACTGTGTCGACACCGTCGTGGGCGCGCATCACGATGCGCGCCGCATAGTGGTCGCACAGGTTTTCGCCAAGACCCGGTAGGTTGGCGGCCACGGGAATGCCGAGCTCCTGCAACAGCGGGGCCGGTCCGATGCCCGACAGTTGCAGCAGCTTGGTAGTGTTGACCGTGCCGGCACTGATGATCGTGCACAACCTGGCCTTGGCTGTGCGCACGGCCCGGTCATCGCCGATGACGTATTCGACGCCGCTGGCCCGACCTTGTTCGACCAGGACGCGGCGTACTAGGGCATGCGTCAAGACCTTGACGCCGAAGCGCCGGCGGGCCGGGTGCAAGTAGGCATGCGCGGCGCTCCAGCGCTTGCCTTTGAGGATAGTGGCCTGCGTGTGGCCCACCCCAGCCTGCGTGCGGCCGTTGTAGTCCGGGTTCCAGGGCAGGCCGGTTTCGATGGCCCCTTGAATGAAGCTGTCACACAGCGGATCGGGACGCGCACGCTCGGTGATTGGCAAGAGCCCTTCACGGCCGCGAAACTGATCCTCACCCCCGCCTATGTAACACTCGTTGCGGAGGAAATAGGGAAGCACCGAGGCGTAGTCCCAGCCATGCGCACCGAGCTGAGCCCAGTTGTCATAGTCGCTCGATTGCCCGCGGCTGAAGATGGTTCCATTGACCGCGCTCGAACCGCCGAGGGTCTTGCCCTGTACAAAGGGAATCTTGCGACCCAGCGTATTGGGCGTGCCCTGATGCTCGAACTGCCAGGTGAGCCTGGGGTTCGTGTAGGTCTTCATGAAACCGGTGGGAACCCGGATGTAAGGGTTGGTGTCCGCCGGGCCGGCCTCGAGGACGCAAACGCTGTGCCCTTTTTCGGCTAGGCGGTAAGCCAGCACGCAGCCCGCAGAGCCGGCGCCTACGATGACGTAATCGAAGATCACGATCCGACAGACCGGCTATTCAGGCCTGATGTTGGCCGCCTTGATGACCGGCTCCCAACGCGCCATCTCCTCTTTGACCTTCTCCGCCATCACATCGGCGCCACCGGAATTCTTCGACGTGACGCCCAGCGAGCGCAGGCGCTCCTGGAAGGCTGGGGCGGCAATCGCCTTGGCAAAGGCATCCTGCAATTGCCTGGCCACCGGCGCCGGCGTGGCCTTGGGCACGAGGAAGCCCCAGCTGATCGAGGGCGTGAAATTCTTGTAGCCCAACTCCACCATTGTCGGCACGTCGGGCATTGACGGAGAGCGATCCGTGCCCGTGATCGCCAGGGCATTCAGGCGGCCGGCTTTTACGTTGGAAATCGAGTCGACCTCCGCTGCGAAGTAGTAGTCAAGGCGGCCGCCGATCAGGTCAGCCATCGCCGGACCGTTGCCTTTGTAAGGCACACTCACGGCATCCACGGCCATCGCCCGCTTGAGCAATTCGCCCGACAAGTGGCTCAGGGAACCGGAGCCACCGTGGCCGAACGAGATGCCGCCTGGTTTGGATTTTGCGTAGGCAACGAGATCGGGCAACTTGCGGTTGGGAGAAATACCCGGGGTCAGAAGCACCAGCGGTGCTTCGAACGAGTAGGACAGGGGCGTGAAATCACGCAGCAGGTCATAGGGCAGGTTGGGATGCAAAACTTGGTTGATCGCCAGGGTGCTGGTGTACTCCAGGATGGTGTAGCCGTCCGCAGGTGCCCTGGCGACATACAGTGTCCCCGGCACCGCCTGACCACCTGCGCGGTTCTCGACGATGACGGACTGACCCAGTGTCTCGCCCAAGGGTATGGCGATCGTCCGGGCCAGGATGTCGCCGCTGCCTCCGGCACCAAACGCGACGATGATGGTCACGGGTTTAGAGGGAAACTTGTCCTGGGCCTGCAATAGCGGCGCAGTCGCCGCAAGTGCGAGAAGGATCAGGGTTGACTTGAGAAAGTGCGTAAATCGATTCATTGAATACTCCTGTTTAAGTTGCTGACACGGTAATAAATGGCCAGTACGCAGGCCCTCAGTGGCTACCCAGGTAAGCGGCACGGACGGCGGGGTTGTTGAGTAACTCTTTGCCTGTGCCCTCTAGCTGCACGCAGCCGGTCTCCAGCACATAGGCGCGATCCGACACCGCCAGGGCCTGGTTGGCCATCTGTTCGACAAGCACGATCGTCACGCCGGCGTCCCGCAGATGGCAGATGGAGCGGAAGATGTCGGCTGTGATTTGTGGCGCGAGGCCAAGCGATGGCTCGTCGAGCAGCAGCAGCTTGGGATCGCTCATCAGCGCACGCGCGATGGCCAGCATCTGTTGTTCGCCTCCCGAGAGGGTGCCGGCCGGCTGGTTCTGGCGCTCCTTGAGGCGCGGAAAGCGTGTGAACTCGCGTTCGATCCGAATCTCAACCTGCTGCTTGTCCCAGCGGATGAGGTAAGCGCCCAGCATCAGGTTGTCGCGCACGGTCTGGTCCGCAAACACCCCGCGCCCCTCGGGCGACAGAGCGATACCCAGGCCGACCCGCTCGTGCGCGGGCTCCCGGCTACAGTCGGCACCCTCGAACAGGACGCGGCCACCGGTCAGGGGCACCAGTCCGGCGATGCCCTTGAGCAGGGTGCTCTTGCCGGCACCGTTGGCGCCGATGATGGACACGACTTCCCCGGCATTGACGTGCAGGGACACGCCCCTAACGGCCTGGATGGCGCCGTAGGCTACATCGACGTTGTGCAGTTCAAGCATGACAAGCCTCCCCGACGGAGGAACTGACAGGGCGTTGGCTGGCGTCGGTATCGGCGTCAACACCGAGATAGGCGGTGATGACTTTGGGATTCGCCTGTACCTCGGCTGGCGTGCCCTCGGCGATCTTCACCCCGTAATCCAGCACGATCACGTGGTCGGAAATGCGCATCACAAGGTCCATATGGTGTTCGACCATCAGGATGGTCAGGCCCAGCCGGCTGATACGCACCAGCAGCTCGCCCAGCTCGGCCGTTTCCTGTGGGTTCAGGCCGGCCGCGGGCTCGTCCAGAAGCAGCAACTCCGGGTCAGTGGCCAGTGCGCGCGCCAGCTCCACCCGACGTTGAAGCCCGTAGGGCAGGCTGCCCGCCGGCTTGTCAATCAGGTGGGCTAGGTCCAGCATCTGCAGCAGGGCCAGCGAACGCACGCGGGCCGCCGCCTCCTCCTTTCGCGTGGAAGGTAATGCGAACAGCGAACTAAATAATGTGTTGCGCATGCGCGAATGGCGCCCCACCATGACGTTGTCCAGCACGGACAGTCCGCCAAACAGGCGCAGGTTTTGGAAGGTGCGTCCGACTCCCATGGCGCAGATGGAATGGGGCGACTTGCCGACCAGGCTCACGCCGTCGAAGGCGATCCGGCCTGAGTCCGGGCGCACGATCCCCGTCAACAGGTTGATCAAGGTGCTCTTGCCGGCGCCGTTGGGGCCGATCAAGGCATGCAAATGGCCGCGCTGCAGTTCGAATGACACGTTCTGAGCCGGGCGCACGCCGCCGTATGCCTTGCAGACGTCTTCGACGACCACCAGCGGACCGCCCTCGCGGCTACGCGTGAAGGTGACCTCCGGCTGGTTCGCACCTACCGCGGGCGCGGTTCGCTCCTTGCGTTTGCGCCGCGACCACCATGCATCGAACGTGCCCATCACGCCACCAGGCATCACATACAGGGCGAACAGCAGCACCGCGCCATAAACGAAATGCTGCACGGCCGGCCACTTTGACAGCGTCGCATCGATGAGGGTCAGCACCACGGCGCCCGCAACCGGCCCGTAAATCGACCCCATCCCGCCGAACAGCACGAGCAGCAGTATGAAGATCGACAGGTTCAGGGTGATGAAGTCGGAGTTGATGTACTGAGCCTGCAAGGCCACCATGCCACCGCCGAGACCGCAGGTCATGGCGGCGATCGTGAACGCGGCGACCTTGGCACGGTAGACGCGCACCCCGACCGAAGCGGCCGCAATTTCGTCTGCTTGTAGGGACAGCAGCGCCCGTCCGAAACGGCCCCTGATCAGATTGCGCATCAGCAAATAGGTGATGACCGACAGACCGATGCCGAGCCACACCCACTGCCTGGTATTTAGTGGGACACCATTCCAGAGAAGGGGACGGACACCGTACAGCCCTTGCGCGCCCCCGAACATGTCAGTCCATTCGGTGGCGAGTTTCTCGACCACGATGCCGAAGGCGAGTGTCACCATTGCCAGGTAAGGGCCCTTCACGCGCAACGCCGGCAGCGCGATGAGCACCCCGAACAGGCCGGAGATGAGCACGGCCAGCGCCAGAGCGTTCCAGGCACTCATCCCGGTGTGGACGGTCAGCAGCGAGGCCGTATAGGCCCCGGCCGCGAAAAGGCCTGCCTGCCCGAGAGACTTCTGACCGGCGTAACCCACAAGCACACCCATGCCGGCGGCGCACAGGTAGTACACGCACATCATGAAGCCGATGCGCAAGTAGTAGTCGTTGGATAGCACGCCAGCTGTAGTGCAGAGCGCGGCGGTAACGACGGCCACGATGACCAAGTGCCGCAATCCGTTCATACCTTGTCCACCACCTTGGTGCCGAACAGGCCGTTCGGCCTGAGCGCCAGCACAACAATCACTAGCACGAACACAGCGACCTCGCGCCACTGGGCCGACCACAGGTTGATGAAGGACTCCAGCACCCCGAGCAGAAAGCCGCCGAACACGCAGCCGCGCGCGTTGTCCAGGCCACCGAGGATGGCGGCGGAAAAGCCCTTGAGACCGACCGCGACGCTCATGAACAGGGACACCTGAATGATGGGCGCCAGCAGGAACCCCGACAGGCCTGCCAGTGCGGAGCTGACCACGAAGGCGCCCACCATCAGGGCTGTGACGTTGATGCCCATCAGGCCCGCCACCTCCGGCTTGTGCGCCACCGCGCGCATGGCCTTGCCGATCATGGTCTTGCGCATGACATGGTCGAACCCCAGCATCACGACGGTTGCGACCCCGAACGTCAGCAGTTCCTGCGGTAACAGCCCGACCCCGAACAGTCGGATCACGTCGCCGCCGAACAGGCCGGGGACCACCACGGACTTGGGGCCCCAGATCGCCATGCCGATGCTTTGCAGAATGATGCCGAAGCCGAGCGTGCTCATGATCCAGGCCATGCCGGGCCGGCTGGCGAACGGCCGCACGCCCAGCACGAAAAGCAGCCAGCCGAGCAGGCCCATTCCGACCAATGCTGCCAGCAGCGCCAGCATCTGCGTCGAAACCTCGGGCTGGGCACCGCTGAACGTGGTCGAAGCCATGGGGATTCCCATCGACACGAACATCACGGCCACCCCGATGAAGGCGCCTGCCGACACGAAGTCTCCGTGGGCGAAATTGACTGTTTTGGTCGTGGCAAATGTCACGCTGAAGCCCAGCGCGATCAACGCATAGGCGCTACCGACCACCAGCCCGCTGAGCAGTGCCTGTAAGAGAGAATGGTCCATTGAATCCTCGCGTGACAGGAACAGGTCAGTGGTGGCACCGACCCGGTTCCAGATTTGCGACCAAGTTAGCGGTTCATGTCGGCGGCGGTCAGCGACTTGATGACATGGTCGCTGTATTCTGCGAGATTGCCGTCGACCCAACGCACCCACTTCATGTCGGCAGGCGTCAAGGCTTCGCGCTGCGTCTTGGAGTACGGTTTGTTGTAGGACTTCATTACGCCCTGCACTGGTACCACCAGATTCTCAAGCGCTTCGCGCACCTTGGGGCCATCGCTGCTGCCCGCTTGTCGCATGGCCGCGGCAAGCAGCAGCGTGGCGTCGTGGCCCTGCATGGCGTAGATGAACGCACTCGGCGACGCCAGTTTGGAGCCGATTCGTTCAAACAACTTCTTTTGCGCCGGAGTGTCGGGGTTGACGAACGGGCGCAAGAAGATTGCTCGTGACGCCAGCGTCTTGCCGGCTGCATCGAAGTAGGTGATGTTGTCGGCAGCCGCGGAAGCCAGGAAGGTCGGGAAATAGTTGATTTTTTCCATGCTGCGCAGCAATAATCCCATGGGTGTGCCTTGGGCCCACACCAGCACTGTGTCAACGCCGGCGGACTTCATCTTGTTCAGTTGTGAGGTCATGTCGGTGTCGGACACTGCGAACTTCTCGGCCGCCAGTGGCGTCAGACCATGGACCTTCGCGAGTTCCTGCAAATCACGCAGGCCGCCCTCGCCATATCCGGTGGTTTCGGTCAGCAGGCCAATCTTGGTGGTGCCACCTTTCTTGGCGTACGCCATCAGACCTGCGGCCTGCGCACGGTCGTACATGGAGAGGCGAAAGAAGTAGTTATCAGCGCCCGCTGAGAGAGGCTTGGTGATGTCGGTTGCCTGGGCATTCGACTGCATCGAGATGATTTTCTTCTCGTTGGGAATGCGCTTCCAGGCCATGGCGTTGCCGGAGTTGGTGGGGCCGAGCACCGCGACCACCTTCTCGTTGTCGATCAGCTCCGACATGTTCTGAATCGACTTCGCTGGCTGGGCCAGGTCGTCGCGCACGACCAGCGTCAGCCTTCGCCCCAGCACGCCGCCTGCGGCATTGATGTCGTCAATCGCGGCCTGTATGCCCAGCACCGCGGCCTTGCCACTCTGAGCGGTCGGGGAAGCCGAGAGATCGCCGTTGTAGGCCAGCTTGATATCTTGGGCCTGGACGTGCACGGTTGCCAGCAGTGCGCTCACCAGCGCCCCCCGCTTGAAGAATGAAACGAGCTTTGCCACGGTGGGCAGTGAATGGTTCATGATGTCTCCTAGGTGTCGTTGGTATGAATCGGAAGCGAATTAGTTGCTGCAAGTTGGATGCCAATCGGGCCCGCAATAAGGAGGGTGTTAACCCGAACAAAAGTGATGCCGACGGTCTCCGAAATCGGGAGAAGTTCTGCACTGAGTGTCATATGTGTCTGCGCCTTGAACACCGTGTCTCGCAGGTGAACAAGTGCCGCAAACTCGGCGGATAGTCGCCTTGCGCGCGAAGGGCTTTCATGTCAGCGACCTGCCCCGGCGTCGGTTGCCGATTGAGCTTTCCGCGCCAGCCGCAACGGCGGCCCATGCGCGTCATTCCGATGCGGTCGAAGGTGCGCGTGGGGCTGAATTCCGTACCCTGGAAAGACACGAAGATGTGCTCTTGGATGAGCGTTCGCCCGAGCCGCTCGACCGGAATCGGTCCGGTCATTCGCGTGACTGCGGCAAAGTCAACGCGCCCTGTTTCGCCCGAAATGAAGACCTTTCGTCGCTGGAAATCCCGTTGTTCCATTGCTCGTGCCAATTGTGTTGTGTGTTGCTGAACCGGGTGCACGTCAGGCAGCTGGCGCTGGCTTGCCAAGAGTCTCTGGCAGGCGATACGCACGAATGGCAGTCCCCGCGAAGAGCTCGAACTTCTCGTCCTCGGAATAGCCGCTGGCGACGCGCTTGAACGTATTCCACAGCACCCGCCCAGAAACACCGCACTTGTCGGGCGGAAAGTTGCTCTCGAACATGCAGCGGCTCGGCCCGAATGCCTCGATGCAGGTTTCAATTAGAGGCTTCCAGGCTGGGGCCA
>Ga0172380_10006088_pt1 | contig 14216 bp, 9 predicted proteins | sample Leawe162metaG_FD_119747 | JGI IMG/M metagenome (GOLD analysis project Ga0172380, IMG submission 119747) | Leachate microbial communities from a municipal landfill in Southern Ontario, Canada - Leachate well 162 metaG | ecosystem: Engineered > Solid waste > Landfill > Unclassified | place... | reverse complement strand
TATCTGAATCGTGGCGAAAAACTGGGTATAGAGAATCCTGATCTCGACGAACGAATGGCAGAAATTATCAATGATGTCGAACTGGATGACGACCAACGACGAAAACTGGAAAGGGAATTTAAGCGTGATTATCCTATTTTGACCGCCGAAAGCAGGCTGGATGCGATAGCCAAGGACTTGGTATGGCATTTCAACGATCGTGGCTATCAAGGTAAGGCTATGTTTGTGGCATTGGATAAACCGACAGCGGTGCGCATGCATGGTTTGGTAATGAAGTATTGGCCGGTGTATGTCGCCGAACTGAAGCAGCGTATTGCTGATGCGGAGGATCAACAAGAAGAGTTGCAACTTAAGCATCATTTGAAACGGGTTGAAGAAACTGAAGTATGCGTTGTGGTCAGCAGCGAACAAAATGAGGTGAATAAATTTGCAAAGCTGGGCTTGGATATAGAGCCACATCGCAAAAAAATGGTGGACCGCGATTTGGAGACCGAATTTAAGGATGAAAACAATCCTTTTCGGTTGGTAATAGTCTGTGCGATGTGGATTACCGGTTTTGATGTGCCGTGTTTGTCGACTGTGTATTTGGATAAGCCCATCAAAGGTCATACCTTGATGCAAACCATAGCGCGTGCTAACCGGGTCTATGACGATGAGAAGGAAAACGGTTTGATTGTCGACTATGGCAATGTTTATAAGCAATTGGAAAAAGCCTATGCCGTTTATGGTGAAGGCGGTGACAAAGGAAAATCCAAAACGGGGGGTAAGGGTGGTGAGACAGGCAGGCCGGTAGAAAAGTTAGTGGAAATGGTAGGTGAATTAGAGTCAGCAATTTTGGCGGTCCGCGAATTTTTGAAGGAAATACAGTTTGATTTGGACAAGTTGATAAATGCCAATAGTGCGCTGGAAAGATTAAGCCATCTAAAGCAAGGGGCTAATGCGGTTTGTTTAAACGAAACCTCCCGAATTCAATTTGAAGTTGCAGCGCGAAATGTGTTTCGAAAATACAAGGCCTTGTTCCCGGAGCCTGAGGTTGAGCCTTTTCTGAAGCAATTTAATGCGATTAAAGCGATTTACGATCAGCTCAATCAAAAAATCATGCAGGCCGATATTAGCGATGTTATTCGTAGGCTTCAGCAGGAAGTTAGCATCAGTGTCAGCACTCATAAAAATGAAGTTCGTGATGTCGATTATGTGGATTTAAGTTCATTAGATTTCGATAAACTTAGAGCTGCATTTGCTAAATCCAGTCAAAAAAATGTAGTTGTATTTGATCTGCAAGCCGCTATTCAGAAAAAGCTGGATCAAATGATTCAGCAAAACCCAATCCGTCTGGAGTTTTACGAGAAGTATAAAAAAATTATCGCCGAATATAACCGAGGTAAGGATATTCTGGCCGTACAGAAAGCTTTTGATAAGCTAAATGATTTTATGCAGAACGATCTGTCGTCGGAAATGAAACGGGCTATGCGCGAAGGCTTGGATGAAGAGACTTTGGCGATTTTTGATTTACTGAAAAAGCCGGAGTTGACGAAACAGGAAACGGATAAAGTCAAAGACGTAGCGAAACAGACTCTGGCGACCTTGAAAGCCGAAAAACTGAAAATCGAACGTTGGCGGGAAAGTACCCAGGTGACCGCACAAGTGAAAACCATGATTGATCACGGCTTACAATGGTTGCCGCAAGAGCCTTATCCGGATGAGGAGCTTGATATTAGAAGTTTACTGGTTTACCAGCATATCTATGCAAATTATCAGGGGGCGGGAGTTAGTCGGTATGGAAGTTTTTAGTGAAATAGCTGCCTGCAAGGTAATCTGACGTGCGTCATAATCAGCCCCAAGTACGTTGATATCAAACCTATGCTAACCATTGTGGCGCTCATCCCTACTATATATTGATTGCTAGGTATAAATGATCAACGTTTAATTATTGTTGCACAACACAATAACAAATCACATTACCTGACAAAACGTCACCTTCAAAATGCGCAATCAATGATTATAGAAAACGAAATAGCGTCGCTGTACGCCCGGATATAGGATGGTTTGATGCAGATATGGCTAGCTTTCGAATCGCCAGGCAATAGAAGGCTTTAGAATTGCTGGCAGATACCTGGCAGTTGTTACATTCAGCTTGAGTGAATCTGGATGTAATCGAACTAGATTATGAACAGGCTTTAGATAAAAATGCAGGGCCGGGTAATACCGGATTTTCTCTGGTTTGATTTTTACAGTATTTGAAATTGTTGTACCGGATGTTGTACCGAAACCCAATTTTGATGGCTTTCTGTTTTATTTGATTTTATAACTTATTGATTTTTTTGGTCGGAACGACAGGATTCGAACCTGTGACCCCTTGTCCCCCAGACAAGTGCGCTACCAGACTGCGCTACGCCCCGAATTTAACTGATTTTAAGCTTTTACCGGAACCGGCAAACAGGCGGTATATTACCACATGTTTGCCAAATGGTTACTTTAACAGCTCTAAAATATCCTCTAATTCACCTATCATTTGATGGATAAGTTGCTTGGTGCGCAGGGAGTCTTCCTTGGCAGTGTCGCTGGTCAAGTGCGCTCGAGCGCCGCCTATGGTGTAACCTTGCTCGTAGAGTAGGGCACGAATCTGGCGAATCAATAACACATCATGACGCTGGTAATAGCGGCGGTTTCCGCGTCGCTTAACAGGGCTTAATTCAGTAAACTCCTGTTCCCAGTATCGCAATACATGAGGCTTTACACCGCACAATTCGCTGACTTCGCCTATGGTAAAGTAGCGTTTGGCCGGTATGACTGGTAATTCGTTGTTATTACTGGGTTCCAGCATAGGCTTCTACTCGGGCTTTTAGTTTTTGTCCAGTTCTGAATGTTACTACACGACGTGGTGTAATGGGTATTTCTTCACCGGTTTTTGGGTTTCTTCCTGGGCGAGCGCTTTTATCACGCAGTTCAAATTTCCCGAAACCGGAAATTTTGACTTGTTCGCCACTTTCAAGTGAGCTTTTTATTTCTTCGAAAAATAGTTCAACGATTTCTTTGGCTTCCCGTTTGTTCAGGCCTAAATCTTCAAATAGTTTTTCTGCAATATCGGCTTTAGTTAATGCCACAATCACGCCCTCAATTTTGCATTTAGTTGTGCCGTCATATTTTCCAGCAGTCTTCGAAATATAGCATCAATTTCAGAGTCGGTAAGGGTTTGGGTGAAATCTTGTAAAATTAGACTCAATGCGACACTTTTAAACCCCTCTTCGATGCCTTTGCCTTGGTAAATATCGAAAATTGCCACTTCACGAACGGCGGCTTCTTTACTATTGTTGATACAGTCGATGATCTCTTGGGCGGTAACCTGCTGACGCACCAGGAGTGCCATGTCGCGGCGAACGGATGGAAATTTCGATAACTGGGTAAACTTAGGTATCGAGCGTTGCAAGATGGCGTCTTGTTCCAATTCAAAAAGGAAAACAGGGCTATCAAAACCCAATTGTTTTTCCAGGTTTGGATGCAGCATGCCCAGCAAGCCAACCACATTAGCAAAGGCATCGATAATCTCAGCGGTTTGGCCTGGATGTAACGCCGGATGTTGCGCCGGTCTGAATGTCAGGTCATGGGCCGATAAGCTTAACAAAGCTTCGATATCCGCTTTGATGTCGAAAAAATCAACGTTTCGGGTTTTTTCGCCCCATTGTTCGGCATAGGCGCTACCTAGTGCCAAACCTGCCAGCATTTTTTGTTGTAAGGTTTCATCTTCGTGACGCACAAAACGCAAACCGGTTTCAAACAAACGTACCCGAGTTTGTTGACGATTGACATTGTATTGAGCCGCATTTAATAAACCGCACCACAATGTCGTACGCATCACAGCCAGATCTGATGAAATCGGGTTTTGTATACGGATAAATTCAGCATTAGGCGCAACTGCGTTTTGTATGGCTTCATCGACGAAGCTGTAGGTAATCGCTTCCTGATAATCTCTATCCACCAGGCAATCTTGCAATCTGGCCAGGGATAAGGTTGCCTCAGGCGCTTTGCCCAGAGCTGCGCGCATCAGCAAGCTGCTGCTTGGCAGGTTGTTATAGCCAACGATACGGCCAATTTCTTCCAACAAATCAGCTTCTATGGCAATGTCGAAACGAAAGCCCGGTGGAGTGATTTCCCAGCCATCGGCGTTTTCAACAACCTGCATACCCAGGCCTTGGAACAGACTGGTAATTTCGTCGTTAGCTAATGTAATACCCAGGACTTTTTCAATGCGTTGTCGACGTAAATTAACCGGCTGACGGGCAGGGAGTTGTTCCTGGTTGATAACAGCATTGATAGGGCCGACGCTGCCGCCAGCAATCTCGACGATCAGTTGTGTGGCACGTTCCATCGCACGCTGTTGCAAGGTAAAATCAACCCCACGTTCGAAACGATGTGATGAATCAGTGTGCAAGCCAAATTTGCGCGCTTTGCCGGCGATGCTAAGGGGGTTGAAAAATGCACATTCCAAGAAGATATCTTGGGTTGTATCTGAAACAGCGCTAGCGCTGCCGCCCATCACACCAGCAAAGGCCAAGGCTTGCTTTTGATCGGCAATGACTAAGGTTTCGCCGTCCAGCTCAACGGTTTGATCGTTCAGCAAGCTCAAACTTTCACCGGCGTGACTGTTTCTAACCACTATGGGAGCGGACAACTTGGCGGCATCAAAAGCGTGCAAAGGTTGTCCCAATTCCAGCAATACATAATTAGTGACATCCACTACCGGGCTCAAGCTTCTAATGCCACTGCGACGCAGACGTTCCTGCATCCATAATGGTGTGACCGCATGTGCGTTGATGTTTTTGATCAAGCGTCCCAAATAAGCCGGACAGTCGTTAGGCTGTTCAATTTGAATGCTCAGGGTTTCCTGATGGTGTATCGGGTTGGCTTCGCATGGCAGTTGCTGAAACGTCAGTTTATTCAGAACAGCCACTTCGCGGGCGATCCCTTCTACACTAAGGCAATCAGCACGATTGGGGGTTAGGCCTAGTTCAATCGTGTGATCGTTTAGGTCCAGATAGTCGCGAATGTCACAACCAACCGGGGCATCGTCGACTAATTCCATCAAGCCCTCGGAGCTGGTCGCCATGCCCAATTCTTTTTCAGAGCACAACATGCCAAAGGATAATTCGCCGCGTAATTTGGATTCTTTTATTTTAAAGTCGCCAGGCAACACGGCGCCGATGAGCGCGGCGGGAATTTTTAAACCTGGACGGACATTGCTGGCGCCGCAGACGATTTGTAATGGCTGGCTTTGACCAACATTGACCTGGCAGACTTTGAGTTTGTCGGCATTAGGATGTTGTTCTGTGCTGATGACTTCGCCTACCACCACGCCACTGAATGACGCTGCAACCGGTTGCAGGGCGTCCACTTCCAGACCTGCCATGGTCAATTGTTCGGCTAGTTCTGCTGTATTTTCAGGTGGGTTGATGAATTCTCTCAACCACGCTTCACTTACTTGCATGACTCAAGTTGCCCTTAATTAAACTGTTGTAAAAACTTAAGATCGTTTTCGAAAAACATTCTTAAATCGTTAATGCCGTATCTCAGCATCGCCAAGCGCTCGACACCCATACCAAAGGCAAAGCCGGAATAGTGTTCGTTATCGATTTTGACCGATTTGAATACTTCCGGATGTATCATGCCGCAACCCATGACTTCCAGCCAGCCGGTGTGGCTGCAGACACGACAGCCCTTGCCATCGCAGATGACGCATTCGATATCGACTTCGGCTGAAGGTTCGGTAAATGGAAAATAGGATGGGCGAAAGCGTACTTGTATGTCTTTTTCGAAAAATGCCCGCAGAAATTCGAAAACCACGCCTTTTAAGTCGGCGAAGCTGACGTCGGTATCAACCAAAAAGCCTTCCACCTGATGAAACATGGGTGTGTGCGTTAAATCCGAGTCGCAGCGATAGACGCGACCAGGCGCAATAACTTTTAATGGTGGTTGCTCGGATTCCATGACTCGAATTTGCACTGGCGAGGTATGGGTTCGCAAAACCGTGTGCGCATCGAAATAGAAGGTATCGTGCATCGCTCGGGCTGGATGATGTTCCGGGATGTTTAGAGCGCCGAAGTTATGATAATCATCCTCGATTTCCGGCCCTTCAACCACATCAAAGCCTACGCTGGCAAAAATCTTGCTAATGCGACGCAAGGTAATGGTTACCGGATGTAAGCCGGCCACGCTTTGACCTCGGCCGGGCAGGGTGACATCGACGTATTCACTGGCTAGGCGAGCTTGAAGTTGTTCGGCTTCCAATGATTGTTTACGGCTGTCAAGCGCTTCCTGAAATGCCGTTTTGGCGGTATTGATAACTTGACCAACGCTTTTACGCTGTTCAGGGTCAAGATTGCCCAGCTCTTTCATGTGCTGAGTAAACAGGCCTTTTTTGCCGAGATAATTAACTCTTACCTGATCCAGCTCGGTAAGGTCATTTGCATGTGCAAGCGCTTGTAAGGCCTGCGTAAGAATTTCTTCGATACTAGCCGACACAGCTCAGCTCACTTTTTTAAATTTAGGAAGGATTACAATCTGATAGGTTTCTGTTGGCTCATAAGCCACTCAGAAAACTCCCCACATGAGTGGGGAGTTAAGCTTTCTAGTTTGCCAGGTTTGCCGGCAAATTAGACTGACTTATGGTTTGCTTTGGTGAGCGATGGCTATTTTAGCGATTTCTGCAAAAGCATCCATATCACGAACTGCCAAGTCAGCCAATACTTTACGGTCAACTGCAACATTGGCTTTGGTCAAACCATTTATCAAGCGACTATAGGAAATGCCGCACATGCGGGATGCCGCATTGATACGTACAATCCACAAGGCGCGGAATTGACGTTTTTTCTGTTTACGGTCGCGATAAGCATATTGGCCGGCTTTGATAACCGCTTGTTTTGCTACGCGATAAACTCGGCTACGGGCACCATAGTAACCTTTAGCCAGTTTTAAAATCTTTTTATGTCTTGCTCTAGCGGTGACGCCGCGTTTTACTCTTGCCATGTTCTTCTCTCTTTAAATGATGATGTTAAATCAACTGTAAGGCAGCATGCGCGCAATTAATGGCGCATCTGAAGGATGAACAATGGCTGTTTTACGCAGCTGTCTTTTACGCTTGGTGGATTTTTTGGTCAAAATATGACGTCTGTGCGATTGTTTGCACTTAAAACCGCCGGTGCCGGTTTTCTTAAAGCGCTTGCCTGCGCCGCTATGGCTTTTCATTTTTGGCATTTGTTTTCTCCAATGATTAAAAATAAAGTCCCTGAGATAAAACCCAGTGAGGCAAAATGCTTGGCCCCATTGAATTTTTGGCAGACAAAATCTACCACTACCCGGCTCTTCCCGAGCCGGCAAGCTGTTTTAGAAACAGCTAAAACTATTTTTTCTTTTTAGGACCCATGATCATGATCATCTGTCTGCCTTCCAGTTTAGGAAATTGTTCGACAGCAGCGACTTCTTCAAGATCGGTTTCTATGCGTTTCAGCAAATCCATGCCCAGTTCCCGATGCGACATTTCCCGGCCTTTAAAGCGCACGGTAATTTTAGTTTTGTCGCCTTCGTTGAGGAATTTGATCAAATTGCGTAACTTAACCTGATAGTCACCTTCTTCGGTGCCAGGTCTGAATTTGATTTCCTTAATCTGGATTTGTTTTTGCTTTTTCTTGGCAGCTTGCAGCTTTTTGTTAAGCTCAAACGAATATTTGCCATAATCCATGACTTTGCAAACCGGAGGATCAGCGTTGGGCGAAATTTCGACCAGATCCATATTTGCATCATAGGCAAGTTGTAATGCTTCTGTTATTGAAACAACACCGACTTGTTCTCCTTCAGCGCCAATTAGCCTTACCCGTCTAGCGGTAATTTCGGTGTTTAAGCGCGTTGCATCTTTTTTAGAGCTGATACCCTAATCCTCCAAGTTGTTATTATTTTCTGTCCGCAATCTCAGTTTTTAAGCGTTCAATTAACACGTCGACTGCCAGACTTCCCAGGTCATCACCCTTTTGGGTGCGAACTGCTACTGTTTGATTATCCATTTCTTTGTCACCGATAATCAGAAGATATGGCACACGCTGCATGGAATGCTCGCGGATTTTAAAGCCTATCTTCTCATTTCTCAAGTCAATTTTAATTCTAAAGCCTTGTTTTTCCAGTTCAAGCCGGATTTGCTCAGCATATTCGGCATGATGGTCGGTGATGTTCATGATCGCGACCTGTACTGGCGCCAGCCACAGCGGAAAATTACCCGCATGTTGTTCGATCAAAATGCCGATGAAGCGTTCCAGGGAGCCTAGTATCGCACGATGTAGCATTACAGGTACATGTCTTGCACTATCTTCACCGATAAATGCGGCGCCAAGCCTGTCAGGCATGGAGAAATCGACTTGAATTGTGCCGCATTGCCAAACACGACCAATGCAGTCTTTTAGGGAGAATTCGATTTTCGGGCCGTAAAATGCACCTTCACCCGGTTGCAGTTGCCAATCCAGGCCTTTGGTGTTCAATGCCAATTCCAGCGCGTTTTCAGCTTTATCCCACACGCTATCATCGCCGACCCGGTTTTCTGGGCGGGTAGACAGTTTAATAATAACTTCTTCAAAGCCGAAATCTTTATACACTTCGAACAACAGGTCGATAAATGTAGCGACTTCGTCTTGAATCTGGTCTTCGGTGCAAAAAATATGCGCGTCGTCCTGCACAAAATTCCTTACCCGCATCAAGCCATGCAGAGTGCCGGAAGGTTCGTTGCGATGGCAGGAGCCAAATTCAGCTAAACGGACCGGTAGGTCTCGGTAACTTTTTATGCCTTGGTTGTAAATCTGGATGTGGCAGGGGCAGTTCATCGGTTTGACTGCGTAATCGCGGTTTTCCGAGTGTGTGGTAAAAATCATGTCACCAAACTTATCCCAATGACCTGATTTCTCCCAAAGACTGCGATCGACAATCTGTGGGGTTTTTACTTCGCTATAACCATGGCTGCGCAGTTTGTGGCGGATGTATTGCTCAACTTCCTGATAAATCGCCCAGCCTTTTTCGTGCCAAAACACCATGCCTGGCGCTTCTTCCTGCGAATGAAACAAATCGAGCGCTTTGCCTATTTTGCGATGGTCGCGTTTTTCAGCCTCTTCCAGTCTGTGCAGGTAAGCTGTCAGCTCTTTACCGTCATTCCAGGCCGTGCCGTAAATGCGTTGCAGCATTTCGTTGTTGGAATCGCCGCGCCAGTACGCGCCGGCAATTTTCATTAATTTAAAAGCTTTTAGTTTGCCGGTGCTGGGTACGTGAGGGCCGCGGCATAGGTCGGTGAAATCGCCTTGCTGATACAAAGACAAGTCTTCATTGGCTGGAATAGAGGCGATGATTTCGGCTTTATAGGTTTCGCCCAAGCCTTGAAAAAATTCTACTGCTTGGTCGCGGGATAGGACGGAGCGATTGATGACGATATCTTGCGCCGCCAATTCCTGCATTTTAACTTCGATGGCGGCCAAATCTTCCGGAGTAAAAGATCGCTCGTAAGCAAAGTCATAAAAAAAGCCATTTTCGATAACCGGGCCAATCGTGACTTGTGCGCTAGGAAATAATTGTTTGACTGCTTGTGCCAGAAGATGTGCGCTGGAGTGGCGTATGACTTCAATACCTTCTGCGTCTTTGTTGGTGACGATTTGCAAGCGCACGTCGCTGTCGATCAGCGTGCTGGCATCAACCAGTTTATCGTCGATTTTGCCGGCCAGGGTTGCTTTGGCCAAGCCGGAGCCGATAGCTTTGGCAACATCCATTACTGTTACAGCATGGTCGAATTGACGCTGAGAACCGTCGGGAAGAGTAATTACAGGCATATTCGATTCCGCAATAAAAAAAGCACCGGCTAGCGGTGCTTTAAATGTATGGTAGGCGCGAGTGGACTCGAACCACCGACCCCCACCATGTCAAGGTGGTGCTCTAACCAACTGAGCTACGCGCCTAAAGTCTGTCATTCGAGCCGCGCATTATATCGGCTTTATTCAGCTATGCAAGCTTTTTCTTTTCTTGGGATGGGTATCTGTCACACCAAAACTCGTTCGATTCCGCCTTTTGAAGCTTGTTTGATATAGTTTTTCATCCAGTCTTTGCCTAACACATGCTTGGCAATTTCTACCACGATGTAATCCACTTCCAACTGGTCGACATCATCCTCAAAGCGTTGTAAGCCCTGCATACAGGATGGGCAGGAGGTCAGCATTTTTACTGGCCCGTCATAGCCATCGCTGCGTAGTTTGGCCGCATCGTTTTGCAACTCCTCTGCTTTTCGAAACCGCACTTGCGTGGAAATGTCCGGTCTGGCAACGGCCAGCGTGCCGGATTCACCACAACAGCGATCAGATTTACTCACCGTAGCCCCAACTAAGCCGGAAACGGTTTTTAACGGATCTTGCAGTTTCATTGGGCTGTGGCAAGGGTCATGGTAGACATAACGATCGCCACCTACGCCATTCAGCTTAACGCCTTTTTCCAATAGATATTCATGGATGTCTATCAGTCGGCAGCCAGGAAAGATTTTGTCGAACTCGTAATCCATTAATTGATCCAGACAAGTGCCGCAACTGACGACGACGGTTTTGATGTCGAGATAATTTAGGGTATTAGCCATTCGATGAAATAGCACCCGATTGTCGGTGGTGATTTCCTGAGCTTTTTCGCTCATACCGGCAGCACGTTGCGGATATCCGCAGCATAAATAGCCTGGTGGTAATACGGTTTGTACGCCGATTTCATAAAGCATGGCTTGAGTCGCCAGGCCAACCTGTGAAAACAGTCGTTCCGATCCGCAGCCAGGAAAATAAAACACAGCCTCTGAGTCGGTTTGGGTCTTATTGCGGTCACGAATGACAGGCACGATTTGATCGCTTTCTATTCCCAGCAAGGCTCTGGCTGTTTTGGTCGGTAATTTGCCCGGCATTTTACGATTAGTAAAATGAATCACATATTCGCGAAGTTCAGGTTTGCCGGTGGAGGAGGGCGGATGCGCCAATTGTGCTTTTCCCCAGGGTCTCAGAAAAAAGCTGCCCAGTCTTTGGCCTTTATAAGACCATTCAATCAGCAATTTGCGCATCAGCTTCACGCTGCTGGGTCGATTGGTGCTTAAAAAGGCTATGGCTGCTGCTTTCACGGGATTGAAGCTTTGCTTGCCCATCTTGCGCAATAAATTGCGCATATTCATCGAAACGTCGCCGAAATCGATGTCCACCGGGCAAGGGTTGTAACATTTGTGGCATACCGTGCAGTGATCGGCTACATCTTCAAATTCTTTCCAATGCGTGATGGCAATGCCGCGTCGGGTCTGTTCTTCATATAAAAATGCTTCGATCAATAATGAAGTGGCGAGGATTTTATTGCGTGGTGAGTACAATAAATTGGCTTGCGGTACATGGGTTGCACAGACCGGTTTACATTTACCGCAGCGCAGACAGTCTTTTACCGAGTCCGAAATCGCGCCTATCTCGCTTTGCTGCATGATCAGCGATTCATAGCCCATCAAGCTAAAAGAGGTGGTGTAAGCCCGGCTCAAATCTGCACCCGGCATCAGTTTGCCGCGATTAAAGCGGCCTTCCGGGTCGACTTGCTGTTTATAACGATGAAAATTGGCCAGCTCTGCTGCAGTTAAAAACTCGTATTTGGTAATGCCAATACCATGTTCGCCGGAAATCACGCCTCCCAACGAACGTGCCAGCGTCATGATGCGGGCTACAGCCTGATTGGCTTCCTGCAGCATGTCGTAATGATCGGAATTGACCGGTAAATTGGTATGCACATTGCCATCGCCAGCATGCATGTGTAAGGCTACAAACACTCGGCCGCGCAATACTTCTTTATGTAGAGCTTCGATGCGTTCGAAGATCAGGCGGAAATTGTCACCCACGAAAATCTCTTTCAGACGCGGCAGTAACTCTTGTTTCCAGGATACCCGAACTGAGTGATCTTGCAGTCGATGAAACAGCGTCGGCTGCTCAGCGCGATTGCTAAGCTCTCCAACTGAGATGTCGTAGCCTTGAAAAAGCGCTTCCGCTTGCTGTAATGGCATATCCAGGTTGTCGTATAGCCATTGCCAGCGTGTCTTGACCATGGCTACTGCGCTTAAGGCTTGCTGGCGACGATCCCAGATCAAGGTATCCTTATCAACGCTGTCTTCATAAAAGCGTAGCGGCAAATCACCTTCCAGATAACGTGTTAGCGCCTCGCACAAGCGGAGTTTATTGCGCAAAGATAATTCGATATTGATGCGCTCAATGCCGTCGCAATAATCGCCCATCCGTGGCAAAGGAATCACCACATCTTCGTTGATTTTGAAGGCGTTGGTGTGCTTGGCAATCGCTGCTGTGCGGGCTCTGTCCAGCCAGAACTTTTTACGCGTTTCCGGACTGACGGCAATAAAACCTTCTGCGCCACGGGCGTTACTGATGCGTACCACTTCCGATGCCGCCCAGGCGACCTGATTGTCATCATCACCGACAATGTCGCCAAGCAAAACCATTTTCGGACGGCCATGTTGTTTGGCTTTGCTGGCATAGCCGACGGCTTTAACATAACGTTCGTCAAGATGTTCGAGTCCGGCCAACATGACGCGGGTCGCGCCGGTCTTCGGTAGCGAAGCCAGATAATCGCGAATTTCCACGATGGCCGGCACGGCTTCACGCACCTGACCGTAAAACTCCAGGCAGAAGGTGCGGGTATGCGGCGGCATTTTGTGCAAAATCCAGCGCGCCGAGGTAATAATGCCGTCGCAACCTTCTTTTTGTATGCCCGGCAGGCCACCCAGAAACTTGTCGGTGACATCTTTGCCTAGTTCGCCTTTACGAAAATCAGAACCGAGCATGTCAAGTTGTCGTTCTGAAATGAGTTTTTTGTGCTTGCTGTCAAAATATTTCAGCTGAAAGCTAACCTTATCCTGATCGTGAATTTTGCCTAGATTGTGATTAAGACGCTCCACTTCCAGCCAGTTACCATCTGGCGTTACCATGCGCCAGGATAGTAGATTGTCCAGTGCCGTGCCCCAGAGTACGGCTTTTTTGCCGCCGGCATTCATGGCGACATTGCCGCCAATACAAGACGCATCAGCAGAAGTAGGGTCGCAGGCAAACACCAGGTCGGCGTTTTCAGCAACATCCATCACCCGCCGAGTGACTACGCCGGCACCGGTAAAAATGGTGGCATAGGGTAAGTCAACGCCAGGTAACCGGCTGTCATGTTCGACCTCGCCGATTTGTACCAGCTTTTCGGTGTTGATGACCGCCGAGTAGGCTGATAGTGGCACCGCGCCACCGGTATAACCGGTACCGCCGCCGCGCGGAATAATCGTCAGGCCAAGCTTGATGCAATCGCGTACCAGATGAGCCGCTTCATCTTCGCTGCAGGGATAAAGCACCACAAACGGATATTCCACCCGCCAGTCGGTGGCATCCGTTACATGCGAGACGCGCGCAAAACCATCGAAACCGATGTTGTCCTTGTGGGTATGTTTGGATAATAAAGCCCGGGCTTTGCGGCGCATTTCTAACGTGCGGTCAAAATGCGCTGAAAAAGCATCTACAGCTTGATGCGCAGCTTCAATCAATAACGCTACTCGGCGGGCGCGGTCCGGATATTCCACTTCGTGATCATGGTGGCGCTTTTCCATCTGTTTCAAACGATGGCGCAAGGCCTCCAGTAAAGCATGGCGCCTTTTACGGTTATTCAATAAATCATCTTCCAGGTACGGGTTGCGTTGCACCGCCCAAATATCGCCCAGTACTTCAAACAGCATACGCGCTGAGCGACCGGTGATGCGTTCGTTACGCAACGATCCCAGAATCCGCCAATTCTCTTCGCCTAACAAGCGAATCACAATTTCACGGTCGGAAAATGAGGTGTAGTTATAAGGAATTTCACGGAGCCTTGCAGGCACCGCATCGGAAAACAAGGGGGAGAATTCGGAATCCACTGACATCCTGGCTAATGGCGTGGTTAAAAGAGTGTGAATTGTATCATTCGCTAGTGATGAGAAATACCATAAACCACTGAATGAAATGTTTCGTTACAGTATAGGAAAGGATTTAAGCTGAAAAAGTTCGTTGTGGTTTTTAGTAACTTCATACGCCAAGGTTTTATTAATCAATAGATGGGATTCTGGCAAACCTAACAGCCGGCCTTGTAGTCGGCTGCTGGTGCTTCGGGGTTGTTCTACGGTTTCT
>Ga0172380_10006086_pt1 | contig 14217 bp, 14 predicted proteins | sample Leawe162metaG_FD_119747 | JGI IMG/M metagenome (GOLD analysis project Ga0172380, IMG submission 119747) | Leachate microbial communities from a municipal landfill in Southern Ontario, Canada - Leachate well 162 metaG | ecosystem: Engineered > Solid waste > Landfill > Unclassified | place... | reverse complement strand
CAAAGAAAACGCTCAACCCTCGGATGGAACAGACGCGCCGATCAAGATCTACGCTACAAGCATATTTTGAAGGCGGCTTGCTGTTCATCCTCTAAAACGTTGAACTGAAAGAAGATAAAGGCAAATGGGACCAGGCATAGTCATTCTTTTTTGGGGCATCATCGCCGGAGTTGGAGCCATTGTATGGCTTGGTGGGCTGGTGCTTCTGATCATTGGGCGGAAAAGGAAATCCAGACTTTTACAGTGGGTTGGTGGTGCTCCATTTATATTGCTTACAATCGTTAGCGTCATTGCAGCTGCCACATTCTCATATTTCCTAGTTCGGGCCAGTGTTCCAAGTTACGTCTATGAGGACACATTTCATCAAAAGCCACCGAAAGATGTTAAAGAAATAAAAAGTAATACATGGTCATTTGCAGACAGCGCTCATGTATACATGAAATTTCGATCAACGAACCAAACCTTCAAAGACACGCTCCCCAAGAACCTTGCCCGTGTCAGTTACAGCGAGTATCAAGAGAAGATGCCTGTACTGGCTGACGAATCAAATCCTCCTTGGTGGAACAACCCGAATGAAAGGACGAGTGAAATTTACATCCTTTCAACCGATTTTGGAAAAGGGAAGACTTTTGCCACAGAAACAATATTAATGACGTATGACGCTGAGACACAGACGGCAGAATACTACTATCTTGGAAGACTTCTGCGGGGTCAGGCTTGCTTTGTTGCTTTAAATCCCGTATAACCTCCCCATGGCCCGCAAACAACGCATACACTTCCCCGGCGCTCTCTACCACGTAATCCTGCGCGGCAACGCGCAGCAGGACATCTTCTTCGAGGATGGCGACCGGTACAGGTTTTATCTCCTTCTGCAAACTATCGTCGAGAAGTTTGGCTGCCGCATCCACGCGTTTAGCCTTATGACAAACCACGCCCACATCGCTATCCAGGTCAGTGAAACACCGCTCTCCCGTATCATGCAGAACCTTTCCCTTCGCTATACCACATGGATCAATCGCCGGATGAAGCGAAGCGGCCACCTGTTCCAGGGGCGATACAAGGCGGTTCTTGTCGATGCCGACTCATATCTGCTCGAGCTTGTCGCCTATATCCATCTGAATCCTGTCCGTGCGGCCATGGTAACGGCTCCGGAAGAATATCGATGGAGCAGCCACACAGCCTACCTCGGCACGGATTGCATACCGTGGCTGACCACGGAACAGGTGCTGTCGATGTTTGGCTCGCGACGTAACGTGGCGGTAAGGTTATTCTCCCAGTTTGTCGGGGAGAGGACGGGGGACGGACGCAATAACGAATTCCATCAAGGAGGAGCGTTTGACAGTCGTCTGCTCGGCATTGAGAGCTTTGTCGATGAAGCGTTGGAGAAGGCGCAACTGCGGCGTGAGCAAAAACCGACCATCGGTGAGGTAGTGGCAGCAGTCAAGAAGGTCTGCGCTATTGATAACGAGACACTTTGTTCGCGGCAGCGAGGCAGAGTAATCACCGAAGCGCGCACGCTCGCGGCCTGGGCGGTCGCGGAATTCTCCGCTGGTACGATCAGCGAGTTGGGACGGATCTTCGGGCGTGATGTATCAACGCTGAGCGCCTGCATCAAGCGTATGACTGATAAGGCACGGCACGATTCCGCTGTTGCCGGGAGGATGGAACAGGTCAAACAGGCGCTGCTGAAAGAGGTCACGCAGCACGGTCTATTCGCTATTGTTCTCCTTTTTGTGTTGATAAATGATACTATCCTTAGTACTATTTGCTTATGAGCCAAGCTGATAAAACTCTTGCAAAGATGAAAACCAATCCCCTTGACTGGCGGATCGAGGATTTGCAGGCTGTTGCGCGGCGCTTTGGAATTGACTGGCGGCACGAAGGCTCTAGTCACTGTGTTTTTGTAACGGTATCCGGCAAGACTCTGCCTGTTCCGGCGAAGAAGCCAATCAAGCCGGTCTATATCAAAAAGTTTCTGCTCCTATTGGAGGAACCATGAAAGACGTGAGCAAATATCCATTTGAGCTGCGGACACTTACTGCCGAGGAGGGCGGCGGGTATCTTGTCAGTTTCCCCGATTTCAACGAATGCATAGCTGATGGTGAAACCATAGAAGATGCAATATCGGAAGGACAGCAAGCCCTTGCCGCCGTTATTGCCGCACTTGAAGCAAAAGGCTTGCCCGTGCCAAAACCTGGCAGCTACGGCGCATTCTCTGGTAAGTTTGTACAACGCCTCCCCAAAAGCCTCCATGCCCGCCTGCAATCACGCGCCCGGCTTGAAGGTGTCAGCATCAACACACTGGCAATTACCTACATTACTGAAGGGCTTACTCGCAAAGCAGCATAAAACCTCTGAAACCATTGACACAACAACCGCCTGTCGTCTGTATTGCAATTGACATGTACTTTTCCCGAATGTGGTATAACCATTGTTATCGCAATAACAATGGTTATACCACCTGTAACTCCCCGACTCCTCTCATTAAATCCATGCTGTTCCCCTCTCGCGTCACTCGCGCCAGCTATACCACTTTAAAAACCACGTATATTTTTTAAAACACCGTTGGTCCTTGCTGTAAGCGACTTTGCCGATTTTGCGCGAACTTGGTATTCGTTTTGCTGATACATCATTATTCTTTCAGTATCAGTATGTTCCTTCAAAGACACTATTGAAAAAAGGATCAATGATGAATCCGTCACCGCATGGCCGCACATCAATAAATAGCATGGCTGACAAGGTTGCGCAGAACCAGGAGTGGCTTCAGAGCAGCATGCATCCGTATTTCTTCGTTTCCATGAACGATGAACCGGGAGCGCTGGCCATACTTGCCAGGGAACTGGGCACGCTGGGGGAAAACCGCCGCCTGATCCTGGCCGACCGGGAGAAGAGCCAGATCCTGGCGCGCATCAATCAGCCCGGTTCCCTCTACGAGACGCTCCGGACCATGCAGGAACGTGAGATATCCTATGCCATGATCGCTCATTCCGACGCCCCGGTTCCCGGCCTGGAGCAGGAGCTGGAGATACAGCGCTTTGAATTTGACCGCAAGAACAACGGGGAGGTGACCGCAGATGGAGGGGCAGCCATTCCGGCGGCAATCCGTACCAGGATCATCAGCACGCTGAAGTCGGCCTATCCGGGCTGCGACCTGAAAGAGATGGAGCGGCTGCTGACCATAATCTGGTCCAACAACGAGAATTACGTGCGCATCTCTCCCCCGGAACGGGTGGCGCAACTGCTCTGGCTGTTTCATCAGGGGAATGTCAACGGCGGTCTCTACCTGGATCTGGAGGCGATGGATGCGGCTGACGAGCAGGGGGAGTCGCGGGTATTGTTCGCGGTGGCCAACCCTCCCCAGAAGGATTTTCTGCTCCAGGTCATGGAGGTTTTCAACCGCCTGGATATCGGCGTGCGGCGGGCGTACTGCCTGACGGTCAGCAACGGTGTTCACCCCTGCTTCCTCGGCACCTTTTATGTCAAGCGGCGCGACCGGGCGCCGTTGACCAAGGGCTCCGGGCTGTTCGACCGCCTCCAGCAGGAACTGTACAATACCCAGGTGCTGGCCACCAGCTCGTACACCTATCGGGAATTTGTCGCCAACCGGGTCATGAGCGGCGCCGATGCCTCGCTGATCAACGCTTTTATCGCATTCTGCCATACCAACCTGGCACATAATCATCCGGACCGTTTCGGCCGTGCCGATGTCATGAGCGCCTTCCATTCTCATCCGGAAATCTCCCTGCAGCTGGTGCAGCTCTTCCGGGTCAGGTTTGATCCGGCCTGCAGGGAGCGTGACACCCTCTATGCGAAGACCCTGGCGGAAACAACCCGGGCCGTGGATGAGTACAACACCGGCCACCGCTATCTGGACGAGATTCGCCGGGCCATCTTCCGCTGCTGTCTGCTCTTTATCCGCCACACCCTTAAAACCAATTTCTTCGTTCCGGCCAAGCAGGCGCTGGCCTTCCGGCTCGATCCCGCCTATCTGACGGCGCTGGGCGCCGAATTTACCGCCGATCTGCCCCCTGCGGTGCCATTCCGGGTGACCTTCTTTTTCGGCCGCTTCGGTGCCGGGTATCATGTCGGCTTCTCGGATATTGCCCGGGGAGGGTGGCGCACCATCATTGCCCGCAGCAGCGACGACTATACCACCAGCGCCAATACCCTGTTGCGCGAGGTGTATGTTCTGGCCAACACCCAGCACCTGAAGAACAAGGATATCTACGAAGGTGGCTCCAAGATGGTTGTCGTCCTTGATGTCTCGGATCTGGGCGAGCGGGAGCGGGATCTGGAAACGTGGCGGCTCTACAAGCTCCAGTACGGTTTCGCCAACGCCTTCCTCGATATTTTTGTCACCCGCGACGGCGTTGCCGCCGATGCCAACGTGGTTGACTACTACCGCGAGGACGAACCGATCGAGATCGGTCCGGACGAAAACATGCATGACAGCATGGTGGAAGCGATTGCCCGGCTGTCGGTGCGGCGCGGCTATCTGCTCGGCATCGGCATCATCTCCAGCAAACGGGTCGGCATCAACCACAAGGAGTACGGCGTCACCTCCACCGGTGTGGTGGCGTTTGCCGAGATCACCATGCAGGAGCAGGGGATCGACATCCGGCGCGACCCGTTCTCGGTCAAGTTCACCGGCGGCCCGAACGGCGATGTCGCCGGCAATGCCATGCGCATCATGCTGGAGCGCTGCCCGCAGTCAAAAATCACGCTGATTATCGACGGCACTGCGGCTCTGGTCGATCCGGAAGGGGCCGATCACGGCGAACTGCGCCGCATTGTCCTGACACACGATCTGGACGCCTTTGACCCGAACCGGCTTCATCCGGGAGGCTTCATGCTCTTCCGGAGCGGACGGCGCACCGAAGGGCTGCGTGAGCTGTACCGCAAGGTCATGCGGCACGCCGACGGTATTGTCGAAAAATGGATCTCGCTGGACGAGTTTTCCCGCGAGTATGGCGAACTGGTCTACACGGTTCCGGCCGACCTGTTCATCCCGGCCGGCGGTCGCCCCGAGACCATCGACCGGAGCACCTGGCAGCAGTTTCTCTTGGCCGACGGCACGCCGTCGTCGCGGGTCATCGTGGAGGGGGCTAACTCGTTCATCACCCCCGAGGCGAGGGTGCAGTTGCAGAAACATGGCGTCGTGATCATGCGTGACGCCTCGGCCAACAAGTGCGGCGTCATTTCGTCATCGTACGAAATTATCGCCAACCTGCTCCTCAGCGAACGGGAATTTCTCGATCACAAGGAGCGCTACGTGGCGGATGTCCTGGAAATTCTGGCCAACCGGGCCGAAGACGAGGCGCGCCTGATCCTGTGCAGGAAGCGGGAGCCGGGCTGCACCCTGCTCTACACCGAAATATCCGACGCCATCAGCCAGGAAATCAATGCCCTCTATGCCCGTTTGTTCGCCTTTTTTCAGGGGCATTCAGAACTCTGCATGCAGCCGCTGTTCCGGCGGACCATCCTCAATCACCTCCCACGGCTGTTGCGCGATACACCTCTCTATCGTCAGCGTATCAGAAAGCTGCCGGTCAAATATATCTACGCCATTCTGGCCGCCGAAATCGCCTCTTCCATGGTCTATCAGGGGAACCGGGAAGCGGATTTCGTAGAGATGATCAAAGGACACCTGCTCAGAAATAACGCTGCGCATACAACATCGACAAGGAGTAACGCATGATCAAGTTTCAGGGAGTCAACAAGTGGTTCAAAAGTCTCCATGTCCTCAAAGACATCGATCTGCACGTCAAGCAGGGGGAGGTGGTGGTGGTCTGTGGGCCGTCCGGATCGGGGAAATCAACCCTGATCCGCACCATCAACCAGCTGGAGCCGATCGAACAGGGGAGCCTGGGCGTGGATGGCTTTGACCTGTCCGACAAAAAGACCGACATCAACAAGCTGCGCGCCGAGGTCGGTTTCGTCTTCCAGCAGTTCAATCTCTACCCGCACCTTTCGACCATCAACAACATCACGCTGGCGCCGATCAAGATCCGCAACATCCCGCGCAAGGAGGCCGAGGAACAAGCCATGGTGCTGCTGGAACGGGTCGGCCTGGCCAACAAACGTGATTCCTATCCGTCGCAGCTTTCCGGCGGGCAGCAGCAGCGGGTGGCCATCGCCCGTGCCCTGGCCATGAAGCCGCGCATCATGCTGTTCGACGAGCCGACCTCGGCGCTCGACCCGGAAATGATCGGCGAGGTGTTGGCGGTCATGCAGGATCTGGCCAAAAGCGGCATGACCATGGTGGTGGTTACCCACGAAATGGGCTTTGCCCGTGAGGTTGCCCACCGGGTGGTTTTCATGGATCACGGCGTGATTCTGGAAGAGGCCCATCCCGAGGAATTTTTCCTGAAGCCTCGGCATGACCGGGCCAAGCAGTTCTTGAAGCAACTTTTATCACCGATGCATTGAGGCGTAGCAAACCAACCAAAAGGAGAGACACACATGAAAAAACTGGCAACCGTAGTAATGACCGTCGTACTGGCAGGATTTATGGCCAAAACTTCCCTGGCATCCGACACTCTGGCTGATGTGAAAAAGAAAGGGGTACTCGTGGCGGGGGTGAAGGATTCGCTTCCTCCCTTTGGCTATGTGGATGAAAAGAGCCGCCAGATCGTCGGCTACGATATCGACTTTGTCAACGCCATCGCCAAAAAACTGGGGGTAAAGGTGGAATTAAAGCCGGTTACCTCCGCCAGTCGCATGCCGCAGCTGCAGGAGAGTCATATCGACATCATTGCCGCAACCATGACCAAGAACGCTGATCGTGCCAAAGTGATCGACTTCAGCAACACCTACTTCTTTACCGGTCAGAAGTTTATTACCAAAAAAGGTACCGTAAAAAGCCTGAAAGATCTGGAAGGGAAGAAGATCGGTACGGCCAAGGGCTCCACTTCGGAGCAGAACGTGAAAAAGTCGATCCCTACTGCCAGTGTGCTTTCCTTTGATGACTACCCCCAGGCTTTTCTGGCCCTGCAACAGGGGAAGGTGGCTGCTGTGACCACCGACGAGGCCATTCTGGCCGGCATCCTTGCGAAAGCCCCCAACAAGGGACAGTTTGAAATCCCCGCCGTGCAGATCTCCGATGAGCCATACGGCCTCGGCATGCGCAAGGGTGACAAGAACTTTGTGGAATTTGTCAACAAGGCTGTTCTGGAGATGGAAAAATCAGGCGAGGCGAGGAAGATCTTTGAAAAGTGGTTCGGTCCGAACACCCAGTTTCATCTCAGCCGCACCTTTAAGATTGCAGCAGGTAAATAAATCAGCGTCCGCAGGGGCGGCCACGCATGGTCGCCCCTCCATCAACCATCAATTTCGAGGTTACCGATGTTAACATATCAATTCGACTGGTCAATCGTCACTTCTGGAAAATACTTCGAATGGCTCGTCTCCGGCCTGATGGTTACCTTGCAGATCTCGACGGTCGGGATTGTGTTCTCGTTCCTTATCGGCCTGCTGATTGCGGTCATGCGCATGAGCCATATCCGGCCGGTGCGCTGGTTTGCCCATGCCTACCTGGAGTTCTTTCGCAACACCCCGCTGCTGGTTCAGATTTTTTTCTGGTACTTCGGCTCCTACAAGATCTTCCCCACGGTGATCAACGACTGGCTGAACAGCACCAACTTCGAATTTGCCGCTGCCGTGATCGCCCTGACCATCTACACCTCGGCCTTCATCGCAGAAGATATCCGCTCCGGGGTACTTTCGATCCCCAAGGAGCAGTTGGAAGCGGCCCGTAGCGCCGGCTTCTCCTATCTGCGCTCGATGCAGTACATCATTCTGCCCCAGGCGGTTCGGATAACGATACCGCCGCTGGTGAACCAGTTCCTCAACCTTGCCAAAAACTCGTCCCTGGCCATGACCATCGGTGTCATGGAGCTGACCTATCAGGCGCGGCAGGTGGAAAGTTACACCTTCAAGGGATTTGAGGCCTTTACGGCGGCAACGCTGGTGTATCTCGTGCTGTCGGTCGTCATTACGGCGCTGATCCATCAGTACAACATACGTGTACTAAATCCCCACCGGGCGTAATGGAGACCATCATGGACGGCTTTTTAAACTTTCAGGTTATTGCTGACAACTTCACCTACTTCATGATCGGCCGGTTCCCTGAGGGACCGCTTGGCGGAGTCGGGTTGACGCTCTATCTGGCGCTGGTTTCCTGTGTCTTGTCGCTGTTCGGCGGCATGATTCTCGGCCTGCTCGCCCTCTCCAAAAACAGGCTGATCTACTATCCGGTCACGATCCTGATCAACGCGGTGCGCGGCGTGCCGCTCCTGATGGTGATCTTCTGGATGTACTTCCTGCTGCCGGCCCTGTTCGGCACGGTTGCCGAGACCAACACGGTCATCATGGCGCTCACTGTTTTCACTTCGGCGTACATGTCCCAGATTGTCAAGGCAGGTATCGAGGGGATTCCCCGTGGGCAGACCGAGGCGGCCATTTCCACCGGCTTGAAACCGTGGCAGGCGATGCTCTATATCGTTCTTCCCCAGGGAATGCGCAACATGATCCCCTCGTTCGTGAACCAGTTCGTATCGCTGATCAAGGATACCTCGCTTGCCTTTATCGTCGGCGTGTCAGAGCTGACCCACGTCGCCACCCAGATCAACAACCGCACCATGGCTTTCCCGACTGAAATATTCATCTTCATTGCGGTCATCTATTTCATTCTCTGCTACGCCTTCACCAGTTTTTCGCGCTGGCTTGAAGAACAGCTGGCCTGGCGCAAGGCGATCTAAAACAGCAGGGACATATTTTGAAAGTGGCGGCATACAAACTTTTTATTGTCAGGTGTGGGTGCATCTGTTACTTTTTCCGAGCAGTTACTCCATCTATTCCATAGGTTTGTACATGATCGATTCCTGGCTTGAGATTGCATGTGATGTTCCCGAAGAATACTCGGAAGTTGTTGCCGAATTCCTGACACAGCTGTCCGGCAAAGGAGTCTGTGTTGACAACCTTTCTGTTGACGCCTTCTCGACGAGCGAAATTCCTGATTCAGTTCGAGTCGTAATTAAAGGCTACCTGCCGGCTGACAGTGATCCCGCCCCCCGGATGCACGAACTTGAAGCATTCATGTCGGAGCTGTCCCGGCGGCATCCTGACGCTTTTTTTGCCCCCCCCGTGCTCACATCTGTTAATACTGAAGATTGGAGCAGCAGCTGGAAGGTCCATTTCAAGCCGCTCCGGGTTGGCAAACGCCTTCTGATCGTGCCGACGTGGGAGGAAACGACGGAGTTAGCCGGAGACCTTGTCATCCGCATTGATCCGGGCATGGCGTTTGGCACCGGTGGACATGAAACGACGCGCCTCTGTCTGGAATTGCTGGAGTCGGTCATGGAAGCGGAACCCCTGCTCACTATCCCTTCTCTTCTCGATCTTGGTACCGGTTCGGGAATTCTTGCCATGGCGGCGAGTCTGCTGGGTGCCGGCCGAATACTTGCTCTTGATATCGACCCAGATGCGATTGTCGTCGCACGTGAAAACCTTGCGCTTAACGGGTTGACGGATAACGTAGAGTGCGGCACCGCACCGCTCGAATCACTGACGGAACGCTTCGATATTATTCTGGCAAACATTCTGGCTGAGGAGCTGGTACGCCTTGCGCCTGATCTGGCAAAACGTTTGCAGCCGGGCGGCGCATTGATACTCTCCGGGATTCTGGCGGAAAAGGAACCGCTGGTACGTCAGGGATTCTCCTCCCAGCCGCTGAAATACATACAGACGGTGTGCGCCGGTGAATGGGTTGCCATGCTGTACCGGAATGAAGCCTGATAATGAGCGCGCGCCGTTTCATGATAAATTCACGTGCCATTCGTGATGGGTATGCCTCTTTTGATGGCGATATTTACAACCATATGGTGCGGGTCCTTAGGCAGGGACCGGGTGATGCCGTCCAATTGGCTGATGAGAAGGGGATGGTGTATTACGGCGTCATCAATCAGGTCGCCAAGGAGTGGGTGGCGGTAAAAATAACCTCTTCCTGTCCGGCCGAGCAGAGTGATTCTGCCGCTCCCCGCATAACTGTCTGCCAGGCGCTTCCCAAAGGGGATAAAATTGATTTGATTCTGCAGAAAGGTACCGAGCTTGGCGCCCACGATTTCTGGTTGTTTGGCGGGCGTCGCTCCGTGGCAAAAGTGCGCGATGATCAGCAGAACAGTAAACTTGAACGCTGGAACCGTATTACTGCTGAAGCATCACGGCAGTGCGGTCGAAGCGACATCCCTCCGGTAACATGGAGGCAGAGCGCTGTCGAGGCGGCAAATGATTCCGGCCAGGAACTTCGCCTGATTCTTTGGGAAGGGGAGCGGGAACATTCGCTGAAAGATACACTTTCTTCAGGAGTAAAACCTTCCTCGGTGATCGTGGCGATCGGCCCGGAGGGAGGCTTCGACCCATTGGAGGTGCGCCATTTTTGTCAGCACGGTTTTCAGCCGGTTTCATTGGGGGCAAGAATACTGAGGACAGAAACGGCAAGTATTGCTATTCTTTCGATAATACAGTATATATGGGGTGAAATGTGATGAAATCACAGTCAGCCCAGATAAACTGGATAAGTGCGTTAACGAAGTTATTTTCTGCAGGAAAAACACAGAAAATATCTTCTAACTCGCTAAGGAGCCGCTAATGAAATGTCCCAAGTGCGGGTTTAATAGTTTTGAATACTATGACAGCTGTAAAAAGTGCTCCAGCGACCTGATCGGTTTCAAACAAACGCATTCAATCCCTTCAATGGTTCTTCCGCTTGAAGCAAAGGAAAAATTGGCGGCTGAATTCCAATCGGCTGAAAGCACGACTGATCACGCAGGTGACAGTGATACTGCTGAAATTCATGACGACATCTTCTCCTTTGATCTGCCTGACGATACCCCGCCACCATCAGCTCAAGGTAATGACGACCCGTTTAACTTTATAGATTCTACGCCCGACCAGAATCAATCAAGCAGTTTGCCGTCTGATGATGTCTTTGCCGACCTCCTTGAATCGACGTCTCAGTCGGAAGAATCTCCCTTTGCAGCACCACCGGCCGCTCCTGCTGCGGCAAAGGCGGCTGAGGTCTCGTCCGCACCGGGAGAGTTCGATCTTGAAAGTTTTTCCTGGGATGACACGCCGGCTGAAACCGCAGCAACCGGCAGCAAAGAGGCTGCGGATGATTTCGACTCCCTTTTTGGCGATACGAAAGAAAAAGCTTCAAAATAAGTTCTCATAAACATCAGGCTTTCACCGGAAAGAGCGGGTCACCCCGCTCTTTTTTCGTGCAAGCCGGAGCTGCCATGTCCCAGCGCATAACCATCCTGCCGGAAACTCTTACCAACAAGATAGCTGCCGGTGAAGTTGTCGAACGGCCCGCTTCCGTCATTAAGGAATTGATCGAGAATTCGCTCGATGCCGGTGCAACCGAGATCTCCGTGGAAATAACTGCCGGTGGCAGGCGATTGATTCGTGTTTCTGACAACGGGTCCGGCATGTCGCGCGAGGATGCCCTGCTTTCGCTGGAGCGGCATGCAACCAGTAAAATCAGGGTAGACAGTGATTTGGACAAAATCATGACACTTGGTTTTCGAGGTGAGGCGCTTCCTTCGATCGCGTCGGTGTCCCGTTTCTCGCTTGCAACCCGCGAAGGGGGCTCTCCTGAAGGAACCGAGATTATCGTGGAGGGGGGACGTGTTCGCGATGTCAGAGCATGCGGCATGGCTCCCGGAACCGTTATTGCCGTGGAACAGATTTTTTTCAATCTGCCGCCCCGCCTCAAATTCATGAAGAGTGCCGAGACCGAAACCGGCCACGTTGCCGATGTCATCGCTCGAATGGCCGTTTCCCGTCCGGATGTGGCGTTTTCCTGCACCAGCGACGGCCGGGAGTTGCTGCGCCTGCAGCGCAGCGACCTGCAGCGTCGCCTGGCGCAGGTTGTCGGACGGGAGAGCTCTCAGCATCTTTATCCGGTCAAGTCGGAAGATGACTATGCGGCAATCACTGGTTTCATCTCAGCCCCTGCCCTGATTCGTTCAGGAACGCAGGCGATCTACACGTACATCAATGGGCGTTTTATTCGCGACAAGGTTGTGCAGCATGCTGTAATGCAGGCATACCGGGGAGTCATCGACCGTGGGCGCTATCCGGTTGTGGCACTGTTCATTGAACTCCCCCCGGGTGAAGTCGATGTGAATGTTCACCCGACCAAGCATGAAGTCCGCTTCAGGCGCCAATCTGTCGTACATGACGCCATACAGGCTTCGGTGGAAGGGGTGCTGCGCAGTTCTCCCTGGCTGGCGGCGCCCGCTCCTTCTCAACACCCCACTCCAAATGCGGCAACCACGCAGACCTATCGCGAGCGGATCGCAGCTGCTGCCCAGGCCTCGCTGACTCTGCCGCCACGCCCGCAGTACCGGACACAGCCGGCAGAGCGGATCGTCACGGCATCCGCAGCTCCGTTGGTCTCGCCGCCGGACACCATAAGCGTCAGCGAACCTGTCGTTTCATTTCAACCTGAGCAGACTCCTCCCGAACCGGCCGGCTATTTTTCCTCACTGTCGATTATCGGGCAGTTTCACAGCGAATACATACTCTGCCAGTCTGATTGCGAGCTGGTGGTCATCGACCAGCATGCCGCCAGTGAGCGGGTTGCTTATCAATTGCTCAAACAGCAGAGCCAGTCAGGCGGGATTGAATCGCAACGCCTGCTGTTTCCCGAAACGGTTGAGCTCTCGTTCAGCGAAGTAGCGGTGGCGGCCCGGTTCAGCCCTGAACTCGCCGGAATCGGCTTTGAGCTGGAACCGTTTGGCGGCACAACGATCCTGGTTTCTGCCGTTCCCCGGCTTGCCGTTGATCATGATCCGATCCTTTTGATTCGCGACATCCTGGCTGATCTGGAGCGGTTCGGTACCAGTGCCGCCTTCAATGATGCACTGGAAGGCCTGCTTTCCCGCATCGCCTGCCACTCAGTTATCCGTGGCCCCCATCCGCTCGAAAGCCGGCAGATCAAGGAGTTGCTCCGTAGAATGGATCAGACCGACTTCGCCGCCAGTTGTCCGCATGGCCGCCCGGTATCGCATGTTGTGACACTAGCGGAACTGCAGAAAATTTTTAAACGGACATGAGTGCCGCTCCTGCGATCAAGATCCTGGTCATTTGCGGCCCGACCGCTTCAGGCAAGAGTGATCTTGCCCTGCAACTGGCACATGCTCTGGATGCGGAGATTGTTAATGCCGACTCGATGCAGATCTATCGCGGACTGGACATCGGCACTGCCAAACCCACAAAAGAACAGCAGGCTGAAATCCGTCACCATCTGATCGATGTGGCCGATCCTGACCAGCTTTTCTCTGCCGCTGATTTTGCCGATGCCGCTGATGCTGCCATCCGCTCCATCGTCAGTCGGGGAAAGCGGGCCATTGTGGTCGGTGGGACCGGCCTCTACATTCGTGCCCTCATAAGTGGTCTGGTCGATTCCCCCAGCGGGGCAGGGGAGCTTCGCGAGGCCTTGCAGGCTGAGGCGGACAGGATCGGCAACGAGGCCATGCTGGAGCGGTTGCGGCTGGTTGACCCCGTACTGGCGGCCACCCTGCATCCTAACAACCTGGTGCGCATCATACGTGCTCTGGAGGTCTATCAACTGACCGGAATTCCGCTCTCCCGTTATCAAAAGGAGCATGCATTTGCCACGCGGCGCTATGACACACTTCAGATAGGCATTTTGGTTGATCGAGGGGTGTTGTACCAGCGTATAGACGAACGTGTTGAGCGGATGCTTGCCACCGGTCTGCTGCAAGAGGTGAGTGCCCTGTTGGCCGCGGGATACGGGCGTGAACTCAAGTCGATGCGTTCGATCGGCTACAAGGAAGCGGCAGCCCAATTGTGTGGCGAACTATCAGCTGAAGAGGCCGCCCGCCTCATCAAGCGAGATACGCGTCACTATGCCAAACGCCAGCAAACCTGGTTCAAGGCCGATCCTGATATATTGTGGTTTGAATATCCTGAGAAGTTTGGTAACATACTTGAGCATGCAATTGATTTTTTTGAGCGACAGGAGGGGTAAACTATGTCCAAGGCACCTTTTAATATTCAGGATCAGTACCTCAATCAGGCCCGCAAAGAGCGCGTACGGGTCGCTGTTGTCATGATGTCGGGTGATAAACTGGAGGGATTCATTAAATCATTCGATAACTTCTCCGTGTTGCTTGACTCCGGCGGAGACAT
>Ga0172380_10006085_pt1 | contig 14218 bp, 15 predicted proteins | sample Leawe162metaG_FD_119747 | JGI IMG/M metagenome (GOLD analysis project Ga0172380, IMG submission 119747) | Leachate microbial communities from a municipal landfill in Southern Ontario, Canada - Leachate well 162 metaG | ecosystem: Engineered > Solid waste > Landfill > Unclassified | place... | reverse complement strand
TGGGCAAGGCCGAAGAGATGGGATTGGATGTTAAAAAGGACTTGAATCTTAAACGTGCTTGGTTTACGGGCGAGATGCTTACATCTTCCACCCGAAAGACGCTTGAAAAAGATTATGGTATAGAGACTTTTCAGGCGTACGGAGTGACCGAAACCGGCGGTTGTCTAGCCTATGAGTGCGAAGAAAAAAACGGCCTGCACCTTATGTCTGATGAATATGTAGTGGAAATAGTAGACCCCAAAACAGGTAAACAACTGCCCGAAGGAGAAGTTGGTGAAGTGGTGGTTACTCCGGTGAATAACAAGACCTGGGGATTGATGCGTTTTGGCACCGGTGATTTGTCTTGTTTGAAAAAAGAGAAATGCAGCTGCGGACGTACCGCATATAAACTCAGCGGCATAATAGGGCGGGTAGGTGATGCAGTAAAAGTACGGGGCATGTTTGTGGTTGGCAAGCAGACCGAAGATGTCTTTAAGCTTTTTCCTGAAATAGTCCGTTACCAGATAAAAATAAACCGCCCGGCAAACAGGGATGAACTGACGTTTGTCTGTGTGCATGATGAGAAGGAATTTGATGCTAAAAAGCTGTCTGATGAACTGAATAAAAAGTTTCAGGACAGGTGTCTTTTAAAAGCAGACCACATAGAATTTGTACCTGCAAGTGTTCTGGCAAACGAAACAAAACTTATGCTGGACGAACGCAAGTGGGATTAGGGGAAATATATGGCTGATTGGCAGATTACCGCCTGTACCATACTCTGCGAAGCGGTTTGTGATGAGATAACCATAATAGTAAAAGAAGATGGTTCTGTACGTTGCACCGCTTTTGACACCTATGGTTCGCCCTCCCGTGACACCCTGAAAGAGATGGCTAAAAAGGCTAAGAAATGCGGACATAGCTTAAAATGCGAAGGCCCTCTGTGCCACAGGGTCATTAACTATCGGGATAAAATTATGAATGAGGAGAGGCAACAGAATGAGTCCGGATAATGCCAAGATAAAAATAGATAACCTCTCACTTTCATTTGGCGGTATAAAGGCCTTGAAGGAAATTAATCTGGATATTTATGATAACCAGATAACAGCCATAATTGGCCCAAACGGAGCCGGCAAGACCAGCCTTTTAAACTGTATTAACGGTTTTTACAAACCTCAGGCAGGCAGTATTGTTTATAACGGGCACAATATAGCCCGTATCCGCCCTGACCGGGTGGCAAAAATGGGCATTGCCCGTACTTTTCAAAATATTGAGCTTTACTCAGGCTTGACCACCCTTGAAAACCTGATGGCCGCCCGACACATATTTATGAAACAGAACTTTCTGACCGGCGGAGCTTATTTTGGGCCGGCCCATAAAGAAGAAATAGAACATCGCAAGATAGTTGAAGACATTATAGATTTTCTGGAGATAGAGCCTGTCCGCAAAAAGGTAGTCAGCATGCTGCCGTACGGTATGCGAAAACGGGTGGAACTGGGCAGAGCTTTGGCTCTGGAGCCTCAGGTACTGCTGCTGGATGAACCCATGGCTGGCATGAATCTGGAAGAAAAAGAAGATATTGCCCGTTTTATTGTAGACATATTTGAAGGGCAGGGTGAGACTTATCCTGATACGCCCATACTTCGTGATGGGGTAAAGTGCATCGTGCTTATTGAGCATGACATGGGTGTAGTAATGGATCTGGCTGACCGTATTGCGGTGCTGGATTTCGGACGCAAAATAGCCGAAGGCAAACCCGAAGAAATCAAGAATAATACCCATGTGATAGCTGCTTATCTGGGTGATGATGAAACATCTGCTCAGGCTTAGTCTAGGTTTAAAGAGGAACGCCGCTGGCGCTGACCTTGGCTATCAGTTTGCCCTTGCTATTGGTCACCTCTACCTCGGCAACTGCAAGGCGGCGGCCTGACTTTATTACTTTGGCTTCTGCTACCAGTTCATCATCATTATCCGGGGCAACCAGAAAGTGGATATTGAACTGGGCTGCAACTGTGGGTAGTTTCAGGCTGTTTACCGCATACCCGAAAGCTTCATCTGCCAAAGACATAGTGATGCCTCCGAAGATTATCCCGTAGGCATTTAAAAATTCCGGTTTAAGTTTGATACTCAGCTTGGAGTAACCGGGTTTCAGTTCCAGTATTTTTATGCCCAGAAAATTAAGGGCAGGCTCTGTCCGGCTTTTTTCAAGGAGCAGTTTGATATTTTCTTCGGCTTCAGCAGGGGTCATCGTATACCCTCGTTCAAAATAGCGTAAATCTTTTCCATATCTATACTTGCCCTGACTATGTCTGCCAGTTTATCATATTCTTTGTCACGGTCAAAATAGTCTGCCTGGCGCTCCGGAATGCCTTTGTGGCGCCGGATTGCATTTAAAAAGCCTCTGCGGAAAGCGGCATTTTCAAATATCCCGTGTATATATGTGCCCAGCACCGTGCCTTCTGCATTGGATGCCCCGTCCAGATAATCTGCCGGACCTTTTGGGGTTTTGGTAATATGGAATGCGGGTTGGGCAGAAAATAAACGGGTACGCCCCATGTGGATTTCGTAACCACTCACCGCACAACCAGCCAGACCTGAGAGTAAACCGCTATCAAACTTAACCTGTCCGCTTATCTGGGTGGTAGCCTTTTCCTTTTCAAAGGTAGTTTCAGTATCCAGCAGCCCCAGACCCTTCAATTCAGTAGTTTCAGATTCTGTTTTATGGGGGTCATATATCATTTTGCCCAAAATCTGGTAACCGCCGCAAACACCTAAAACATGTGTGCCCTTACGGGCTTTTTTAATAATAGTCTCAGCCAGACCGCTTTGCTCCAGGTATTCCATATCAGGTATGGTGGATTTCGTACCGGGGATTATTATCAAATCTGGGTTGCCGATTTCGGCAGTTTTAGATACAAATCTTACTGAAGCCCCGTCTGTAGCCAAAGCGTCAAAATCATCGTAATTGGATATGCGTGGCAAGCGGATAACGGCAATATCCAAGTCAGTTTCGCCCAGACTGCCTTTACATTCGTCCAGATAAACGGAATCTTCTTGGGCAATAGCCATATTCCGCAGATATGGGATAATTCCCAGTACCGGTATGGAAGTGCGGTCTTCCAGAACATCTATGGCCGGCTTCAATAAACTGGCATCCCCCCTGAATTTGTTTATCAGGTAGCCTTTTATATAATAGCGTTCATCTGGCTCTAAAAGGTCTATGGTACCTATAAGAGAAGCAAAAACCCCGCCTCTGTCAATATCTCCTGCCAGAAGCACGGGCGCACTTGCCTCTTTGGCAATGCGCATGTTTACAATTTCACGCTGTTTGAGGTTTATTTCAGCCGGGCTGCCGGCACCCTCTATAACCACAATATCGTTTTTCTCACGCAGGCGGTTCAAGGCCGCCAGTGCGGTATCCAACAGGAGGGGGGCATATTCATAATACTCACGGGCGGAAATGGTGCGGTCTACTTTGCCGTTGACAATAATCTGGCTTCTGGAATCTGCCTCAGGCTTCAGAAGAATCGGGTTCATATCCACACTGGGTTCAATGCCGCAGGCTTCCGCCTGAACTGCCTGTGCCCGCCCGATTTCACCGCCTTCTTTGGTAACGAAGGCATTTAGAGCCATGTTTTGGGATTTGTATGGGGCTACCTTGTAGCCGTCCTGCTTGAATATACGGCAAAGAGCCGTTACAAGTATGCTCTTACCTACGTTTGAGGAAGTGCCTTGAACCATTATCAATTTCGCCATGACGCCTATTATAGCAGTTTTTTCTTAAGCCTAATAGAGAAAGAACAACTAATTATGATTATTTAATATCCTGACTTAAAAGTTTTTGAGGTATAATATTTGAAATGAAAATGGAGAGGTTGAAATGCTGGTTGAAAACCCTGAAAAACAGGCACTGGAAATAATAAAGCGTCTTTCAGTAGTCTATCCTGATGCTAAAACGGCATTAAACTTTACTACTCCGTTTGAGATGCTGGTAGCTACTATTTTATCTGCCCAGTCTACCGACAAGATGATAAATAAAATCACCCCGGCTCTGTTTGAAAAATATCCCGACCCAAAGGCTTTTGCAGAGGCATCTCTAGCAGAACTGGAACAAGATATAAAGTCTTCAGGATTCTTTCACAACAAGGCCGCAAATATTATAGGTGCTGCCAGAGGGGTTGTAAGCCGTTTTGGTGGGGTTGTACCCTCTGGCATGGCTGATATGCTTACCCTGCCGGGAGTCGGGCGTAAAACGGCAAATGTGGTGTTACATAATGCTTTCGGGCTGGTGGAGGGGATTGCGGTAGATACCCATGTTAAACGCCTAACTGAACGGCTGGGTCTTACCAGCAATACTGACCCGGTGAAAATAGAGCAGGATTTGATGGCTCTTCTCCCCCGTACATACTGGGGGGATTTTTCTTACTACCTGATTGACCACGGGAGGGCGGTTTGTGATGCCAAAAAACCGCATTGTCCGGAGTGTGTTCTCAAGGATATCTGCCCGTCTGCCTTTTTATTTATCCAGGCGGAATAAACGGCGGGCATTAGCAGTGGTGGCTGATGCTATTTCCTCAATCTGCAGGTTTTTTATCTCTGCCAGAGTTGAGGCTGTTTGCGGGACATAGGCAGGTTCGTTTCGTTCTCCACGGTAAGGCTGGGGAGGCAAAAACGGACAGTCTGTTTCCAGCACAATATGTTCAAGGGGTATAGCCGCAAAATCCGCCCTGTACTTTTTGGAAGATGGATAGCCTATGTACCCGCCCAGCCCTATGTAAAAACCCATATTTATGTATTTTAATGCGGTTTCTGCCGAGCCGCTGAAACAATGGATTACGCCTTTGCCTTCGCCAGCAGGGCTTTGGGCAGACCAGTCTGCAAGTATCTTTAGCACATCTTCTTCGGCCTGACGGCAATGGATTATCAGCGGGAGTCCGCTTTTATCAGCTAAATCCAGATGGTGATAAAAGGTTTCAAGCTGGGTATGGCGGGGAGAATAATCGCGGTAATAGTCCAGCCCGCATTCGCCTATGGCTACAACTTTATCAGTAATGCTGAGTATATCCAGACGTGCGAAATCCGCTTCGGTGACACCGGTGCATTCCTGAGGGTGGATACCAACCGCGGCATAAATGCCCGAATTGGCAGCGGCCAAATCTATGGCTTTTTGGCTGGAAGGTATGTCTATACCGGTGGTAATGATAGTCTTTACGCCGTTATCATATGCCCGTTTGAGCATTTCAGAACGGTCAGCATCAAATTCAGCCATGTTCAGATGAGCATGAGTGTCTACGTATTCCAAAATTTGCACGGCAAATTTCCTAATGAATTATTAGCTCGGTAGCATTTTCTATAAGGTTTAGAAGAGCTTCAGGTACAATGCCGAATATTAACACAGCCAAGCCCGAAATACCAAGCGCCAGTTTAAGCGGCCATGAAGCCAGCACCCGCACTTCCTCGCGGGGTTGTCTTAGCCACATCACCCGTATTACGTTGAAGTAGAAAACGGCGGATATTACGGTATTTACAGCCGCTACAATCATAAGCCACAGCAAGTCTGCCTGAACAGCCGCACTGAATATATAATACTTGGCAAGGAAGCCTGCCAAAGGAGGAAAACCGGTAAGCGATAATAATGCCAGTGTAAGAGCAGAGGCATATACCGGGTTTGTTTTGGCTAACCCTTCGTAAGATGATATCTCGTCACTGCCGGTAGAGCGGCTGATGGCGATGATTGAAACAAAGGCGACCAGATCTGATACCGCAAAGGCGACCAGATAAAATAGCAGGCTTATCCGTCCGTCTGCCAGTTCAGGTGAATTGCCGACTGCCGCCAAAGCTACCAGTATGTAACCGGCGTGGGCTATGCTGGAATAACCCAGCATTCTTTTAATATTCTTTTGGGGTATAGCCAGTACGTTACCCAGTGTCATACCGGCAGTTGCCAGTACGGCAACTATCAGCGCCCACTCTTGGCTTAGTGCCAGCGGGTCTGTGAAAAGAGTGTAGAAAAGACGCAGGAACAGGGCAAATCCAGCCGCTTTGCTGGCTATGGAAAGGTACAAAGTGATAGGGGTGGGTGAACCCTGATAAACATCCGGTGCCCAGAACTGAAACGGGACGGCAGCCACTTTGAACCCCAGCCCGGTAATAGTCAGTATAATACCCAGTATAAATCCGGTATGGGCGGTTATGTCCATGCCGGACGGAAGTGTCTGTATATAGTTAAGAATACTGCCCAGATTGGTTTCTCCGCTGAAACCGTAGATGAGCACTAAACCAAATACCAGCATGGCGGAAGCTACCCCGCCTAAAAGCAGGTATTTGAGGGCAGATTCGGTAGAATGCTGGTCCTTAAGGAAACCTACCAGTACGTAAAAAGCCAGCCCGGCCAGTTCAAGCGAAAGGTACATGGTAATAAGATTGGTAGTGGAGGCCATCATTATCATGCCCAGCAGGGCAAGCAATACCAGTGCATAATACTCGCCTTGGAAACGCCTGAACTTGTTTACATAATCTATTGAAGCCATTATAACCAGCCCTGAAAGGCTGATAAAAAGAATACGGAAGAAACTGGCGTATCCGTCCAGTGCCCACATACCGCCGAAAGCCAGTTCCGGCGGGTTATTCCAGTTAAGCACTGTGGCAACAGCCGCTGCCCCTAAACCCAGCAGAGACAGGTAGGCCAGGTGCCTCTTGCTTTTGGTCAAAAAGAGGTCGGTTATTATTACCAATAGGGCTGTTATCAGTATTATTATCTCAGGCATAAACAAATCCATTTGTCTCTATCCACCGAAGAGGGCCGCCAGAGGGGCCACTCCGGTTTGAATAACATCTACTATAATTTGAGGGTAAAGCCCAACCCCAAACATAATAAGCAGGAATACCACTGAGAAGACTATTTCGGTTTTGTCGGCATCTTTTACCATCTGGAATTTGTCCAGTCCGGGACCCAAAAAGACCCGTTGAACTGTCCAGAGGATATAGGCTGCCGCCAGTACCAATCCCAAGAGGCATATCATGGTAAATACCTGTCCACCGGGAACTACCGAGCTCTGGAATGAGCCTAAAAAGACGCTTACTTCAGCAATAAATCCGCTGGTAGCCGGCACAGCCATAGCTCCCAGACCGGCCAGTATAAATATAATAGCCGTTCGGGGCATCTGTTTAGCCAGCCCGCCCATCTTATTAATATCACGTTCATGGGTGTTATGCATAACCACACCGGTTATGGCAAAGAGCAGACCGGTAATTATGCCGTGGCTGAACATTTGCAGAACCGCCCCGTTCATGGATATTTCACCCAGAGTAAATATACCCAGCAATACAAAACCCATGTGGCTTACCGAACTGTATGCAATAAGCCTTTTAATATCTGTTTGTTTGAGTGTTATGGCAGCGCCATAGATTACATTTATAACCGCAATTGTCAGTATCAAGGGTGCCCAGTCACGGCAGACATCCGGAAACATAGCCACGTTTAATCTCAGCATGGCATAGCCGCCCATCTTAAGCAACGTACCGGCCAGAATAACGCTGGCAGCGGTGGGTGCATCTGTATGGGCATCCGGCAGCCACGTATGAAACGGAAAGGCCGGAAGCTTAATGGCAAAGCCGATAAAGAACATAAAGAAAGTTAGCACCATCAAGGCCGGACGCAGGAAATTGTTAAGGTCTAAAGACGCAAGAGATGCTATATCCAGACTGCCGGTGGCAAAGAATAATATCAGTATACCGGCCAGTATGAAAGCGCCGCCAAACAGGGTGTAAAGGACATATTTAAGAGCGGAATATTCTTTGCGGCCAGCACCCCAAATGGAAATCAGGAAGTACATGGGGATAAGCTCCAGCTCCCAGAAGATAAAGAAGAGCAGCAGATCCAGTGAAACAAATACGCCTGTGATGCTGGTTTGCAGAATAAGCAACCAAACGAAGTACTCTTTTACCCGCAGTTCTACCTTCCAGCTGATAAGAACCGCCAGAACACCCAGCAAAGTAGTCAAAATAAGGAATGGCAAACTTAATCCGTCAACACCAAGGTGGTAATTGGCGTTTAAAAGCGATATCCAGGGGAGATTTTCTTCAAACTGAACAACCCCGGCCATAGAACTGCTTCGGTCAAATCCGGCAAAGACCGCAATTGAAAGCACCAGCGGCACAAGAGTGAGCAGCAGCGAAGTAATTTTTATTGCCCGCCCGGACAAACGCGGCCACAGAGCCATTAGTATAGCTCCCGCTGCGGGCAAGAATGTTATTAGTGTTAAGTATGGTATGCTCATACTCCCCCCTTACCAGATAATAAGAGCCGCCATCACCAGTACAACCACCCCGGCGGCAAGATAAATTCCATATGACTGGAGCTGACCTGTCTGGGCTTTCCGACCCACTTTGCCACCCTCCAGAGTTATGCTGGCAACTCCGTTTACAGCCCCGTCCACTATGCGTTCATCGGCAGTTCGGAAACGGCTGAAAAGACGGCTGAATAGTACTTTTTGAATGAAGAACCCGTTTATTCCGCCGTCTACTACCTTGCGGTCAAAGAAGGCCATAAAAGCAAACACACCTTTCATAAGTATGTTTTTAGCTATAGCCCCTTCATACAGATCATCCATCCAGTATTTTTTGGAAAAGACCATGTAAAGCCCTTTGAAGCGTTCTGTAAATATAGCGGGTGAAAGGCTTTTCTTTTTATACATCAGGAATGCCAGATATATGCCGCCGCCGGCGACTGCCAGTGAAACCAGTGCCAGCGGGTGCAGCAAAATGCCGAATAAACCTTCAAAAAAGCCGGTATGGACTTCTTCACCAAGGAAGGAACTGAAACCGCCCCCTGCATTAAGCAAACCGCTGATTACCGAAGGCACAACCAGTATTAAAAGCGGCCATGACATAACACGAGGCGATTCATGGGGATTTCCCTTGCCGCGGTACGTACCCCCAAAAGCCACGAAGTAAAGACGGAACATATAAAAGGCCGTCAGAAATACAGTGATAAGTGCCAGAATAAACAGGATAAATTGACCATCCATAGCCCCTGCAAGTATCTCATCCTTGCTGAAAAAACCTGAAAGCGGCCAAATGCCTGCCAGACTGAGTGAAGCAATAAGGAAAGTCCTGCTGGTAACAGGCATGGGTTTGGAAAGCCCGCCCATTTCGCGGATATCAAATGTTCCGGTAGCGTGGTTTACACTTCCCGAACCCAAAAAAAGCAGACTCTTGAAAAAAGCATGGTTGAAAAGGTGGAATATACCGATGGCAATACCGCCTGTACCCAGACCCAGCATCATATAGCCCAGCTGGCTGACGGTGGAATAGGCCAGTATACGTTTCATATCATTCATAACAAGTGCCATGGTGGCGGCAAATATGGCAGTAACCGCCCCGATGATGGATACCCAAAGCATGGCGGTAGCCGAACTTTCAAATATGGGATAGGTTCGGGCAACCAGAAACACACCGGCGGCAACCATGGTGGCAGCATGGATAAGGGCGGAAACCGGGGTAGGACCTTCCATAGCGTCCGGCAGCCATACATGCAGTGGGAACTGGGCAGATTTGCCTACCGCACCTGCAAATATCCCCAGAGCAGCTATGGTAACCACGCCAGCCCCTATCAGCCCCATTTCAGCCATGCCGTTTAAGCTGTGTATATCCAGCGTGCCGGTATTGGCAAACAGGATTATTATGGCGGCTAAAAAGCCCACATCACCGATACGGGTTACGATAAAAGCTTTTTTAGCGGCATTGGCCGCGGCCGGGCGGGTAAACCAGAATCCGATAAGGAGATATGATGCCAAGCCTACCAGTTCCCAGAAGAAAAAGGTAAACAGTAAATTATCCGAGAGTACCAGCCCCAGCATGGAGGCGGTAAAGAAAGATAAAAAGGCATAATAACGGGGATATCCCTTGTCACCGTGCATATAGCCCTGTGAATATATATGCACCATCAGGCTAACAAAAAGGATTACAAAACACATTATAGCGGCCAGCGGGTCAAAGCTAAGGTTAAAGCTGATATCAATGGAATTTCCTACCGCAAACCAGCTGAAACCTGGTGCGTAGTAAGAAGCCCCTTCTTTACCCAGCAGACCTATCAGCCCCCATATTGAAAGCAAAAGGGAACCGCCTACACCGGCTATACCCAGATAACCGCTGATGGCTGGTTTTCTGCAGAAAAAGGCATACCCCAGAGCTATCAACGCCCCGCAGATAAGGGGGAGCAGCATTATGAGCCAGAGTCCGGTTTGGGTCATGGCTTATTCTTCCTCTTTACCACTTCATCAAATCTATCTTAGTTGCGTCAATAGTATCCCGGTTTTTGTAGATGGATATTATTATGGCCAGACCTATAGTTGCCTCGGCTGCGGCCACCGCAATAATAAACAGGGTGAATATTTGCCCGGTAAATAATTCGGGTGAAGCGAAACGGTTAAAGGCAACTGCCGCTATGGTAACCGCATTCAGCATTATTTCTATACACATCAGTATTACTACAGCACTCTTCTTAACCAGTGCCCCGTAAAGCCCGATGCAGAACAATATTACCGCCAGTACCAAAAAGTGAGTCAGTCCCATATTATTTATCCCTCACCAGCACTATAGCCCCGATAATGGCGACTAGTAATATTACGCCCGTCAGCAGTACTCCCAGCCCAAACCCGTCTGCCCCGAAAAGCATATCCGCAAGCCCGGCAGTGGTGGTAGATGGGGGAGGGGCGTCGCTTGAAGTCCAGTTTGAACTGATAAGCATATAGGTCATTATCCCGCCTAGAGCGGTAACAACAAATAGAGCCGGTATCTTGAGTTTATTGGTAAGATTGCCGCGCTGAACCTCACGGGTAAGCATGATGGCCAGTATAATAAGCACTGATATAGCGCCGATATAGATAAGTATCTGCACTGCCGCCAGAAAGTCAGCTGAAAGAAGCAGGAACACACCTGCCACCGAAAGGAAACAGAGTATCAGCCAGAGGGATGAGTGGAAAATATTTTTCACTCCCACCACCAGCAAGGCGGAGACTATACAGGTTATGGCTATAATCCAGAACGCTATTTCCACCCAGGTTTACCTTTCAAAGTAGCCTTTCTTGTTTATAAGCAGGGTTTGCAGAGGCAGTTTCTCGGCGGCATCAGGGCGGTCGTATCCGCTAAGTACCCGTGTTTCCGAAGGGCCAAGTTCATCACCTGTCAGTATCAGCTCACGGCAACGGCATTCTGAGAAACTTTGACCTTCCGCCTTTTCAACATTTGTACAGCGGTAGGTTGTGGTTTCGTAGCCGCAGCCCATGTAAATAGCGTTTTTAGTGGGGCATGATTCAACACACAGCCCGCAAAAGATGCATAACCCAAAGTCTATAGACATATGGTCAACCTTAAGCTTGCGGTCCTCGCCTCTGGAAACCTCCATATTGATAGCCTTTACCGGGCAGGCACGGGCACAGGCCAGGCAGGCAATACAGGTCTCTTTCACCCAGATAACTTGATTGCCGCGTATCCTTTTTGACATGGCCAGTTTTTCTTCCGGATACTGGACAGTTATCCATGGGCGGAACAGGTGCTTAAAGGTCAGGCGCATTCCTTTCAGAATACCGCCGCCGGTATTACTTAATACTGACACGTCCGCCTCCCAGCTTGTAAAATCTACTGAACAGGAGGACAAGCCCGAACATTACAGCTATATTTATACCTATAAGCACAGCCGTGTTTATATCCGGCGCAATCAGTATTTCAAATGCAGTAATAACCAGATTGGCAAGGGACAAAGGCAACAGGAATTTCCAGCCGAAAGCCATTACCTGGTCTATACGCAGACGAGGTAGGGTGGCACGCACCCAGATTATAAACATGAAAACCAGAAGAACTTTGGCGATAAACCAGAAAACCGGGTGCAGCAGCGGCCCCTGCCAGCCTCCCAGAAAAAGGGTGGTGGCGATGGCGGAAACTGCCAGAACCTCGGCGTATTCCATAAGGTAAAAAAGCCCGAATTTCATGCCGGAATATTCGGTGTGAAAACCGGCAATGATTTCAGACTCGGCTTCGAGTAAATCAAAAGGAGTGCGGTTTACTTCTGCCATGGCGGCAGACAGGTAAACAAAAAAGCCCAGCGGCTGCAGCAGTATAAAGGGAACATCCTGAGCTTTTACTATCTCATTCATAGAGAGCGAGCCGGTTAACATAACAACACCGAGTATGGAAAGCACCAGCGGTATTTCATAGCTGACTTCCTGAGCTATGGTACGCATGGCACCCAGCAGGGAATACTTGTTATTGCTGCTCCAACCGGCCATAAATATACCTATCACGGTTACCGAACTTACTGCCAGTATATAAAGTATGCCTATATTCAGGTCAACCAGCATAACTCCATCAGCAAAGGGTATGGCAGCAAACATTAGCATTACCGGTACGAAAGCCACTAAAGGGGCTAACCAGAAGACCCCTTTATCTGCCTCTGAGGGGATAATGTCTTCTTTGATAAGCACCTTGATCGCATCAGCTATAGGCTGTAGCAGACCGAAAGGGCCGGCTCTGTTCGGGCCGGGGCGAAGCTGAAAACGGCCGATAAGGCGGCGTTCCAGCCAGATAAATATAAGCACACTCACAATTACAAAACCAAAGAGTATGACCAAGTAAACCAAAAGATGGATCCAGAAGTCAGACATTATCTGTCCACCTCACCCATCACTATATCTATACTGCCGAAAATAGCCATAAGGTCAGCCACTTTCCAGCCTACTACCATATCTTTTAAAGCCGACAAATTTAAAAGACAGGGTGGGCGTACCCGCCAGCGGTAGGGTTTGTCTGTGCCGTCTGATACCAGGTAGAAGCCCAGTTCACCTTTAGGGCCTTCTATACGGCTGTACACCTCACCCGCCGGTGGTTTAAGAAGTTTGGGGGCTTTACCCATTATTTCACCTTCGGGCAGGTCTTTTACTGCCTGACGAAGTATCCGCACACTCTGGCGCATTTCTAAAATACGTATCATGTAACGGTCATAGGTATCACCGTTTTTGGCGATGGGTATATCAAACTCAAAACGGTTATAAATGGAATAAGGGTCATTCCGGCGGATATCCCAGTTTATGCCGCTTGCCCGAAGTACCGGGCCGGCCGCACTGGAATTTATAGCCAAATCACGCTTAAGTACGCCAACGCCTTTGGTGCGGATAAGCACAATTTCATTGGTGGAAATAAGCTGTTCGTATTCGTCAATAAAACCGGGCAAAGTATCCAGTAGTATTTTTAGGGCGGGCAGAAATTCTTCCGGCAAATCCTGAACAAATCCGCCAAAGCGGTAGTAGTTGTAATTTAAACGCTGACCGCTGCACATATCAAACAGTTCCACAATCTTTTCACGTTCGCGGAACATATACAGCAAAGGGGTTTGAAGGGCGCCCAAGTCATTTAAGAAAAAACCCAAACCGGCCAGATGGCTGGCTATCCGCTGGAGTTCGTCCAGTATCACCCTTATATATTCAGCCCGTTCAGGCACTGTTATACCGGCTAGTTTTTCCACTGCCATAACATAAGCATGGTTATTGGTCATGGAGCCCAGATAATCCAGACGGTCTGTAAAAGGTATATCCTGCAGATAGGTGCGCCCCTCTGCCAGCTTTTCAATACCCCGATGCAGATAACCGAAAACCGGCTCAAGGTCAGTAATGACTTCACCGTCCAGAACAATACGCAGGCGGAACACACCGTGGGTGCTTGGATGCTGGGGGCCTATATTCAGAATAAAGTTTTCAGTTTTAATGGCCATTTACAAAATCCTTGCGCAAAGGATAACCTTCAAAACCTTCCCACAGGAAAATGCGTTTCAGGCCTATATGGTTTTCAAAAAACACCCCAAAAAGGTCATATATTTCACGTTCCTGCAGCTCTGCTCCGCGCCAGATATCTACTACCGAAGCCATTTTCGGGTTTTTCTTGTCAGTCAGGCGGGTTTTTACAGTAGCAGAGGTATTATGCGTAATTGAGTTCAAATGAAAAATAATTTCTATATATTCAGGATAATCTGCGGCAGTCAGGTTTGTCAGATAATCCATTTGAATAGACGGTAAGGAAGTTAGGCGTTCACATACCTTGTGCATATCTTCGGGTGAAACCAGCAGGAAGCTGCCATCTGCCTGAATTTTAATTCCGGGCAGTTCTTTGGATAAGGCAGCCTTAAGTTGTGGGTAATCAAGTACAGCGGTCATAAATTTATCTCTTTAGGATACGGGTTTTATCTATTTTT
>Ga0172380_10006084_pt1 | contig 14221 bp, 15 predicted proteins | sample Leawe162metaG_FD_119747 | JGI IMG/M metagenome (GOLD analysis project Ga0172380, IMG submission 119747) | Leachate microbial communities from a municipal landfill in Southern Ontario, Canada - Leachate well 162 metaG | ecosystem: Engineered > Solid waste > Landfill > Unclassified | place... | reverse complement strand
TCAGGACGAACGGATTTTATTTCATCAGGCTGTCTGTGCCGGCTCGTGCAATGTTTGGGTTTGCATCGTTAAATACAGCGTTTTCAATCAAGAATAGTTACAAAATACCTCAAGCCAATGGTGGTGGATAAGCGTAATACATCAACCAATACTCGGTGAAACCGCTGTAATAGCGGTGGGGCAGTGGTTGGTGCGATATTTATTGCGAATGTACTGTGCGAAACGCAGGAGGAGGGCGCGGTTAGCGCTATTTCGCTCAAGAAACAGCCAGCCTATCAATCGCCGCGGCGTTGCTCCAGGAAAACACTTTTTTCGCCGCCAAGTCGCGCGGCAGCCACATGAAATTCAGATGTTCGCGCGGTGCGAGCGTCACCGGTTGGGGCGCGGGCAATTCCAGGCTGAAGACCTGTTCGGTGTTTTTTGTCACGCCGGGCGCGTAGCGGTGGCGCCATTCGGCGTAGATTTCGAATTCATATTGCAGGTTCCAGTCGGTTAGCTTATGGATTTCCGCATCCAGCCCGGTTTCCTCGCACACTTCGCGGATCGCGGTTTGACGCGGCGTTTCGCCATGTTCGCAACTGCCCGTGACCGACTGCCAATAACCGGGATGGTCGGCGCGCTCCAGCAGCAGCACCTGCAAATCGGCAGTGTGGATGACGACCAGGACGGAGAACGGAAGTTTGTAAGCCGGCACGGAAGCAGTTAAACCTAAAATACTCAGTTGAACCGCAGAGACGCAGAGGCGCTGAGAAAAAACAATGCGTTATGGTGTCGTGCGACACTACCCATTTGGTGAAGCGGAAAATTGTTGTAACTCATTTGTTTCTCTGCGTCTGAAGCGCCTCTGCGGTTAAGCAAATGCGGTTTTTAGGTTCAAACACACACCGGACAGGCGGGGTCCTGGGTTAGGCGGATGGAGCGCCATTCCATGTTTAGCCCGTCCAGCAGCAGCAAACGCCCGGACAGGGGCGCCCCGGCGCCGGTCAGCAGTTTCAGCGTTTCGGCGGCTTGCACCGAGCCGATAATGCCGACCAGCGGGGCGAATACGCCCAAAGTGGCGCAACGCTCGTCCTCTTGCTCGGCGTGTTCGGGGAACAGGCAGTGGTAGCAGGGGCTATCCGCCCGCCGCAGGTCGAATACCGCCACCTGTCCGTCGAAGCGCACGGCGGCGCCCGACACCAAGGGTTTTTTCAGTTTGGCGCACACGCGGTTTATGGCATGGCGGGTGGCGAAGTTGTCGCTGGCGTCCAGCACCACGTCTGCGTCTGCGGCGAGTAGCGCCAGTTCCTTTTCCGACACGCGCATTTCCACGGGGATGACGGCGACTTCGGGATTGATGCCCGCTACGGTCAGCGCGGCTGAAACCGCCTTGTTGGCGCCGATGCGCGCACCGGTATGGATGATCTGGCGTTGCAGGTTGGTGAGATCGACGCTGTCGCCATCGCAGAGGGTGAGCTTGCCGACGCCGGCGGATGCGAGGTAGAGCGCCGCCGGCGACCCCAGCCCTCCCGCGCCGACGATCAGCACATGCGAGTTCAGCAGCTTTTCCTGCCCCTCAATGCCGATTTGCGGCAGCAGAATATGGCGGCTATAACGCAGGAGCTGCCCGTCGTTCATCGGGAACAGCTTTAGCGGCTCTGGAGAATTTGCAGCCCCTTGAGCAGGTTCAGCGCCTGGTTCAACTGGTAATCGCTTTTCGACACCAGTTCGGGGGCGCCGCCGGGTTTTTCGTCGGATTGCGCGCCGGCTTTGCCATCCTTGCCTTTAGGCGCGGGTTTGCTCGGTGCGGGTAGCTTGATCGACGCTGCTTCATTCTTGGCTTCACCTTCCTTATCCTTGTTGCCATTGCTTAGATGGCGCTCCAGATCGGCTTCGCGCAGGTGCAGGCCGGGGTCCACGCCGCTGACGGTGGCATCGTCCACCACGATGTCCGGCGTGATGCCCTTGGCCTGGATGGAGCGCCCGTTGGGCGTGAAATAGCGCGCCGTGGTGAGTTTGATGGCGGTGTTGTTGCCGAGCGGCAGCACGGTTTGCACCGAACCCTTGCCGAACGTCTGGGTGCCCATGATGATGGCGCGCTTGTGGTCCTGCAACGCACCGGCGACGATTTCCGAGGCGGAAGCCGAGCCGCCGTTCACCAGCACCAGGATGGGGACGGTCTTGACGCCCGCCGGCAGGGATTTCAGGAAGTCTTCCTTGCCCAGGCCGTGCAGATAATGCTCCTTGCTGGCGAGCAGGCGCATCTTGGCGTCCTCGGTGCGTCCGTCGGTGTAGGTGACCAGCGCATCCTTGGGCAGGAAGGCCGCAGCCACGCCGACCGCCCCGTCCAGCAGCCCGCCCGGATCGTTGCGCAGGTCGAGCACCAGCCCTTTGAGCGGCTCCTTGTTTTGCTTGTAGAGGGCGTCCAGCGCTTTGACCAGATTTTCCCCGGTATGCTCCTGGAATTGGGTGATGCGGATGTAGCCGTAGCCGCTTTCCGCCAGTTTCGATTTAACGCTCTGGATTTTGATTACGGCGCGCGCCAGCGTGAAGGTCAGCGGCTTGGTTTCGCCCTTGCGGATCACGGTCAGGGTGATCTTGGTGCCGGGCTTGCCGCGCATACGCTTGACCGCATCGTTGAGGGTCAAACCTTTGACCGGCGTCTCATCAAGCTTGATAATCAGGTCGCCGCTTTTCAGGCCGGCCTGAAAGGCCGGCGTGTCCTCGATTGGCGAGACGACTTTGACGAAGCCGTCTTCCATGCTGACTTCGATGCCCAGGCCGCCGAATTCGCCCTGGGTGCCGACTTGCAAGTCCTTGAAGTTGTCGGCGTCGAGATAGGCCGAATGGGGGTCCAGGCCGGACAACATGCCGTTGATGGCCTCGGTGATGAGTTTTTTGTCTTCCACCGGTTCGACGTAATCGCTCTTGATCTTGCTGAATACTTCGGTGAACGCGCGCAGTTCGTCTATCGGTAGCGGCGTCGTGGGGTTGGCGGTCTTGTCTGCAATGGCCGAAAGGTTAAGGCTGATAATCACGCCGGCGAAAACGCCGAAGAGCATCAGTCCAATGTTTTGCAGTTTGCCGCGCATTTCAAATCTCCAAGAATGTAGGTTGGGCATGTCAAGGCGCGAGAGCGCCGACAGACTCCAATCCTCTTTATAAAACACGGGTGTTGGTGTTTATACTTTGCGCGGCCACAATTTGCGCAGCAATCGCATCCCGCGAGACGCGGCTAAATCCGCAAATTGTGGCCGCGCAAAGTATAGCTTTTCAGTCACTATATTTACTACCAGACTATGGGGGCGACACCGCCTATTTCAAGGCAACCCAGGCCATGGGGTCGAGCGGTTTACTCTGATAGCGCAGTTCGAAGTATAAACCGGAATCCGGGATTCCGCCGCTATTTCCCACGCTGGCAACGGTATCGCCCATTTTTACGTTCTCGCCCGCTTGCTTGTACAGGGTTTCGTTGTTGCCGTACAGGCTCATGAAGTTGCCGCCGTGATCGATGATGATGATGTTGCCGAAGCCGCGCAGCCAATCGGAAAACACCACCTGCCCGCCGGCCACCGCCTTCACCGGCTGGCCGGCGGGGGAGCGGATGAACAGCCCTTTCCAGGTGGCGCCGCTATCCTCGCGCGGGCTGCCGAAGCGACCGGCAAGCGCACCCTTTATCGGCAAATGCAGCTTGCCCTTTAATTGCTGGAACGGGCTGCCGCTATCCTCCGGTGTCGGCACGACGGTGTTGCTTTCCGGGGATTGGCTCTCCCGCTCTGCGGAGCGGGAAACTTCCGGCGCTTGGGCTTTCTTGCTGCGCGTTGGCTTGGCCGCCATTTTGCTCAATTTCTCAATCAGCCGCGTCAAGCGTTTTTCGTCGTTTTGCAGCTTGCCGATTTCATGGCGTTGCGCGGCGATTTTTTTATTCAGTTTGATCAGCAACGCCTTGCGCGCGATTTGTTCTTTTTCCAGTTGTTTCTTTTGGGCATCCTGTTCGCTCTTGATGCGCTCCAGTTCCTCCGCCTTTTTCTGGCCGGCCTCGGTCAGGCCGCGCAGTTGCTTGAGATTGCCGCGCAGATTCTGGATCAGCGTAGCGCGTGCGCGCGAGATGTCGGCGTAATAGCGCAGATGGCGCACCAGGCGGTTAGGGTCTTGCTGGTTGAGGATGATTTCCAGGTAATCGTGCTGGCCGTGCAGATAGAGCCGGGTGAGCAACTGGCCGAGTTGCGCCCGTTGCTCGTCGATCCTGGATTTCGTCTTGGCGCTGTCCTGCTGGAGGTGCGAGACTTCGCCCTTGACCTCCTGCTGTTGTTGCGCCAATTCATAGAGCTTGCGGTTGGCGGCGCTGATCGCCTGCTCGGAGTGCTTCAGCGCATCGCTGGCGTCCGCCTTGGCGCCTTCGGCGCTTTCCGCCTCTTTTTGCAGCGACATGATGCGGTCGCGCAACTCGCTCAGCTCGTTCTTGGGTGAAACGTCGGTGGCGGCTGCTACGGGAAATATCAGCGAGCAGCAGAGTAGCGCCGCAGCCAAGCGTTTGACTTCGCATGCACGCCAGATATATCCCACGAGGCTATTAAAATTTCGACATAAGGTTGGTTGAACCTCAGCCAACGTCTGGTTGGAATTCGACCAAAGCGTTGCCGGTCATCTCGACGGGTTGCGGCAGCCCCATCAGCTTCAGCAGGGTCGGCGCCACATCCTTCAGCGCGCCGCCCTCGTGCATGCGCGCCGGACGTCCCACGTAGAGAAACGGCACGTCGAAAGTAGTGTGCGCGGTGTGCGGCGCGCCGGTGATTTCATCGAGCATTTTTTCCGCATTGCCGTGATCGGCGGTGATCAACACTTCGCCGCCGATCTCGCGCATTGCGGCGACCACCCGCCCCACGCATTCATCCAGCACCTCCACCGCCTTGACCGCCGCCGGCAGGATGCCGGTGTGCCCGACCATGTCGCCGTTGGCGTAGTTGCACACAATGGCGTCGTATTTGCGGCTATGAATGGCCTCGACCAGCTTGTCGGTGACTTCACGGGCGCTCATCTCCGGTTGCAGGTCGTAGGTGGCGACACGCGGCGATTGCACCATGATGCGGTCTTCGCCGACAGTAGGCGCTTCCACTCCGCCATTGAAGAAGAAAGTGACATGGGCGTATTTTTCCGTCTCCGCGATGCGCAACTGGCGCAACCCGAGGCTGGAAATAGTGTCGCCGAAGCCGTTGCGCACGTTTTCCGGCGGAAAGGCGACCGGCACATGGAAATTTTTGTTATAACTGGTTAGCGTGCAGTAAGTGGCGAGCTTGGGGTAAGCGCTACGCTCAAATCCGGCGAAATCCGGGTCGATAAAGGCGCTGGTGATTTCGCGCGCGCGGTCCGCGCGGTAATTCATGAACACGACCGCGTCGCCGTCCTGGATGCGCACCGGCGCGCCGCCCGGCGGTTTGATCAGCGTGGGCTTGACGAATTCGTCGTGTTCGCCGCGCAGGTAGGCGGCCTGCAAGCCCTGCATGGCGTCCTCTGCAACATATTCGGCCTGCCCCAGCGTCAGCATGTCATACGCCTGCTTGACGCGCTCCCAGCGCTTGTCGCGGTCCATCACGTAATAGCGCCCGCCGATGGAAGCAATGCGTCCGACGCCCAACTGGTCGAACTTTTCCTGGGCGCGCTTCAGGTAAATTTCCGCCGATTGCGGCGGCGTATCGCGCCCGTCGAGGAAAGCATGCAGGTAAAGCTTCTCGACGCCCGCCTTGGCGGCCATGTCGAGCATTGCGTGGATATGCGTTTCCTGGCTGTGTACGCCGCCGTCCGACAGCAGGCCGAACACATGCAGCGCGGAACTTTTCGCCGCATCGACGGCCTGTGTCAACGCGGCATTGCCGAAGAACGAGCCGTCCTGTATCGCGAGGTCGATGCGCGTCAAATCCTGATACACCACCCGCCCGGCGCCGATGTTGAGATGGCCGACTTCCGAATTGCCCATTTGCCCGTCGGGCAAGCCGACCGCGCCGGCGGCAGTGTGGATGAGCGTGTGCGGACAAGTCTGCCACAAATGATCCCAATTGGGTTTAACGGCGAGAGCGATGGCATTGTCCGCACCGTTGGGGCGATAGCCAAAACCGTCGAGAATAACGAGCAATACCGGGGTGGGCTTCATAATTTCGACTTTAAAGTAGGTTATTAATAGTTGCGAATTTTATTATATTTTGATAAAACTCGCATCATTTCATATATTCTGGAGGCTAGTGGATGTCGGCGGCTCACGCACCGGTTTTTACTAGCCCCTAGCCTCTAGTTCCTAGCCCCTAGCCCCTGGTTTTAAAGAGGTAGTTTAAATGAATTTCGAACAAGTCGAATTGATCGACAAGGAAGAACACATCGAACAGGCGTCGCGCGCGATGAAAGCCATGTCCCACCCGCTACGCCTGAAGATACTGTGCGTGCTGGGCGACCAGGAAGTCAGCGTGCAGGACATCGTCAACAATGTCGGCACCTCGCAGAGCAATATTTCCCAACACCTCGCCATCCTGCGCGACAAAGGCGTACTGCGCACGCGCAAGGATGCCAACCGCGTCTACTACCGCGTCGGCGACCCGCGCACGCTTAAGCTAATCAGCATGATGCGCGACGTATTCTGCGGTTTCGCCAAGTAAACCCGCGCCGCGCCGGCGCACCCCCCAAAGAACTTTCAAACAATTTTCTTACCTCTTGACTTGACTGAGTTTTCACCATTATAGTACAAACATGGAAACTGAACTTAAAGCGCTGGAAGACAAGATTTCCCAACTCATACAATTGTGTCGGCGTTTGCGTGCGGAAAACACCCAACTGCGCCAGGAAATGACCGGGGTGCAGAATGAAAACCGTCAGCTTGCCGGCAAAATAAGCGCGGCGAAATCCCGCCTGGAGCATCTGCTGCAACAAATCCCCGAGGACCAGGAATGAGCAAGAGCCTTGATGTCTCCATCATGGGACGCGAATTCCGCATCGCCTGCCCGGCGGGGGAAGAGCAGGCGTTGCTCGACGCCGTCAACTACCTCGACAAAAAAATGAGCGAAATCTTCGAAGCCGGCAAAGTCATAGGCACCGAGCGCATCGCCATCATGGCCGCCCTGAATATCGCGCACGAACTCCTTTCCGCACGAAAACCCAGCGGTTTTGACATCGAAGCGTTTAAGCGTAGAATGAGCCTCATGCAGGCCAATGTCGAACAAACCTTGGCCGAACAGGACAAATAGCCATCACCTGATGAGTCACAGAATTGTCCCCTGCGGTGTTCGTTTAGGCCATATATTCTTTGAACCAATATATGCAGTTTGGCTGCGACCACGGGAGTGCTGTTGTGCGTGTCCTTTGCGGATACGCCTGATGCGGCTCCGGTCGTGACCACCTTGGACTTCGGTTCAAGATGCTGGTCTGACGGCATTTGCGGGGGCCTTATTTCGTAAGCCTTCCCTCCAAATCCATGAACAAAAATCAACTGCGCTCCTTGCTACGCAAGGCGCGCCGCGCCGTTACGCCCAGGCAGCGGCGCTATGCGGCTGCGGGTTTGCAGCGGCAGGTGGCGCGCAGCCGTCTTGCGCTACGTAGCAAGCGCATCGGATTCTATCTGGCGATGGGCGAGGAAATGGATATGCTGCCATTGCTCAACCAGATGCTGTGGCAGGGCAAACAATGCTTCGTCCCGGTAGTGCCGCCGCGCTTCGAGCGCGCCCTGAACTTCAGCCGCCTGACGGCGCAGCCGCGCTGGTATCTCAATCGCTACGGCATCTACGAACACTGGTCGCCGCGTCCGGTGCGCGCCTGGCAACTGGACCTGCTGTTCGTCCCGCTGGTCGGCTTCGACGAAACCGGCTACCGCATCGGCATGGGCGGCGGCTTTTACGACGCCAGCCTCGCCTACCTGCACCGCCGCACCCTATGGCGCAAACCGTTGCTGATCGGCGTCGGCTACGAATGCCAGAAAATCGCGCGAGTGCCGCACGACCCGTGGGACATCCGGCTCGATGCGGTAGTGACCGAGAAAAGATGGTATTGGTGCAGACCTGAACAAGCCCAGCCTGCGGCTACTTAACCCGGATATTGCATAAATTACGCGTGCCCTCGCTAGTCTTTTGATTGATATGAAAATTTTGTTCAGTCGGTCGTATGAATAACTACGACGCTCCTTCACAAAATTCCCATATCAATCAAAATCCTGCGCGATCATCACGCGAATTTATGCAATATCCGGGTTAATAGGCTCCCGCACCAAATGAACTTCCAGGCGGCAACCCACCGCAGCCGCATACTTGCGCAAAGTGGATAGCGAAGGGGAATGCTTGCTGGTGGCGAGACAAGTCTCAATGCGCGTTACAGCCGGGCGTTGAGTCCCCATGCGCCGCGCCACTTCATCCTGGCTTAATCCCGCTTGCCTGCGAGCGTGGAGTAGTTCGCGCAGCAGGGCATATTCCCCACCCAGCGCGGCGTAGGCCTCCTTGACGCCGGGTTTTTCCATAATGCGCTGCACAAACGCTTCATCGTGTGCCACCGGTTCAAACTTGTCCATTCTTCACCTCCTTCATGCGCTGCCGGGCAATCCTCAATTCCTTCCCCGGCGTGGCTGGGGTTTTCTTTACAAAGCTATGCAGCACCACCAAATGCTTGCCTATCTGGGTGCAATAAAATACCCGGCCTATTCCCTCTGCACCATTGGGACGCAGTTCAAACAGACCACTTCCCATCGCGCGCGAATGGGGCAAGCGCAAATTTGCGCCAAATTCCTGTAGTAGCTCCAGTCATTGTTGGTAATTCGCCAAAATACCCGCCGGCAGATCAAATACCTGCTCACGGACACGCTCGGAATAGTAGAGAACTGTCCAATTCATTATGGCACGACGGTAACAAATTTGTTTCGTTCGGTCAAATGCCGTTTGGGCGTATCCTGCGCAACTTACCGGGACTGGGGGACGAATTATCCTAGAAACCTCCGTTGAACGGGCTGGAGTGTGCGGTTTTCCGGGTGACATTTCGCAGTAATGGGCAGAATTGGGAGAAATATTTACGCTGGCTGAATAAACGCTATTTTCGAACATTTGGCCGTTATTACAAACCGTTGGTCAACACGATCTACCGATATAACGACAAGGAGCGGATACAACGCTACCTGAACCGGTCGGAGACACTGAGCAGCGAACTTTACCGCTCTTATCTCTGACCCTAAGCCGGACCATTGCCGGAAAAAAATGATGCGGCTCGCGCTTATCCACACCGCTGAGAACAAATTTACCCTGCCCTCCCCACCAGGGTAAATTCAGAGCACCTGATCTCGCGGATTTTAATTGAGACGGTTTGCTGAACAGAAAAATAGACAATACAATATAATCAATCACATAAAATCAGTTTCTACAAAGACAAAACCTTTTTCACCGCAGAGGACGCAGAGGAAGAGCATGAGGGTTTTCCTCCGCGTCCTCTGCGGTGAATCGGTTTTTTCCGTGCTGAGAACAAATTTACCCTGCCCCTCACCGCAGCCCCTTGAATTTTGCCTATCCAGCCCTTATTATTAGCACTCGCCGCACACGAGTGCTAATAATCGTGTCGTGCTTGAGAATTTTTTCGTTTTATGCAGCTAAATCAGGAGAAAATAGCAATGAAAATTCGTCCCTTACATGACCGCGTCATCGTCAAACGCCTGGAAGAAGAGCGCAAAACCGCATCCGGTATCGTGATTCCCGATTCCGCCACGGAAAAACCTGACCAAGGCCAAGTTATCGCCATCGGCAAGGGCAAGATTCTGGAAAGCGGCGAAGTGCGCGTTTTGGATGTTAAAGTCGGCGACAAAGTATTGTTCGGCAAATATTCCGGCCAAGCCTTCAAGATGGATGGCGAAGAATATCTGCAAATGCGCGAAGAAGACATCATCGGCGTAATTGAAGCTTAAAGCATATTTTTTCAAAGAATTCAGGAGATAGAGAACATGGCAGCTAAAGACGTAAGATTTGGTGATGACGTTCGTCATCGCATGGTGGCCGGCATCAACGTTCTGGCCAACGCCGTTAAAGTCACCCTCGGCCCGAAAGGCCGCAATGTCGTGCTGGAACGCTCTTTCGGCGCCCCGACGATCACCAAGGACGGCGTATCCGTCGCCAAGGAAATCGAACTGAAGGACAAATTCGAGAACATGGGCGCGCAAATGGTCAAGGAAGTCGCTTCCAAGACCTCCGACGTGGCCGGCGACGGCACCACCACCGCCACCGTGCTGGCTCAGGCGATTGTGCGTGAAGGCATGAAGTTCGTATCCGCCGGCATGAACCCGATGGACCTGAAGCGCGGCATCGACAAAGCGGTTGAAGCCTGCATCGTCGAACTGAAAAAAATCTCCAAGCCCTGCACCACCAACAAGGAAATCGCCCAAGTGGGTTCGATCTCCGCCAACTCCGATTCCTCCATCGGCGACATCATCGCCCAGGCAATGGACAAGGTCGGCAAGGAAGGCGTGATCACCGTGGAAGACGGCACCAGCCTGCAAAACGAACTGGAAGTGGTGGAAGGCATGCAGTTCGACCGCGGCTACCTGTCGCCCTACTTCATCAACACCCCGGATCGCCAGATTGCTATGCTGGAGAATCCCTTCGTGCTGCTGCACGACAAGAAAATCTCCAACATCCGCGACCTGCTGCCGGTGCTGGAACAAGTCGCCAAGGCTGGTCGTCCGCTGTTGATCATCGCCGAAGACGTGGACGGCGAAGCGCTGGCCACCCTAGTGGTGAACAACATCCGCGGCATCCTCAAAACCTGCGCGGTTAAAGCCCCCGGCTTCGGCGACCGGCGCAAGGCCATGCTGGAAGACATTGCCATCCTCACCGGCGGCACCGTGATCGCCGAAGAAGTCGGCCTGTCCCTGGAAAAATGCACCCTGGCCGAACTGGGCCAAGCCAAGCGCATCGAAGTGGGCAAGGATGAGACTATCGTCATCGACGGCAACGGCGATGCCAAAAACATCGAAGGCCGCGTCAAACAAGTGCGCAAGCAGATCGAGGAAACCACCAGCGACTACGACCGCGAAAAACTGCAAGAGCGCGTCGCCAAGCTGGCCGGCGGCGTGGCCGTAATCAAAGTGGGCGCCGCTACCGAAGTCGAAATGAAAGAGAAAAAAGCCCGCGTCGAAGACGCGCTGCACGCCACCCGCGCTGCGGTGGAAGAAGGCATCGTCGCCGGCGGCGGCGTCGCGCTGCTGCGCACCCGCGACGCCATCGGCCTGATCAAGGGCGACAACGCCGACCAGGACGCCGGCATCAAAATCGTGCTGCGCGCGCTGGAAGAACCACTGCGCCAGATCGTCGCCAACGCCGGCGTCGAGCCGTCCGTGGTGGTGAACAAAGTGGCCGAAGGCAAGGGCAACTATGGCTTCAACGCCGCCAACGACCAGTACGGCGACATGGTGGAAATGGGCGTGCTCGACCCCACCAAAGTCACGCGCTACGCACTGCAAAACGCTGCAAGCGTTGCCGGCCTGATGCTGACCACCGAATGCATGGTCGCCGAAATGCCGAAGGACGATTCCGCCGGCGGTATGGGCGGTGGCATGGGCGGCGGCATGGGCGATATGGGTGGCATGGGCGGCATGATGTAAGCTGTCCCAACCTTTGCCTGCTGCAAAATGAGAAAGCCCCGCGTCATGCGGGGCTTTTTTTATTGATCGTTCCATCGCTTCAGGGTAAATTTGTTCTCAGAAATTCATGATGAAAATCAATGATGGAAAATGTTCGTGAATCCCAGGCAAACTTAGCGCGACTCTGCCCGACTCATGGTGGCAACCATTAAAGACAAAACCTTTTTCACCGCAGAGGACGCGGAGGACGCAGAGGAAGAGCATGAGAGTTTTCCTCCGCGTCCTCTGCGGTGAATCGGTTTTTTCCGTGCCGAGAACAAATTTACCCTGCCATCGCTCCTACAAGCATTGACGCTGTCGCCAACCAAGCGCATGATGCACGTAATGCCGCAAAACACGGCAGGCGGGTTTGGTAGCCCGGAGCAAAGGCGTATAACCGCCGCCAAGCGGTTTTTTTTACGTCTACAATCATGGTGCAATCCTTTAATGGGCGCGCCTTGTGGGGCAGCTTCGGCTGCGCCGGTTCCTTTGCCCGGTCTACCAACCCGCAAGGTCGCGCCCTCCCGTTTGGTAGCGGGTAGCGTGATTCTCAATCCGCCACATAGGAGTCACGCCATCATGAACCCCACTACCGCCCTAAATTCCGCCATACAGGAGCTGAACCACACCATCGCCACGCTGGCGCGTTGCCCCGAAACCGATCAACCCGCCACTGCGGCATTGCACAGCGCCACCACCGCACAGGCACATTTGCGCGATGTCTTGGCTGGGGCAACGCCTGCCGACGCACCACCTCTCGCCGCGCCCACGGGCGAACCCGGTGCTTTTAATCTCATTTCCGAGCTTTGGGAGCGCGCCGCGCCTGACCTGGACCGTGAAACGCTGGCGTGGTTTGCCGGCGCAATCGACCAAGCCGAGAATATGGCTGCTAATTTGCAAGAATCCGTGGAGGGTATCGGTTGCCTGATGAGAGGCGGGACGGACTGCATCGGCCAAGCGAAGGCCGGCAATGTTCTATCGGGCCACGACGCTCCGGCGCTGCTGTTCGCCATCGCTCACGTTATGGACACTATTCGGGCATTGAATTTGGTGGGGGATGCGGCAAATCATGCATTGTGGCGCGCGGGGATTTGTCGCTAATTCATGGAATGCCGGCAATCGGGTGGGCGCGTTTTTGTGTCCACCTTTAAGACCACTAGCGCACTGAAAATTGCCAAACGTTCAAATTGTGGAACTGGCCGATCACAAAACTTGACCGATTGCTTGCATTCGGCGCAATGCCCGCTGGTTATTGCGCTTTGCAGGTTATGATCTTGGACTTTGACAATTATTGGGCTTGCCCTACATAACGGTCGTATAGTCATGAATAGGAATTGCCATGCGAACCATGACCCTGGCGGAAACCAAAGATCACCTGTCGGATGTTGTCGACTAAGTGCAGGCGGGTGAAGAGATCGTCATCACCCGGCGGGGACATCCCGTGGCTCGCATCGTGCCTGAACGGAGCGGACCGGAGCGCGATCCCGTCGCCCTCGCGGATGAATTGCGCACCTTTGTCCTGGCGCAGCCTAAGGCCGTTGGCAACAGTGTTTCCGCCATGCGTGAATTAGAGCCGTCTACCTCGACACATCGGCCACTGTCCCGCTATTCTTCAACGAGTCGGCCAGCATGTCGGCTCTTGCGCGCATAGCAAGGGAACGCGAGATATGGCTGAGCCGGTGGATACTCGCTGAATTCTCCAGTGCCGTCGCTTTCAAGATACGCACTCGACAAACCGGCGAAGCTACCGCTGGTGCGGCGCTTAGCCTCTTGCATGCCGCCATTGCCATGCGTCTTCGGCTGCCGCTCGTTACATGCGACAAGGGGCAAGCCGATGGCTGCGCGTATCATGCCATTGGGCACGAATACATCACTCTACCTTGATGTACAGCACTTTCAATCAAGAACAATTACAAAAGCTATAGTTATGTTTTTCTAATAAAAATCAATTATAGATTAAATATCGTCTATGCTTAAGTACGGATACTTAATATTTGGAGAATAAAATGAAAGCCTACTCATACGAGTTAAGAACTAGAATCTATAATTTTTCTTTGACGCACACGATTCGAGAAACGGCGGAAATTTTTAGCGTCAGTCCAAGTACCGTTCGTCTACTTAGGAAACTATTTACTGAAACAGGCAGTTTAAACTATTACGGGAAATCCCCTGGCTATGCCGGGGTGACAGTAAAAGTTTGACGTTTACGGGAGTCCATCGATAAATTTCCGGAGTGAGCCGCCAAGCACACTCAAAAGTTAAGGAGATTATCGATGGACGAATTTGAAAGTCTAAATCACAGCCGATGGGATTGTAAATACCATGTGGTGTTTATCCCGAAGTGTCGCAGGAAAACATTGTACGTGGGATTGCGCCAGCATCTTGGTGAGGTGTTCCGTCAGTTGGCGCAACGGCAGGAGTGTCGGATTCTCGAAGGGCATTTAATCCTAGAAACCTTCGTTGAACGGGCTGGAGTGTGCGGTTTTCCGGGTGCAGGGTGAGTCTGGTCAGCTAAATTGATGGACTGATAATCATGTTCGGTGATGGCAAATATTCAAAACAAGCCCAGTCTGCATGGTTGTAAGCGCGAAAGTGCCGCACTTACAACCACGCACCATC
>Ga0172380_10006083_pt1 | contig 14224 bp, 12 predicted proteins | sample Leawe162metaG_FD_119747 | JGI IMG/M metagenome (GOLD analysis project Ga0172380, IMG submission 119747) | Leachate microbial communities from a municipal landfill in Southern Ontario, Canada - Leachate well 162 metaG | ecosystem: Engineered > Solid waste > Landfill > Unclassified | place... | reverse complement strand
GTTTTTACGTACACCCGGATGCTCTTATCTCGCAGGTCCCGACGATATTTATGTCTCCCCCAGCCAAATCCGCCGCTTCTCGCTGAAAACAGGCGATACCATCAGCGGAAAAATTAGACCACCGAAGGATAATGAACGTTATTTTGCGATGCTCAAAGTTGAACAAATCAATTTTGAACCGCCTGAAAACACCAAAAATAAAATCTACTTTTCAAACCTTACGCCGCTGTTTGCCAAAGAGCGCTTCGTGCTCGAACAAGGTAACGGCACCAGCGAAGACTTGACCGGACGCATCATCGATTTAATCGCCCCGATCGGCAAAGGCCAGCGCGGCCTGATTGTATCGCCTCCGAAAGCCGGCAAGACGATGATATTGCAAAGTTTGGCGCAGGCGATAGCCGAGCAGAACCCGGAGTGCTATTTAATCGTATTACTGATCGACGAGCGCCCTGAAGAAGTAACTGAAATGGAGCGTTGTGTACGCGGCGAGGTTATTTCCAGCACCTTCGATGAACCGGCCACGCGCCATGTACAGGTCGCCGAGATGGTTATCGAAAAAGCCCGGCGCCTGGTCGAACACAAACACGACGTAGTTATTTTGTTAGACTCGATCACCCGCTTGGCTAGGGCTTATAATACCGTTGTCCCCTCTTCGGGCAAAATATTGACCGGCGGCGTTGACGCGAATGCGCTGGAAAAACCCAAACGCTTCTTCGGTGCAGCGCGGAATATAGAAGAAGGCGGCAGCTTGACGATTATCGCTACTGCACTCGTAGATACCGGTTCGAGAATGGATGAAGTTATCTACGAAGAATTCAAGGGCACAGGCAATATGGAACTGCACCTGGACCGTAAGATTGCCGAGAAAAGAATTTACCCTGCCATTAATATCAATCGCTCAGGCACCCGCCGGGAAGAATACCTGGTCGATGCCGATACCTTGCAAAAAACCTGGATCTTGCGCAAGATCCTGCAACCTATGGATGAAACAGCGGCATCCGAGTTCTTGATAGGCAAACTTAAAGACTTCAAGACCAATGCCGAATTCTTCGATTCGATGAAGCGTTAAGCTGTCGGGGCATCTGCCGAGTCGCCCGGAAAATGCCTGCCAAGAAGATGTGTCAGGCGACTTCCAGGCAAAGCAGCAATACCGCAAAGCCATCGATTACCCATAATGTTTTCGGCAGTTCAGAGAAACGTCCTGTGGCTGTTTTTACGGCAGTGTACATAAACAGTCCCCAAATCAGCCCCTGGGTGATCGAATAGGTCAATGGAATCAACGCCATCGCCATAAACGCTGGAATGGCCTCGACGAAATCATCCCACGCGATCTGCACCGCTGCCCCCATCATATAGACGCCGACAATGACCAATACCGGCGCCGTGGCAATGGCGGGCACCAGTTTTGCCAAGGGCGCAAAAAACATCAACGGCAAAAACAACAATCCGGCAAACACCGCCGTTAGGCCCGTACGACCACCGGCTTGCACGCCGGAAGCCGATTCAATATAGGCCGTACCTGGACTGGATCCGAACAAACCGGAAAAAATGGTCGCAAAAGAATCGGCTATCAGCGATTGCTCCATGCATCGGGGCTCGCCATTTTCATCTTTCAGGTTACCCGCCTCGGCGACGCCGACAAACGTCGAAATACTATCGAACATATCGGTAAACAACAGGCCGAATGCCGCGGGAAGCACCGACCAATGCAAGGCGCCAAGCAGGTCCAGTTTGAACACCGTGCTGAAATCCGGCGTAGAGACCAGTTGCTGCATGCTGACCAGACGCGGGTTACCGAAATTCACCGCCGAAGCATCGCCATACCAGCGCCCGATCGGATACGCCAATAGCGTCGTGACGAACACGCTCAAAATCAACGCTCCAGGAATTTTTTTTACTGACAGGGTCGCGGCGATAAATAATCCTGCAATAAACGTCAGGGTCAGGCTGTTTAATTCACCCAAGCCGATAAACGGTGTTTTAACGACGATAAAGCCGGCGTTAAAAAAACCGATCAACGCGATAAACAAGCCGATGCCGGCCGCACTCCCGAGTCGCACACTAGAAGGTATCGCCTTCAAGATGAGGTTCCTGACGCGAAACGCCGACAGCAATAAAAAGATCACGCCACTCCAGAACACGGCGCCCAGCGCGGTTTCTACCGGAATATGCTGTTTTAACACGATGGCATAAGTGAAATAGGCGTTAATACCCATGCCGGGGGCCACCAATATCGGGTTATTGGCATACAAGCCCATCGTCACCGAAGAGAACACGCAGACCAGGACAGTCGCCGTCAGCACCGCTTCATAAGGCATCCCGGTCTGGCTCAACAGCGCCGGATTGACAATAATGATATACATTGACGCGATAAATGTCGTACCGCCTGCAATCAATTCGCCCAGAATCGTTGTGTTATTGCGTTTCAATTGAAAAAACGATTCCAGCATGTCATTTACTCCGTTCGGCGGTCATCCAATCACGCTGCAAAACCGCCAACAACTCCCCGTCTTCCAACTTCAGCAACGCTGAAAACCGCGCTTTTTCAGCCCTGTCAGCGAGCAAATACCTGCTTTCCAGGTAGTTCTTCAGCAACAGGTCAAGTTCCAGCATGCCGCGCCTGCATTGCCATTTTAACCTGGCGAGGTCTTTCATAAGACCATCAACCCAATTGTCTCTTTAGCAGCATTTTTTTAGTTTCAGCAATGGCTTTAGCGGGATTCAAACCCTTGGGACAAGTATCAGTGCAATTCATAATGGTATGGCAACGATACAATTTGAAAGGATCTTCCAATTCGTCCAGCCGCGCTCCGGCATTCTCATCACGGCTGTCGGCAAGCCAGCGGTAAGCCTGCAACAATACCGCAGGCCCCAAATAACGCTCGCTGTTCCACCAATAACTGGGGCAACTGGTTGAACAGCACGCGCACAACACACATTCGTACAGGCCATCCAGCTTGACGCGGTCTTCGCGGCTTTGCAGGCGTTCAGAATCGGCCGGTGCGGGCGTCTGCGTTGCTATCCACGGTTTTATCGAGGCATATTGCGCATAAAAATGCGTCATATCCGGCACCAGGTCCTTGACGACCTGCATATGCGGCAACGGGAAAATCTTGATGGTATCAGGATAGGAGTCAATGGCTTTAGTACAAGCCAGGGAATTTTTGCCGTTGATGTTCATCGCACAGGAACCGCAGACGCCTTCGCGGCAGGAACGGCGAAAAGTCAACGTCGTGTCGATGTCATTCTTGATTTTCAGGATGGCGTCCAGCACCATCGGCCCACAATCATCCCTATCCAGCTCATAGACGTCGATACGCGGATTTTCACCGGACTCGGGATTCCAACGGTAGACTTCAAATCGACGGATATTGCTTGCACCTGCCGATGCTTTAAAGGTTTTGCCTTCGGTTAACACCGAGTTTTTAGGCAGCGTAAATTCAGCCATTAATAAACCCTCTCTTTAGGTGGAATAACCTCAACGTCGTCTGACAAGGTATATAAATGCACGGGCCGGTAATCGATTTTTACTTTATCGTCAATCAACCAGGTCAAGGTGTGTTTCATCCAATTGGCATCGTCACGATCCGGGTAATCTTCGCGCGCATGGCCTCCACGGCTTTCCTTACGGTTGCCTGCGGCGTTAATCGCGACATTGGCCTGGGCCAAGAGATTATCGAGTTCCAGCGTCTCAACCAGGTCGGTATTCCAGATCATCGACTTATCTTTTATACCCACATCGGCAAACGACCGGCTGATGTCCGCCATTGTTGCAATGCCTTCGTCCAGCGTGCTTTGAGTCCTGAACACGGCGGCCTTGGCTTGCATCGTGCGTTGCATCGACAACCTGATTTCAGACGTGCTGAGATTGCCCGAAGCATTGCGGATTTTATCGAAGCGGGCGAGCGCTTTATCACAGGCGTCTTTCGCCAGCGGTTTATGCGCCGTACCGGGTTTGATCAATTCGGCGCAACGGATTGCCGCCGAACGGCCGAACACCACTAAATCCAGCAAGGAATTTGAGCCCAGCCGGTTCGCGCCATGCACCGAAACACAAGCGGCTTCGCCGATCGCCATCAGGCCCGGCACGACCTGATCGGGATTATCGCCGTCCAGCGTCACGACCTCGGCCTTGTAATTGGTCGGGATGCCGCCCATGTTGTAGTGCACGGTAGGCAAGACAGGAATCGGTTCCTTAGTCACATCGACGCCCGCAAAAATTTTCGAGGTTTCGGCGATGCCCGGCAGGCGTTCGTGGATAATCGCCGGATCCAGGTGCTCGATATGCAGGTAGATATGGTCTTTGAGCTTGCCGACACCGCGGCCTTCATGGATTTCAACCGTCATCGCGCGACTGACCACATCGCGTGAAGCCAAGTCTTTCGCAGACGGCGCGTAACGCTCCATGAAACGCTCGCCTTCCGAATTCGTCAAATAGCCGCCCTCGCCACGGACGCCTTCGGTAATCAGGCAACCCGCGCCATAGATGCCGGTCGGGTGAAACTGGATAAATTCCATATCCTGTAGCGGCAAACCGGCGCGCAACACCATCGCATTGCCGTCGCCCGTCACGGTATGCGCCGATGTGCAGGAAAAATAGCTGCGCCCGTAACCGCCGGTCGCCAACACGCTGACATGAGCCTTGAACAGGTGCAAAGAGCCGTCGTCGAGACACCACGCCAGCACGCCGCGGCATTCGCCGTCCTGCATGATCAAATCCAGCGCGATGTATTCAACGAAGAATTCCGCATTATGCTTTAAGGCCTGTTGATACAAGGTATGCAGGATAGCGTGACCGGTCTTGTCGGCAGCCGCGCAGGTGCGTTGCGCCTGGCCCTTGCCGTAATGCGTCGTCATGCCGCCGAACGCGCGCTGGTAGATTTTACCGTCGGCGGTGCGGGAAAACGGCACGCCGTAATGCTCCAGCTCTATCACCGCCGGAATCGCCTCTCGGCACATGTATTCAATCGCATCCTGGTCGCCCAGCCAGTCCGAACCCTTGACGGTATCGTACATGTGAAAACGCCAGTCGTCTTCGCCCATATTGCCCAGCGCCGCGCTGATGCCGCCTTGCGCCGCGACGGTATGGCTGCGCGTAGGAAACACCTTGGTCAGGCAGGCCGTCTTCAAGCCTTTTTCCGCCATGCCGAAAGTCGCGCGCAAGCCTGCCCCGCCGGCGCCAACCACGACGACATCATAAGCGTGTTCGATAATGTTATATGCTGTAGACATGGCTTATCCTATTGTTGCTACGATACGAAACACGGCGAGCAACGCCGCCAGCGCCATAAACCCAAAGACCAGCTTGACCGTCCATACGCCGACGATTTTAGCGCCGTCGGCGGCAACGTAATCCTCGATCACGACCTGCAAACCCAAAGCCGCATGGTAAAAAGCCGCCACTATCCAGGCCGCGATGCACACGGTATTAAACGGCGCGGCCAACCAGTCCACAGTTTGTCGGTAAGGCGCCGTCAGGCACAAATCCAGGAATACGATCAGCCAAACAGACAAGGGAATCAATGCCGCCGCGGTAACGCGCTGCATCCACCAATGATGGGTTCCGGCTTTCGCTGAACCTAATCCGCGAGCCTTGGCTATAGGCGTTCTAAAATCCATAATCCCCCCTCAAACGATTATCAACGTAGCGACCGTTAGCACGAATGACGCAAGCAGCTCCGCCAAAGCATAACGATTTAAGGTTTCAAGCTCAAAACCTTGTCCGGTATCCCAGATTAAATGCCGTATGCCGTGACATAAATGAAAAAAAAGCGCGTAAATGAAACCCCAATAGGCTAGTTTTATCAGCCACGCCTGCATGACGCCCTGCATCACGGCATAGCTGTCCGCACCGCCTGAAACCATTGAAATGATAACCACAAACAGCAGCAAACCAAGCGATAACAACACTCCCGTGATGCGGTGGGAAATGGAGATAATGCCGGTCAACGGCAATTTGTAGATTTGCAAATGCGGGGAAGTCGGTCTGTCAGCGTTCGTTGCCATAGAGTACCTGCCGGGTTTCATAAAGTTACTGTGTTAATCAAAAATCGAGACACTGTTTAGGTAAATATCCGGGAATAACTATACCCCATGCCGGGATTTTTGGGCTACTAACTTAAGGGAACCCCTAAAAATAAGTTACATTCATGGTTCGACAAAGCTCCCCTGAGCGTAGCCGAAGCCTTTCATGAGCTTGTCGAATGGAGCTCACCACGATCATAACTTATTGATAACTAAATATCCCCAAATCTGTCTCCGTGCCATACGCAATCAATCCGATCGTCACGGGAATCAACGTGGACTATGGCTTGTTTTTCACCGAATTCAAACCAAGCATACGGTTTTTCATTCAAATGGGGGTAATATCGCCAACTTCCTCCCAAGCTTCAAGTTTCGTTCGTATATAGTCCGGGGACAGTCTTTCCTGCTCCAGTCTCGTACCAAAATAGTTCCCTGCTTTTAAACCTGAAAATATCCGAACTTCCGAATCAACAAGAAACTCAGGAATATCATCGACAGACTTGCGCTCGCCAACCATCCGGTCTTCGTGGATCTCAAGGGTCTCTTCGTCCATCATCAGCGCTTTTACAGATGGCAATTTAGAGCGTACATCACTCAAGATAGATAAGCCCCATGTATCAATATCTCCCCAATACGCGACGCGCCTGGATTCAAGCCAAGCCGCATTCATCCAGGCAACATTTTTACCGCCGCCAAATACGGCAATAGTATTTTTAAGCAAAGGCAGGCCTAAGCCTGACTGCATATTCTCCACGACCAGGATGTTGTCAGCGGGTAGCGCCTGCCTGCTCAATACATCGCCAGGCAGTTGCAGCAGGGGGAAGCCTCCCATGTTTGCTTTTACACTTTCGCAAAGCGGGCGAACAGTTAGCCATCCCTTAGGAGAGGCAAGACATCCTAGCCATTCAGCCAATCCGCCAGCCTTCGATACTTCATCGTCATGCAATGCATCCAGAACGTCAGTGATCAGCGGCTGATAATTTTCCAAAAACTTGGTATCGACGCCAACCAAAGGCAGGGCTCTCAGGTATTGTCCCTCGCCCATTTTAGAGGATAGTTGCGCTATCAAATTGGCGAGTAATTGAGCATCGGAGGGTCGCATTAACTCCATCGTACCGAGATGTTTGACCAACGCCGGATACAGGTCGGGAGCCAGTGCCAGCAAAGGGGACATATTCGTCTTCCAGGCGTGACTGCGATGAACGCCTTCATCCCCAACAAACTCGATCAGTTGTTGAATGCTTTCTAACACAAAAAACTTGGGTACTGTTTGCTCGGCAAGCATGCGATAAGTCCGCGTCTCCCAGTAAACGTATTGTTGAAAGACATATGAGCGCCACTGTTCAATAAAACTTTGGAAGTGTTCCATATCTTCAATGGCGGACTGGCCCTCGGGTGGTTTCAATCCTATTCGAATGGGGAACGCTTTGCTGCCAAGCAGACGTGCTTTTAAGCCGGCATCATTATGCCACTCCCGCTTTAAGATGAGCTTTCTGACCTGATTAGGCAGTAAACCCCAGGATTTATCCATCACTCAAACTCCACGCCCAGCGCCAGCGCTTCCAGCTTAGTCTTTTGTTCGCGCTGCTGTTCAAGTCGCCGATCTATTTCTTCCCAGGTCACTTCACATAAACAGCTTTCATGATTTTCCTGATCCCGTTCTGCAATGAGTAGTGAGCGCGCAGATTCGCGGGCCAAATTAAGATTTTTGTAGGGCGTTATCAGGTTGACATGAATATGCAGCTCTTTGAATACCCGCAGCACTCTGCGGCTGACGGCTTCGGCGGTATTGGAAAAGGCTTCATCCAGGAATACGGTGCAATAAACGGGACGGTCATAACCATCCGGCGTCAATACATAAGCTAAACTGGCGGCAACGATGGTGCCGGCAAAAGACTCTTTTTCACCGCCGGACTTGCCGCTTGAAGATTCTAAAACATCGCGCACTTCATGTGTCTTAGCATCCCGTTCTTCTGCGTAAAATGACATCTGGTGACGCGGATCGAGCAATCTTAAGCTTTCTAAATTACTAGACGTTACCGGGTTACTTGCTTTCTCGAGTATTTCAACAACCGATTTCAACTGCTCAAAGCGGGCTTCGTGATCGTCACTGGTTGCCTGCGACAACGCTTTAACGACTTGCCTGTTAAACTCTTCAACAGGCCGATACTGTTCAGTTTTTGCACCCAGCTTAAGATGAGAGCCCTGTCGAAATTCCGTTCGCGTCAGCACCCGATTAATCGTATCGATACGCTCGATAATGTCATCACGCTCCGAATCCAGCCGCTGGCGAATGCGCGCCAAGGACTGCGTCGCATGTTTATTCAATCGCTCGACAAACTGTTCAACCAAATGCGGTAAACCTTCTTCTTCAAGTTGCCGTAAATGTGCAAGGTATTCTTCCAGGCTGGCGATGTCGCTTCCCCAGTCAGCTGCCACGACCTGCCATTTATCGTGAGAGCGGAAAGAGGACATGATGCCAATCGCGGATTTCTCTGCGCTGACTTTCCGGCCGCGCCATTTTTCCAGATCGTTTTCTATGTTCTGCCTGAATTGGGATTCTATTGAGGAAAACCTATCCAGATCATGCGCCTGTAAACGGTCAATCCTTTCATCCAAAGCATGCCTCACACTTTCTTCCAGTCCATGCGCTGCGGCTTCAGCCGCTAATTTCCGCTGCTCTTCGGCATCTTCCAATTTTCCTTTCAATTCACCTTCGCGGATTTTATGTGTTTCTTTTCCTGCTCTTATCGCGGCCAACGCCTGCTTGGCCTGTTCCCAACGCTGCCGTGCTTGTTCAAGATCGCTCCCAGCCTGTTCCAGCGCCTTAATATCCTCAGCAATTTGAGATGTTTTCGCTTGCCAATAGGGGGCGTCGATTTCGCTCCAATGATAATCGCGCAGTTTCCCCCACAGTGATTTGCGGTTATTGATATTCTCCAGATTGTCCAGAGCCTTCCTGTCCAATTGTTCGGCTTCCGCCAACTGTATTGACAAGTTATTTTGCTCATTCTGCAAAATGGCCAATCTGGATTTATTGGAAAAACCCAGATACCAGCGCAGGCGATCATCGATTCTATGTTGGTCTTTTTTCTCGAAGCGTCCTTTCTCCATGTGTATCAAACCTTGTTGGGTCATGGAAAAAGGCGTTACATCAAGCGCTTCCGTTGACGCTACACACTGCAAGTCGAAACGTGCCAAATGTTTTTTAAGCCAGTTCTGATAGGGGTGTTCGCGCCAGACCAGTTTTGTTAGAAAACCGTTGGCTTTAAAATCAGCTCGCTCATTAGCGGCGACATGACCGACCACCTGCACGCGCACATGCAAGCCGGTATGCCGAGCATTCAGCCAACGGGTCACCATGGAAAAACGCTCAGTCGGCACCAGCAATGTGGTGCGCAAACCGCCCAAAGCGCGTTCGATTGCGCCTTGCCAAAGCCGCTGCTGTTCATCGACATCAATAAGCTCACCGATGAATACGCATTGTTCCCGCGCAAACCCTAGCGACTCGACCAGTTCGTCTCGCAGTTTTTGAAAATCACCATCAATGTTTGAATCCGGACGCGCTCTGATGGCTTCGATTTCTGTAGCAATGTCCTGTTGCTGATTTTTCAGTAGACTGACTTCACCGCGTCGTTCTGCAAATTTAATCAAGGCCTCTTGGTTTTCTTCCTCAATGCGAGCAAGACTTTGTTCGGCCAGAGCTTGATTTTCCAGAAATTGCTTTTCCTGCAACAAATCAGCCAAGCTCAGGGCGCGCGCATCGGCCTGATAGCGGGATGACTGCTTGACAACTTGCGCCAGCCGCTCTTTTGCACTGTTCAATTCACCCTTGAGCGACTCGATGCGACCGCCGCCTGCTTTGATGTAGTCTTCATGCCGCTGTTCGGCCAATACATCGGCATCCCTCTCTTGTCCGGAGATTTGCTTCAGCAACAGCGATAAATCCTTCAGCGCAGACTCGTATTGGCTGATTTTTTCACTCCATAGGCGGTAAGCCATTTCGCCGAAATAGACGCTCAGCCCGTCGCGTTCGCGCGTTAAGCGGTTTAGCGCTTGCTCAGCCTGCTGCATGGCCTGTTGCAATTCGGGCAATTTGGATAAATGCTCCTTCTGCGCTCTGGCATCGATCAGCTGATTGTGAATGGCGACCAAGTCTGCAAACTCGTCGACCACTTTCCTGGCGTCATCTTTAACGGTGCTGGGTTCCAATACCAGCTCCCTGATCAAGCCGGTTAAGTCATCGATCTTTTTCAATCCCAGCGCTCTCGACAACAATGCCGGTGCATTCTTGTTCTCCATGTACAACAGTTTCCGATACAGTTCCTGGTAATCGGAAAAGCTGTCGTCGCAACAGCTTATCGCCGGATCGTCCCGCAGCCACTGTTTTAACGCACGGGCGTTGCCTTCGCCAAAGGCATCGAGCATTTCCTTGAGGGACAGATTGCGCTTGGCTACGGCATAAACCCGTTTCACGTCCGATAACGCATTGCTCGATTGGGTAGTCCAAAAGATAGCCGCCAACGTGATACAAGAACCGTCGTCACCGCGATAGAGTGCGCGTAATCCGGTCACAACCGGGCCTTCTCGTTTGCTTCTGACGCGCGTACTACCGCCGTCATGAACGGAACCGTAACTGCCGCGCATATAGGACAGCAGTGTTCTGTCGGAACGGTCGCCTTGTGCTGCAGCAATATTAAACGTTGCTTTTCCGGCAGGCAGTAGCAATGCCATCAACGCGTCGATAAAGGTTGACTTGCCGGCGCCATTGTCCCCGGTAACCAAGGTGCCGTGAGGATCGATCAACGCGGAATGCAGTCCGTTAAATGAACCCCAATTAAATACCGAAAGCTCCGCCAAACGGATCTGGCCGATACTGAACAAGGCATCAATACTCGCTGCGCTAGGTCTATTCATCGCCACCTCTCCGAACCGCGACCTCATTATGAGAGCTTCCCTGCGATTCCAGGCTCAAACCGGCTTCTTGAGCAAGACGTAGATATTCTGCCCGCATGTTTTCCAAAAAGGCGGCATTGACGACATAGCGGATAATGGGTGTAATTTCAAAACGGTCGTCACTACCGCGCACCGAACTCAAGATATGCTTGTCGACCATTTTCTGTAATGCGCCGGTGAGCTTTCTCCGGTCCGACCGGCTGCTGTTGGTGATAGGAAGAAACGGCGACAAATTGGCTTCGACCCGCTCAATATCGATAATAATGCGTTGCTCGCCGGTACTCTCGCGTTCCTGATAATGCTTACGCAGCACCAAAAGCAACAAGGTATCGTAAAGCGAAAGCGTCCTGCGGGTAATCAGTGATACGGCTTCTTCATCCGTGTCCTCACTTTCATCCAACCCGGATACAAATGCGACGCCTGCCCTTTCATCAAGCACCAATTTTAAATAAACGTCCGCCAGATGATTCCGCACCGCAGCTTGATAACGGCAAATAGCATCAAACAGTTTTGCTTTTTGGCCGGCTAAAATAACCCCTTGCCTGAGCAAGCTCACCAGCGCACGCCTTGCATCAGGCGGCATAGTGCCGCTATTAACTGAAACTACGTCATCCTTAGCATCTTCCTTCTCTAAACCTATCGTTTCTTCATCGTCAAAGCTTGCCGCGCCAGATTCGCCGAATACGCCGGTAGACGTTGTATAAAAAGTCGGGACGCTGTCTCCATCTGTCTGCGGCTGTAATAGTTTTTTATCGGACTGACGCTGGCCTAGCCAATCAAACAAATCAGTGATCCCCGAAAGAGACTTGCTGTTTTCCGGCTCATTGCGGCTCATATCACCAGCTCCTCCAGGTTGTCGGGGAACAAGTCGGCGCTCAACAGGTATTTGGGTATGGCCGCCTTAAGATGGACGCCTTGTTTGTCCAAAACTTCCACGCTTTCTTTTTCGTCCAGCGTTGTCGCACCCACCGCTTTGGCAACGCGCAAGTAGGCGACCAGTTCTTCCAGTCCTGAATTCATAGGTTGCCTTGCAACCACCGAGGCAATGGTCATGGGCCCGTGTTGGAGCAGGACATCCCGAGTCCGATAAGCCACTGCTTTAACCTGGACCGCATCCAGATAATCCAGCATCAACGCGCTCGGCGTTCTGGAATTCACTTGTGCTTCCACACCGGATGTATCAAGCTTTTCATCCGGCGCCCTCAAACGCATCGTGTCCGGCGACGTAATTTTGATCACGCCTACCGGCAAAAACAATGTGGTTGCCGTTTTGGCGTCAATACCCGCCTCGTTAAATTCAACAGCGATACGCTCCAAGTGTTTGAGCAGTTGGTCAACCGCCCGGTTTTCCTGTGCCGCGCCGCTTTCAATGTAAGCTCTAAGGCTTTCTTCCGTTCTACGCCTGATTTGAAAAACGCGCTCGCTCTCGTGGCTTAATTCCCGCATCAGCTGACTCAGGAACTGTTGTTGCTGCGGGGTTAATTGCTCTGCAACCGTCCTGCTTAATAAGCTGCGCAACTGATCCTTAAATTCTGTAGAGCGATTTTGATCGCACAACAGCTGGAAAAAGCCTTCAAACGCACTGCCGGCATCTGTGGTGGCCAACAACGCCTCTTTTTCCATCACGGACACCAAGACATCCCCGCGCCTGCTGCCGCCCTCAATCATCTGTACCCGAATATCCTGATCCAACTCGCGGATTTCATCTTCGACGCGGCGAAAATCGCCGGTTAGTACGGAAGCCAACTGGTAGATTTCCCTGATGCGCTCGCGCTGTTGAGCTTCAGACAATTGCGTCACAACGCCCGCGTTCAACGCGTCAATTTCGCGCTGCAGTTCAGTCTTTCTTTGTTCAAGTAACGTAATCCGCTCCTCTGAATTCGGGCTGATAGCCACAACAAAATCACGCACAGCTTCTTGTACAATGCGAAGGTGCGATGCCGTCGTGCCGGTGCCTCTCTGATCCAGCCCCAAGCAAAAGCGTAACGCCACTTCGCTGGCATCGGTCTTGGTCAGTTTATCGTCCATCTCACGTAGCCAGCCGGCTTTTTCCCATTGATTCAGGTAGGTTCCGGCGTTGCTTTCCGTTTCCCAAATACCCAGTTCCCGACATCTTGCCAACTCAGTATCCAACGCGATACGTGCGCGTCCGAAGGGAACTTCGCTCTCGTCAGAAAACAAATCCGCAATAAAGGCCAGAATGACAGGTGCATTGTCCGCCCGCAGCAGTTTCCAAGCCGCGCTCTCTTGGAACAAGCGGCGATATTTAGCCTGTAGACCTTGAAAATTCACGTCGCTCTCCCATTCAATAACGGCAGCAAGTAGCCCACAAAAAATATTCTCCCTGTCACAATTGCCACAGATTCACAGAATAAATGGCGGTTTATTTTTGTGGGTTACCTTATGCCGGAACGCTTCAAAAAGATCCCCTCCCGCTTCATTCCAGCGCCAGTATAAACACCCATTGCTCCCGACTCACCGGCATAATCGACAAACGATTGCCGCGCTTTACCAGGGACAAGTCGGCCAGCGCTTCCTTCGCTTTTAATTCTTTTAACGTAATGGTGCGTGATAAAGTTCTGACATAGCTGACATCAACCATCATCCAACGTGGATTAGCGGGGTCGCTTTTCGGGTCGAAATGCTTGTCGTCAGGATCAAAAGCGGAAAAATCGGGATAGCCTTCCTTGACGACTTCCATAATACCGACTATCCCCGGCTCGGCGCAGTTGGAATGATAAAAAAACACTTGGTCGCCCAGTTTCATCTCGTCACGCATCATATTGCGAGCCTGATAATTACGCACACCGTCCCAATGTTCAGTCCGATCGGGTTTATTGTACAAATCGTCAATACTGAACGCGTCGGGCTCGGATTTCATTAACCAGTAGTTCATACTCGCTGTCCACTTATTTTTATAGGATGTCTCGTTTAGTTCTCAAGCCTACGCTACGCCTACTCTTTGGGCTTATCGTTTTGATCCCTGATGTATTGCTCATAGCGCTGGTTTGCCGCGTCAAAACACCGAGCCCGTTCGTCGCTGTCCGCCAATTTTGCACACTCATTTTGACGCCCGCCCCGCGCCGCATCATACCATTGCTGAGTCGTACAAGCTTGAAGCACACAACAACTCACAACACTGATCATTAACCACAGCATATTGCTCCACCTATTTTTTGTCATCTCATCCCGCCTGAAAACAACCGGTACGCCGGGTTGTCGCTTTGCTCCTCATAAACAAAAC
>Ga0172380_10006082_pt1 | contig 14225 bp, 9 predicted proteins | sample Leawe162metaG_FD_119747 | JGI IMG/M metagenome (GOLD analysis project Ga0172380, IMG submission 119747) | Leachate microbial communities from a municipal landfill in Southern Ontario, Canada - Leachate well 162 metaG | ecosystem: Engineered > Solid waste > Landfill > Unclassified | place... | reverse complement strand
CGCGTACGCAGCAGCCGCGCCGTCGAGTAGCCACGGCCGTCGCTGAACCTGGAAAATTCGATGCCGATGACGCTGAAGTCGTCGAGCTCGTTCTCGATCAGCTCCGGCCCTTCCTCGGCGCTGAGCCAGATGCCCAGCGGCCAGCCGTGTTCGTACTGGCGCTCGACCAACTCGCGGGCGCGCGCGCACCAGACGGCGACGGGCACCATCAGCGGGCCGACCGGCAGCCTGACCTTGTCGGGAGTCTCGCTGTCGGCAAGACGCAAGACTTTCCAGTCGTCGTCGGTGACGGCGCCGTTCTTTATGATCCTAGCCATATCTGACTTTCCTTTCTTCTGCTTCGGGTGTGTAGACGCGCGCCTTGAACGGCGCGAGGCCGATGCGGCGCACGGTGTCGATGAAACTCTCGTCGGGGTGACGCTGCTGTACGTAGACCTCGATCAGACGCTGCACTACGACGGGCATCTCGGCCGCCGTGAAAGATGGGCCGATGACATCGCCGAGGCTCGCCTCGCGTCCCTGTGCTCCGCCTATCGTCACCTGGTACCACTCCTCGCCGTGCTTGTCGACGCCGAGGACGCCGATGTTGCCGACCGAATGGTGGCCGCAACCGTTCATGCAGCCGGAGATGTTGAGCGACACCTCGCCGACGTCGAACAGGTAATCGAGATCCTCGAATCTATCGGCGACCGCCTTCGCCACAGGAATCGATTTGGCGTTGGCCAGTGAGCAGAAGTCGCCGCCGGGGCAGCAGATGATGTCGTTGAGGAGGCCGATCGTGGGTGTCGCCAGGCCGGCGTCCTTGGCCCTGGCCCACAGGGCGTAGAGGTCGCTCTGCCTGACATCGGCGAGTATGAGGTTCTGCTCGTGCGACACGCGCAGCTCGCCGAAGCTGTACTGGTCGGCCAGTTCCGCGACGGTCTCCATCTGCTCGGCGCTGATGTCGCCGGGCGCTTGTCCAGGCGCTTTCAGCGACAGCGTGACGATGGTGTAACCGGGGGCCTTGTGAGCGGTCACGTTGCGTTCCACCCAGCGGGCGAAGGCCTTCTCGCGCTTTCTGCTCTCGAACAGTTCATCGTTCGGCGTCAGGATCTCGTAGGCGGGGGTCGTGAAGTGCGCCTTGACGCGAGCGATCTCATCGACGCTGAGGGTCTCCGGGCCGTCTTCCAGGTGTGCCCACTCGGCCTCGACCTGGCGCGTGAACTCGGCAACGCCGAGCCCCTTCACCAGGATCTTGATGCGCGCCTTGTAGATGTTGTCGCGCTGCCCATGGCGGTTGTAGACGCGCAGGATGGCCTCGCAATAGCTGAGCAGGTGCCGCGCCGGCAGAAACTCGCGGACGACGCGGCCGATGATGGGTGTGCGCCCGAGTCCGCCGCCGACCAGCACCGTGAAGCCGGTCTCGCCCTCGGCGTTGTGCATCAAGTGCAGGCCGACATCGTGGGCGGCGACCACGGCGCGATCGGTGCTGGCAGCATTGACCGCGATCTTGAACTTGCGCGGCAGGTAGGCGAACTCCGGATGCAGGCTGGACCACTGGCGCAGGATCTCGCACCAGGGGCGCGGATCCTCGAGTTCGTCGGCAGCGACGCCGGCGAACTGGTCCGAGGTGATGTTGCGGATGCAATTGCCCGAGGTCTGGATGGCGTGCATCTCCACGGCTGCCAGGTCGGCGAGCAGGTCCGGGACCTCGGCCAACTGGACCCAGTTGAACTGCATGTTCTGCCGCGTCGTCAGATGTCCCGAGCCGCGATCGTAGCGGCGGGCGATGTGCGCCAACTGGCGCAACTGGCGACTGGCGAGCAGCCCGTAGGGCACGGCGATGCGCAGCATGGGACCGTGCCTCTGCATGTAGAGCCCGTTTTGCAAGCGCAGCGGGCGGAATTCGTCTTCCGTCAAATCGCCGGCCAGGTGACGCCGGGTCTGATCGCGGAACTGCGCGACGCGTTCTTCAACCAGGCGCTGATCGATTTCGTCGTAACGGTACATGGCGGCGCTTTCCGTTGTGTGGTGCGACGCATCGTAGCGGCTCTATATAGATCGATAAAATACTTTCGTGTTAGTATTTAATAACCAAAACTTATTAGTAGGTTTTCCATGAACTTGCAGCAGATTCGCTACGTTCTCGAGGTGGCGAAGCGCGGCCTCAACATCTCCGAAGCGGCGGCTTCCATGCACACCTCCCAGCCCGGCGTGTCGAAACAGATCCGCGTGCTGGAGAACCAGCTCGGTGTCGACATCTTCGTGCGCCAGGGCAAGCGCCTGACCGGCATCACGGCGCCGGGGCGCGAAGTGCTGAAGATCGCCGAGCGCATGCTGCACGACGTGGACAACCTGAAGAGCGTCGGTGCCGAGTTCTCGAACGAGGCCAGCGGCAAGTTGTCCATCGCCACCACGCACACCCAGGCGCGCTATGTGCTGCCGCCGGTGATAGGGCGTTTCATGCGCGCCCATCCCGGCGTGCGGGTGAGCCTGCACCAGGGCAACCCGACCCAGGTCTGCGAGTACGTGCGCAGCGGCGAGGCCGACATTGCCATCGCCACCGAGGCGATCGGCGAACAGTCGGACCTGGTGATGCTGCCCTGCTACCAATGGAACCGTATGCTCATCGCACCGCCGCGCCACCCCATACTCAAGGCGGTACCGCTGACCCTGGCGGAGATCGCCCGCTACCCCATCATCACCTACGATCCGGCTTTCGCCGGACGCTCGCAGGTGAACGATGCCTTCGCCTCGCGCGGCATCACACCCAACGTCGTGCTCTCCGCCATAGACGCCGACATCATCAAGACCTATGTCGCGCTCGGGCTCGGCGTCGGCATCATCGCCGGCATGGCCTTCGACGCCAAGACCGACAAAGGGCTACGCGCCGTCGATGCCGCCGATTTGTTCGCGTCGGCGACCACGCGCATCGGCATCATGCGCAACGCCTACCTGCGCGGCTACGCCTACGCCTTCATCGAAATGTTCGCGCCGCAGCTGACACGCAAGGCCGTGGAAGCGGTGATGGCCGGCGAAGAGGGCAGCGACGTGGGTCTGTGATCATCACTTGCGCGCCAGAGGGTTGGGCGTGGCTTTCGCGATCTTGCTCAAGGTGTTGCGATCCCTGTGGTGGAAGGGCTCGGGCTGGCCCTTGATCATGAGTACGGTGTCCTCGTCGTAAGACCAGGTGCCGTCGGGATGAATGCTCACCTTGATGCGGAATTCGACCGTCTTGAAGGCATAGTCAAGAAACGGTGCCGAGCGGATGCCGAAGTTCTCCGAGTCATGGGTGGCGACCAGTTCGAACTCTGTCGCATCAGCGGTGGCCTTTCCAGCCGCCATGACGACCTGGGCACGGGGAATCGTCAGGGTGTGGATCACTGTGTTCGTGGCTGGCTCCCACAGCCAGTATCCGACCTGGTCGTGATGGGTCTTGACCTGATGCGGGTTCGCTGTAGATGTCTTCGTGAAACTGAGTCATGGACCCATGCTCCTTCAAAATGATTGGGGTGCGGTAGGCTTCTCGGACGCCACGGCGCAACGGCACGAGCCCAAGCACGCCAAGACGCCGCGCACAGCTGCCGAAACGCAGAGCGCGGCTAGCATGGGGTCGAATCGCGTTACTGGGAACATCCCGCTGTGGTCAGGAAGTTTGTGATCGGCCCGATGTCGAGCAGGCTATTTCCTGTGATAGGTCCAAACGCCCAGATATGATTGTCAACCGACGAGGTCGCCAAGTAGGTTGCTGTTCCTGAGTAGTAGCGAAAGTAGTATGGCGCAACGCTCGCCGATGCCGCCACAGCGGGAAAAAATATCTGCGGATAAGTGCGTTCCGCCCAATTGAACAGGCAATCGGAAGTGTTCTGGGCTGTTAGTACCGTTACGGTCGAACTTGCGCTGGTGCCCGTGCCGATAGCATTGGTACCAGCCACGCCATAGGTCGTGGTCACGGCAGGCGTGACCACGCAACTCGCGGCGGTCGTGCCGGCACAGCTGCCGCCGCTCCAGACATAGGACGTGGTGGACGGGCTGCAATTGGCCGTCAGCGAAGTGGTACCGCCCGACGGAATCGAGGCCAGCGACGCGGTCAGGGTACAGATCGGCGCCGACGCCGGCGGAAAATCATATCTGAAGACGCCTCCTCCCTCTGTCCCCGCGTAGAGCACCTCCGCGGTCATGACGAGGTCATTGATCGCCCGGTTGCTCAGGCCGGACATGGTTGAATCCGGGAATGGGGCCCACGTCAATCCCTTGTCGCTGGACTTGTAGATGCCCGAATAGAAATCAGCTGCATAGACCACATTGGTGCTCGCCGGGTCAAACGTCAGCGCAGCAATATAGGGATTGGGCGAGCTGATTCCCGTGTTGTTCGGGCCCGACCACGTCGTGCCACCATCGCCGCTGGTCCAGACTCCGCCCGCCACTTCGCCTGCGACGACGGTGCCTGCCTTTTCTGCGAGCGCTTCGATTTTTCTGCTGCCCAGCGCAGTGGAATAGGTCCAGCTTGTTGCGCCGCTGCTGCTCTTGTAGACGCCGTTGGTCGTCGCCGCATACACTTTGTTCGTATCGGTCGCATCGACAACCAAGCGGTTCACATTGTTGCCATCGATAATCGATGGGGCTGCGGCGAACGTGACGCCACCATCGATCGATTTATAGATCACCGTTCCCGTCGGATTCGGCGAATAGTAATGGGTATCGACCGAGAGGCCTGCGTAGACGATATTCGGATTCGAAGGCGCAAATGCCAAGCTGCGGAATCCCTGAAACTTGGCCGGAATATTCAGGCTCGGATTGGGGCTCGCGGCATTTGCTTCTTTGATGACCTGAGTGAAATTATTCCCGTTGTCGGTGCTGCGAAAAATATAGCCATAGAACGCATCCGCCAGCAGAATGGTCGCCGAATTGGTAGGGTTCACGGCGACAGTGTCCCAGACGTTCCCGGTCTTGTGTGCTGCATCACCATTCAATATGCCAATCCAATCCCTGCCATAGTTAGGGCTGACGAACGGACCGCTCTTGCCGACTGTCGCGAGCGCCGCTGGATTGCTGGCGGAGATCGCCATCCTGCGCACCCCATCGCCCGTATATCCCTTGCTCCACGATTGCCAGCTTGCCGTCCCGTCCAGCGACCGGAAGACGCCTCCGGAATAGTTGTTGGCGTAGACCGTATCGGGATTCGCAGTGTCGACGACTGCATCGATAGGAAACCCTGCGCCAACGCCAGGCGGCCCCCACATGGGGAACCCCGTCTTTTGCTGCACTGTCCATGTGGCTCCCAGATCATCGCTGCGGTAGAACGCCAGCGGGCTTCCGGCATAGACAACGTTGGGGTTGGAGGGAGCGAAATTGACGGCGGTAAATGGCTCGCCGTCGTGTGCCGTAATTACCTTGGTCCAGAGCGCTCCGCCGTTGCTCGTCTTGAATACCCCGCTGAGAACGTTCGACGTACCAAATCCCGAACAGGCATTGTTGCCCGTCGCGGCGAACATGATCTGGGAGTTGGTCGGATGCATTCTCAAGCTACCAACGGTTAGATCGGTGAGTCCGTTGTTGATGGCAGTCCAGGTCTGTCCGCCGTCGGTACTTTTCAATACCCCCAAGCCGGCATAGACGCCGTTCTTGCAGTCTGAATCGAACGGCTCGATGTCGAATATGCCGTGTGAGACATACAGAATGTTGGGATTGCCCGGGTCTATGATCAGGTAGCGCGCCAGAGCGTTTCCCTCCCAGATCAACTGCCAGTTCTCACCACCATCGACGGTCTTGTATACCCGGCCTTTCGATCGGAAGAACTGCCAGCCGTTCAAATCGGGTGTTGTCCTGACTTCTGCCTGGGCGTAGACGACATTGGAGTTTCCTTGCTGGATCGTAAAGCCACGGAATATCAATGCGAAGTTATTACCGAGCGAGATGCCGTTGATCTTGTTTGTCCACGTTGCGCCGGCATCGGTGCTCTTGAACACGCCGAACGCCTGACCATCGCCGAAGGTGCCTGCCCAGAGCGTATTGGAGTTGTTCGGGTCGAGCGTCAAGCTGAATATATTGACGGCATCCCCCGAGGACCCGCCTCTGGTTGTAATCCCGGAATTGCTGGGAGACCATGTCTGTCCGGCGTCGACGCTCTTCGAAACACCCGCAAAATTGTCGGTGACGTACATGACACTCTTGTTGCTCGGATGGATCCGCACATCGTAACCCAGTCCGCCCAATGGTCCACCCAGGGCGGTCCAGCCGGCGGCAGCTGCCGGATTCGATGCCAAAACACAGACGGCAAGCGCCGTGCAGCGAGCACATCTAAGTAGATTGGACATGATTGGTCCTCGCGTATGTTTCCTTTAACGCCAGTACCGTACCTGGCAGCGACTTTGCCTATTGGAGGTCATCGGAGTGTGAGGCTTGCGTTAGCCAGCAGCGTGTCGTTGCTATCGCCAGCCTGCGGCTTCAGCCACGACTTGAAGGTCTTGCGGTAGATCAGCCGGACCGAGACGCGTAGGGGCTTTGCAGCTTCTGCGTCGAGCTTGAAGACATAGGCTGAGGTGTCCGTGCCCTCTGCCGGGATCCGGTTATCGTAATCGAGAACCACGGGCCGCCAGAAGGGTGACGGATACAGTGGACCGAGTACCAGCGACCGGTTGTCCGCAAGGTATTCCGGCCAGCGTTTCAGCACCTTGGCGTAACCCTTGCCCGGTAACCCGGCGTAGTTGCCGTCCGCTTCCGGCCCTGTTCCAGCCCATGCGGGGATGCTTTCCCCGTCCAGCATCGCCAGACGCCTGTCATTTGCATCGCGGGCGTCCACCACCAGCACCATGTTCCGCATCGGGCTTCCTGTGGGAATATGGTGCCCAGCCTTGACGTTCTTTACGGTCACCCGAAGTTTCATTCTATCGCCGTTTGCCTCCGCGTTGGCAGACAGCGCCACTGCCTCGCGCATGAAGGCTTCATCGTTGATGCCAAACAGGGCATGGGAGGCCAGTGTCGTCGGGTCGCGCAAAATGCTTCCCTCTTTTTCCAGGGCAACGCGGCGCGTAATCCCGTCGGGTTTCATGTGACAAGCCTGGCAATGGATGTTGCGTTCTGCGTAAGAGCTCTCGGACCACTCGCGAAATTCCGAATAGACGGACACATTCCAGAACTTGCCATCGTGACAGGCGGCGCAATAGCGGCTCTGCTTGAAAATCGGGTTGAACGAATCCAGGTCGGAGACGCCAGGGAATGCGTCATCCAGCGGCCCGAAGAATACTTGCTGGCCGCTCCCCGGCCGTTTCAGCTTCATGGCAAGAATGCCGGGATGACCGCCTGCAGGATCGCTCACCACATCCTCGACTTTGTGGCACAGATCGCAGAAGACGCCTTCACGTTCAATCCCCCGCGCCTTCCTGGGGTCGGAGCCAAACGGATTGTGCAATGCCATGGCAGGCACATGGCAGGTCGCGCAGCTTCCGTCGGAGTGCGGGAAATCCCGCTTATAGCCCAATCCCCCAAGCAAAGGACCACGCTCGTCGCTACCGGAGAAAAATTCAAGGAAAAGCGGATTGGTGGCGGATCTGGCGTGAGCGCTCTTCCCCCATTCGTTCAACACGGGAAACAATGCCTCCGAATGGCAATCCGCGCAAGCCGTTGCCCCTGGCTCCGGATTGGCGACTTGCCGCGGCGGTAGCCACTGATACTGCGCGTTGTCGCGTTGGGGAAGCGGTCTTAGGATGATGCGGTATTCCGCGATATCGGCATTTATCGCTTCGCCGCCGTTATAGAACCCCTGTTTCCAAGCTGTAAGGTGCTTCGAAGGCGGCAACTCCTTTGCTCTAATTGCAAAATGGCCTTCTGTGTCCGTCGTCGCGGTCACGGCTGTTCCCTGCAAACGGACCAATGCGTCGGACAGCGCCTTTCCGTCCGCGCTAACGACGATACCCGCTAGCGTGGAATTCGTATCCGGGGTCAGGGAATGACAACCGGCGACTGAACCCGAAACGATCAGGCCAAAGGCCCAATACCGGAATGTTCTCGAACAATGCGAGTGGCGCAGAAGAAATGCGCGCCGAACGACGATGGCACTCGCCGCCAACAGAGCCAGCGGTGTTCGAGTGAAACTATGACGACCATTCATGCCTGGGATCATCATCTACCTCTTCAATCGGTACTATGTCGGCGACTGAGCACCATTATCCTACGCCAACGGCACATGATGCGACGACCTGTTTTGACGCCAGCGAGAGACCGAATGGCGTGATGTAAGCATTTGGCAAAGACTTTCTTCCATCGGCGCCGGCCCGGCAGGGACTGCTAAAGTTGACCTAGGTCAAGAGTACGAACGTTCGTTCGGATAGTATCGCCACAGCAGTTGAATAAGAAAGACATTGCCAACGTTGCGGGCATTTGCCCGGAACAGCCCGCAAGGACCAGTCTGGAGGTCGAATGGTATACCCGCCGCTCTCGACGTCGCCTCTCGTCAGCGCCACCTTGAACGAAGGTGATCCACCGCTCGTTGCCCATGGTCCTCGACCTGTTCACGAGGGCTGCCGGCCTTTCCGGGAGAAGCGGCGGTGAGCCACGTTCCCCCCGGGCGCCCGAGGCAACTCCGGCACGAGGCACAACGCCTGGAGATTCTCGAGGCGGCCGCGGCGGCCATCGCCGAGCACGGCTACCACGGGATGACCATGCGCGGTCTTGCGCGCGCGACGGGACGGGGCCTGGCCACCTTCTACAACTACTTTTCCTCCAAAGAAGATGTGCTCTTTTCGCTGCAGACCGACGCCTTCGAAACCATGACCAACTCGGTGAAAGCGGCGCTCGAGGGTGTCGATGAGCACGTCGATCGGCTGTATGTCTTCGTATTGAATCACCTCCGCTATTCGGCCGCGCATCGGTCGGTGTGGCAGGTGCTGGTCCACGAAGCCGCCGCGTTGCCTGCGGGCAGGCGCAAGACGGTGCGCCTGCTCAAGGAAGGCTACTTCAATATCTGCAGCGATATCGTGGCCGCCGTTCTTGCCGCCGGCTGCAATTCGCCCGACGCCAGTGGCGCGGGCAGCTTGGACCCGGCCGAGGTCGAGCGGGTCACCTACAGCGTGTTCGGCATGCTCAACTGGAGCTACGGCTGGTACGAGCCGCGGCGTCATGGGAGTCCACAGGATGTCGCGCAGACGATCCATGCGCTCGCCGTGTGCGGTCTGGTCGCCCGTTGTCCCCACCGCTTCGCACAGGGAACCCCGGAACGCTACCTTGGCGCAAGCGCCACGCCGCCGCTCAGCGGCAGGCCCGGTCGCAACGTTGCAGCATTCAAGAAACGGCTGTCGCCAGCAGAGAAGAACGTCAAGCGCGTGTAGGCGCGGAAGACATACGGACGGACACAGTCTGAGAGGATTAGAGCAATGCGGTACGGTGAAATAGGGTTCGATCTGGAAGTTGATCTCTCCCGCGGCAGCATAGACCGCGTGGAGACCGATCCGAGGGACACCAAGCTCTACCTGGGTGGCCTGGGTACCAACGCCAAGATCATGTGGGACAGGGTGCTGCCTGAGACGGAGGCCTTTTCCGCGGACAATCCGCTGATCTTCAGCACCGGCCTGCTCTGCGGCACCGCGGCGCCCGGCGCCAACCGCACCATCGTCTCGACCATTTCGCCGCAGACCAAGCTGGTGGCCTATTCGATGATGGGCGGCTTCTGGGCGCCGGAGCTCAAGTACGCCGGCTACGACAAGGTGATCATCAGCGGCAAGTCGGAAGAACTGGTTTATCTCTGGATCAACAACGACAAGGTGGAGATCCGCGACGCGGCGCATCTCAAGGGCCTGGGCGCGACCGAGACCTCGGAAGCGATCCGGCGCGAACTTAAGGATCCCGACATCCAGGTGGCGGCCATTGGCCTGGCCGGCGAGAACCGTGTCTTCTACGCCTCGATCGAGCAGGGCCGCTCTTCGGCCTCCCGCGGCGGTATCGGCGCGGTAATGGGCGACAAGGGCCTGAAAGCGATCGCCGTGCGCGGCACCAAGGACATCAACGTCGCCGATCCGGCCAAGTACATGGAACTGTGCGACGACGTCCTCAAGTACATCAAGTGGCGCGAGGCCCACCCGATCCAGGACGTACCGCCGATCTTGCAGGGATTGGGTTCGCCGCAGGAGATGCGTGTCGTCGACGAGCAATGGCACACCACGAACTTCATGTGGGGCAACTCGCGCACGCGGCGCAAGGACTACTGGACCCATGAAATAGAGGAGAAGTGGCGCGAATCCCAGGAGAACGTGCGCACCCGCCTGATCAGTTGCCACAACTGCCCGATGAAATGCGGCGCGACCATCTCCGTGCCGGGTCTGCCCACCTACATGATGAAGTGCTACTCGAAGCTGACCTATACCATGGCCGCCTACTCGGACCTGGACTTCGGCTTCAAGATCGCGCAGAAGGCCACCGAATACGGCCTCGACGGCTTCTCGGCGCCGCAGGCCATGGCCTTCGGCCTGGAACTCCTCGAGGCGGGCATACTCACCAAGGACGATTTTCCGGGCATGCCGGAGGACACCGAGGGCCGCTTCTTCTACCTGATCGAGAAGATCGTCCGCCGCGAGGGCATCGGCGACTACCTGGCCGACGGCGTCTACTGGGCCGCCCGGCGCATCGGCAAGGGCGCCGAGAAATTCGACCACAACACCATCAAGAAGCACGAGCAGCTGCCGCTCAAGCTGGGCATGCTGAACCCCGTCTATTACCTGATGTACTCGACCGGCGAGAAGATCAACATCACCCAGATCGAGGGACAGTTCCCGCAGGAGCCGTTCGCCACCCGCGAGGCGCGCGAGGAGTTCGTCAAGGACTGGGTCCAGGTGCCCGAAGAGAAGTTCAAGAAGTACTACGTCGACTGGGAGCCGCGCGGGGAGATGTCCAATCCCTACTACCCGACGGTGGAAGCCAGCTGCGACATCGTGGACTGGATGGAGAAGATGCACTACATCGACGACGCCCTCGGCATGTGCGCGGGCCTCTCCTCCTTCCCGCTGAAGCCGCCCTATCACATCCACAACTACCCGGAGTTCATCACCGCCGCGACCGGCATCGCGATGAGCAAGGACGAACTGTGGCAATCGGCGACGCGCACCCGCACCCTGATGCGCGCGCTCAACGTGCGCCGCGGCATGCGCCGCGCCGACGACAAGCCGCCGGAGGACCATTGGAAGAAGCGCTTTCCCGACCTGGAGAAGCAGCTACTCGATCAGTATTACAAACTGAAGGGCTTCAACGACCAGGGCATTCCGACCAAGGAATCCCTCCACGAGCTGGAGCTGGATTACGTCGCCGAGGAATTCGAGCAGAAAGGAATCTACGCCAATGGCTAAGGTCAAGAAGATCGTCAAGTCGATCACCATTGATGCCGACAAGTGTAACGGCTGCAAAGCCTGCGAGGTGATCTGCTCGTCGTGGCATGCCACCCCGCGCTACAGCAGCAACAACCCGGCGCGCAGCCGCATCCGCATCGTACGCAGCCCGCTGCGCGACATCTACCTGCCGGTCTACGCCGGCGAGTACACGGTGGCGGAGTGCACCGGCCGCGACAAGTACATCATCGACGGCAAGGAATACGACGAATGTGATTTCTGCCGCGCCTCCTGCCCCTCGCGCGACCTGTTCAAGGAGCCCGATTCCGGCCTGCCGCTGAAATGCGACATGTGCGAAGAAACGCCGGCGCTGGAAAAGCCCAAGTGCGTCGAGTGGTGCCTGGCCGACGCGCTGATCTACGTCGAGCGCGAGGAGGAAGTCGAGGAAGACCAGCCGAAGCTGGGCGACGTCGAGATAGGACTGGGTTCGATGATCGACAAATATGGATTGCAGCAGGTGCTCGATACCGTCGCCAGAATGGCAAAGCCGTAATACAACCGCGTGACAAGACAGGGTAAAAGCGCATGGACACTGTAGCCCCGCAAAAAGAGATCATCGACGCCATCAAGGCTGCCGGCGGTGATGCGTTCAAGTCTTGCTACCAGTGCGGCATGTGCGATACCGTTTGCCCCTGGAACAGGGTCGGCAAGTTCAGCATGCGCAAGCTGGTGCGCGAGGCCACCTTCGGTCTGACCGAGATCGATAGCGAGGACGTCTGGCGCTGCACCACCTGCGGCAAGTGCCCGCAGATCTGTCCGCGCGACGTGAAGCAGATCGAGTCGGGCGTGGCGCTGCGCCGCATCGCCACCGAGTACGACGTATTCGCCGGTGCTGCCTCCCCGATCCCGGGTGTCGCCGCCAGCTTGAGGGCCGAGGGCAATCCCTTCGGCGAGCCGCGGGCGAAACGGGCCGACTGGGCGCAGGGCATGGGCGTCAAGCGCTTCACGGAGGGCATGGAGATCCTCTATTCCCCCGGCTGCTACCTGTCCTATGACCCGCGCGGCAGGAAGATCGTCAAGGCCACGGTGGAGATCCTGCAGGCGGCTGGCGTGGATTTCGGCATCCTCGGCACCGATGAGAGCTGCTGCGGCGAGAGCATACGCAAGACCGGCGACGAGGCCCTATTCCGCAGCCTGGCCCGGGCCAACATCGGCCAGCTGATCGGCAATGGCGTGAAGAAGATCCTGGTGTCCTCGCCGCATTGCTATCACAGCTTCAAGAACGAGTACCCCGAGTTCATGGTGCACTTCGAGGTGGTCCATATCACCGAGTTCGTCGATCAGTTGCTCACCGAGGGTCGGCTCAAGCTGACCAAGTCCGTCGACAAGAAGGTCACCTACCACGATCCCTGCTACCTGGGTCGGCACAACGGCGTCTTCGATCAACCGCGTGACGCCCTGAAGTCCGTGCCCGGCCTGCAATTGAACGAGATGGCCGAGTCGAGGAAGAACAGCTTCTGCTGCGGCGGCGGCGGTGGCCGGATCTGGATGGAGACTCCCAAAGAGGAGCGCTTCTCCGACGTGCGTCTGGAACAGGCGGCACAGACCGGCGCCCAGGTCCTGGTCACCTCCTGTCCCTATTGCATCACCAATTTCGAGGACAGTCGCTTGGGCCGGCCGGACGGTGGTGCGTCCATCGAGGTCCGCGACATCACCGAAATCATCCGCGAAGCGCTCTAGGCGAGGACATCAAAGTGACATTCGGACTCCTGCAGCAGCAAATGGACACGCAACGCGTCTTGCGCGGCGCGGATGACAACATGGGCGACATCATGGTCGTCGGCGGCGGTATCAGCGGCATCCAGTCCGCGCTCGACCTGTCCGCGGCCGGCTACAAGGTCTACCTGGTGGAGAAGTCGCCGACCATCGGCGGCAAGATGTCGCAACTGGACAAGACCTTTCCCACCAACGACTGCTCGATGTGCATCGAGTCGCCGAAGTTCATCGAAACCGACCGGCAGCCGAACATCGAGCTGATGACCTACACCGACGTCGACTCGGTCGAGGGCGAGCCCGGCGACTTCACCGTCACCCTGTTGAAGAAGCCGCGCTATATCATCGAGGACAAGTGCACCGGCTGCACGGTCTGCGTCGAGTACTGCCCGGCCAAGATCCCCGATCCGTTCAACCAGAACCTGTCGATGAACAAGGCCGTGCACATCTACTTCTCGCAAGCCGTGCCGCTCGTCACCTACATCGACGACAGCTGCCTGTTCCTCAAGGACAAGACCTGCAATATCTGCCAGACCGTCTGCGAGAACCACGCCATCGACTTCGGCCAGAAGCCGGAGAAGATCAAGGTCAAGGTCGGCGCCATCCTCCTCTCGCCGGGCTACGAGACCTTCGATCCCCTGCCGCGCAACGATTACGGCTACGGCCAGTACGCCAACGTCGTCACCAGCATGGACTTCGAGCGCCTGCTCTGCTCCACCGGGCCGCACGAGGGCCAGATCCTGCGCCCCTCGGACAAGAAGCATCCGCAGAAGATCGCCTGGATCCACTGCGTCGGTAGCCGCCAGGTGACCCCGGGCGGCAACAGCTATTGTTCGTCGGTGTGCTGTTCCTATACCCAGAAGCAGGTGATCCTGGCCAAGGACCATCTGCCCGACATGCAGGCCAAGATCTTCCACAACGATATCCGTTCCTACGGCAAGGATTTCGAGCGTTTCTACCAGCGCGCGCAGAAGCTGCCCGATGTGCATTTCATCCGCAGCTACGTCTCGGTCGGATCCGAAGACCCGGTGACCGGGGACGTCTCCATCCGCTACACCACGCCCGATGGCGTGGTCGAGGAATTCTTCGAACTGGTGGTGCTGTCGGTGGGCCTGGCCCCGCCCAAGGATGCACAGCGCTTCTCCAAGGTGTTCGGCATCG
>Ga0172380_10006081_pt1 | contig 14227 bp, 12 predicted proteins | sample Leawe162metaG_FD_119747 | JGI IMG/M metagenome (GOLD analysis project Ga0172380, IMG submission 119747) | Leachate microbial communities from a municipal landfill in Southern Ontario, Canada - Leachate well 162 metaG | ecosystem: Engineered > Solid waste > Landfill > Unclassified | place... | reverse complement strand
TTTTTATGCCCAAGGTGGTGGGGCTGAGCTGCGTCTGGCGGCGGCCTCGGTTGACCTGAACAGGCTGTCCCGCTCCGGCGATGATTCGCCGCAGGCGGTGGCTACTTTCAAGGCGTCACAGCAGCGCTTCAGCACCATTCAGGGTGCGTTCAACAAGGAGTGCGCTTCGGGCAAGGGGGGCAAACTCTGCCGTCTGGTGTCACCGCAGCCGGTTGAACTTATCGATGTGCAGGAAACGCTCCCGGGGAAAACCGTGCTCCGCTTTACGCCACTTGATGACAAACGCTGGCTGCTCTTTACGATTGGCGGCACGAAGGGGATTGTGGCGGAAATGGTTGATCGGGCAACGCTTGAGGCCAAACTGTACGCGCAACCTCAGCTGCTGGCTGCCTATGAAGAGCCGGAGCGCTTCAGCTCAGCTCCGGTGCTTGGCTGGGGCTTGAGCGCAACCCATCTGGTCCGGTCAGTAAGCCAGCGCAAGCCGTTCCGGCGGCAGGTCCTCGATCCAGCTGGGTGGTGGCCGGTCGCCGAACCGTTTACCAAGCTGGTATCACCCCGCTTGAATGACCGATTGACCGACACCCATACCCTGGTGCTGCCGGGTCGTGCCGGTCTGCTTGCTGAAGTTCCGTCACTGCCGGGGGGGAGCGGGTACGCCCTGCCGTTGTGGGAGGATGACAAGGGAGTGCGCCAGCCGTTCTCCGGACTCGCTACAGCGGAAAACCTCTCGCTGGTCATTGCCCCGCATGCCGGTGCCGCTCAGGCCTACAATCTGGGACAACTGGCCGCGCTGCAAGGGGTGCCGTCGCTGCTGCTGGCCACTTCCGGCACAGCGATTGATGCAGGTGCGGCAGCTTCTTCCGCTGGGTTTGCCAAGGCGTATGCCAGCCAGTCGCTCGGCGATGCCAGTAAGATGCTGAAGTCCGGCTGGCTGCTGATCGGCGACTGGGGTCCTGATGCGGCCGAGGCGGCCAAGCTGGGCAAGAGCCGCTTTATCGAATATGGCAAGAAAGGGGTGCTGGCCCACAACGCCGGAGAGTTCACGAAAGCGCTCTCCCTGTTTGAAAATGCCCTGGCCATTGTCGATGAAAACCCTCCGCTTGAAAAACAACGCACCCCGCTGCATCGCTATGCCCGTGAAAGTGCCTATTCCGCCGGGTTGACCGACCGGGCCATTGTGCATGCCGCTGCGCTGGTAAAGGGGCTGACCAAAGAAAAACCGTACTCCGCCGAACATGCAGATGCCCTTTTGCGGCTCGGGCTGTTGCAGGCGAATGCCGAGCGCTTTGCCGATGCCGCCATCTCCCTGAAGGAGGGTGTCGGCATCTTTGCAGATCTCGGCATGGCCAAGGAACAGGCGGCGGCGCTGGCGGACTTCGGCGTCGTGATGGAAAACTCGGTCAATTTCAGTGCTGCGAAAACATTCTTCGAGGAGTCGGCCGGCCTGCGCCGCACCTTGAAGGATGACGTGTCGCTGGCCGAGCAGTACCGCAATCTTGGCCGCATTTACGACCTGCGCCTCAATCAGTACGCCGTTGCCGAACAGTATTACGCCCAGGCGGGAGAAATCTACGCCAAGGCGGGCAATGCAGCGCTGGAAGCTGAAACGCTGCTGGAGCGGGGACGCTGCGAGCGTCTGCTCGGCAACTTTCCGGCTGCCGACAAGCTCTACAGCGATGCCCTGGCGAAAGTCGGTGCGAAGGATCTGCGCACGAAAATGAGGATCGTGCTGGAACAGGGCAATAATGCCTGGTACCAGGGGCGCTACCAGGAGGCGTTCGATCTGCGCGAACAGGTGGAAAAGAGCGCCCTGGCCGAGAAATGGCCGCTTGAACAGGTCATGGCCAAGAACACCGGCGGCCTGATCTGGTGGACGCTGGGGGACAACAAACGTGCCCTGCTGGAGTTGCGGGGAGCGCTGGAGCGGGCCGAAAAGCTGGCGGTCAGGCGTGACGAAGTGGCGACGTCGCTCAACAATATCGGCCTGGTGCTGCGTGAATCGGGCGAATATGCCAAGGCGCTGGAGACGCTCGACAAGGCGCTGGCCATCGATCGCAAGCTTGGCTCGCGCTGGGCAATGGCCTACGATCTGCGCAACCTTGGCCAGACCCGCCTGAAAATGGGGGATGCCGCCACCGCTCTGGTGCAGTTTCGCGAGGCAGCCGCCATGGCGGCGGATATCGGCGACAAGGTCAATCTGGCCAAGATATATCTCGCCCGTGGCGATGCCGAGACAGAGCTGAAACAGTCCGCCGCGGCCGAGGCGAGCTATCGAAAGGCGCTTGAAATCGCTGACGCGTTGCTGCTGCGCGAAGTCAGGTGGCGAGCCCTGTTCGGTCTGGCACGGCTGCAGAACAGGGCCGGAGATTCTGCCAAGGCCGTGGCGTCGTACAGCCAGGCGCTGGAAACGGTCGAATCGTTGCGGGCCGCGATCAGGCTCGATCAGCTGAAAGATGGTTTCCTGGCCGACAAGATGGATGTCTATTCCGGGCTGGTCTCTCTGCTGGTCGATCTCAAGCGGGGTGATGAAGCGTTTGCCGTCGCGGAACGTTCCCGTTCCCGCAACCTGATCGATATCCTCGGACGTCAGCGGTTGTCGCTGAAGGGGTCGGTTGATCAGGAACTGTATGACCGGCAAAACAGGCTGAAAGAGCAGATGCTTGAACAGGAAAACCTGTCGGTGCAGGCGGTAACTCCGAAGGAGCGGGCCCGCTATGCCCAGGCGCTGGAAAAACTGCGCGGGGATTATCAGGACCTGCTGATCGAGATCGAGCGCAAACGCCCGGAACTGCTCGCCCTGGTAAAGGTGAACCCGACCACGCTTGACGATGTCCGCACACTGCTTGAACCGGGAGTGGTCCTGCTTTCGTATTATCAGCTGCAGGATCGGCTGCTCTGCTGGAAGATCGACCGTGATAAGGCAACGCTGGTCATTCAGAACATATCGGCTAAGGAACTGGCCGCAAAGATAGCGTCGTATCGCCGGATGCTGCAAAATCTGGAGCCGTTGGATAAACAGTCGCGCGAGCTGTATGACCTTCTGGTGGCCGGGCCGCTGGCGGGAAGCGGGTCACTCCGGTCGGTCGGCATCATTCCGCACGGCAGCCTTCATTACCTGGCTTTTGCAACCCTGAATGACGGCCGGGATTACCTGGTTGACCGGCAGAAGCTGTTTTATCTTCCGGCGGCATCGGTCCTGAAATACACGCTGGCGCGGCGAAACCCGGAGAAAAGGCTTCATGTCCTGGCTGTCGGCAACCCCGACCTTGGCAATTCTTCGCTCGATCTCCCCTTTGCCGAGCGCGAGGCGGGCACCCTGCACTGGAATTATCCGGATGTGACGACCCTGACCCGAGAGCGGGCCACCGAAAGCTGGATTCGCGAGCATATCAGCGAATTCGGCGTGATCCACATCGCGTCGCACGGTGAGTTTGATCCGGTCAACCCGCTCTTCTCGGCGATCCGTCTGGTCAAGGACGGCAAACAAGACGGCAAGCTCCAGGCTGAGGAAATTTTCGGGCTCGATATCAAGGCGGACCTGGTCGTACTGAGCGCCTGCCAGACCGGACTGGGGGATATCCGGAGCGGAGACGATGTGGTCGGGATGAACCGTGCCTTTATTTTTGCCGGCACCCACTCGCTGATGTCGAGCCTCTGGCGGGTCAGCGACGTTTCGACCGCGATCATGATGAAGCAGTTTTACCGCAATTACATGACCTACGGCAAAGCCGAGAGCCTGACCCGCGCCATGCGGCATGTGAAAAACCGCTATCCGCACCCCGGTTATTGGGGGGCGTTCGTGCTGACCGGGGATTATCTGTAGACTTTAGCCTCACGATTACCTCATGATAACCCGGGTTACGATCGAAGTAATCATGGGGCTGAAGATAGTCTTGAATCAGGAAGCTGCCTGATATTCAGCTGGGATTGCGAAGTACAAATATTTACAAAGGAGTCAAACAATGAGAATGACACGTAGTCTGGCAGTACTGTTGGCCCTGCTGCTGTTTGCCGCAACGGCTTTTGCCGAAGAAAAACGCTGGGTGTCCAGTGAGGGGACGACTCTTAAATCAGAGGCGTCGGCTACGTCAGAAAACGTGGCCGATATAAAGGTCGGTACGGAAGTAACCGTAATCGAGTCGGGTGGTCGCTGGCTGAAAGTCAGAACCTCAGCCGGTAAAGAGGGGTGGGTGTATGCCGGACGGGTTTCCGATACTCCTCCGGCCGGCGAAGTGACCGGTGACGGAGGCCTGTTCGGCGCTACCTTGCAGCAGAGCCAGATCAATACTGCCAAGGCCGACAGTGCCCGCAGTATCCGTGGCCTTTCACCAGGGACGGCGCAGTACGCAAAAGATCGCGGCACTCCGGAAATGTACAAGAAATCCCTTGATATCGTCCTGGCGCGTAAAGTCAGTGCCAAGGAGTTGAAAGCATTTTTGAAAGAAGGACATATAGGCGAATATGCCCAGGTTCAGGGGGGTAAAAAATGAGAAATTTACTATTTTTCGTGGTGATTGCGCTCTCCGTTTCATCGTCGCCCGCTTCAGCCGGTTTCCTGGACAATCTTCTCAAGCCGGATTCGAAAGAGGGCCGGATATTATCCGGAGCAACCCAGGTTATATCCAGCTCGAAGGAGATCGATTACCAGACCGAGCGAACTATCGGCGAGAGTCTGGCGCTGGAAGGGTTGCAGCGTTTTGGCAATCCGGTGAAAAACGAGTCGCTGCAGCGCTATGTCAACCTGGTTGGAGCAGCGGTTGCCGCCAACAGCAAGCGTGCGACCATTCCGTATCAGTTTGCCGTGCTGGACAGCCCGGTACAGAATGCCTTTGCCGTTCCGGGTGGGGTTGTTTTCGTCAGTCGCGCCCTGGTTTCCATTCTGGATGATGAAGCTGAGCTTGCTGCCGTGCTGGCGCATGAAGTCGGCCACGTGTCGGCAAAGCATGCCTTGAAGAGTACGCAGCGCGCCCAGCTCTTTCAGGGCGTCGGAACGATAACCGCTGCAAGTGTCGGCGGCAAAAAAGGGAAACAATTTGCCTCGACCATAAACGACATGCAGGGAGTACTGTTTGATAAGGGTCTTGATAAGGAAATGGAGTTCGAAGCCGATCTGGCCGCAATGGAATCGACCTATCGCACCGGCTACGATCCATCGGCGATGATCAGGGTCCTGGAGAAGCTGCAGAAACTGGAGGCATCGAGCAAGGATAAGAAGGGGTCGTGGTTCTCAACACATCCGCCGCTTGCCGAACGTATTGCCCGGCTTAAGTCACAGCTGCATAAATACCCCGATTATGCAGCACAGGCGAGTGTGCGGGAGAGATTTGCCCAACACGCTATCGTGAATAAATAAATTGTGGTCCCGAGCAGGCTGGAGTGAGTCTCGATTGCCATTCCAAAATGATCAGGTATCGCCAGTTGAAGTGGCTGATTCCGTTCAATTATCATTTGACAAGCCATTTCTGAAACGTGTATACAGTATGCGATTTAGTACCCGCTTTGCTTTATACCACCGGAAGTATACCCCACGAAGGAGGAACAGTAGATGATTGAAGCGTATCTTGCACATGAAAAGGAGAGGGCGGCACAGGGAATTCCCGCACTCCCGCTTACTCCTGAACAGACCGCCGATCTGTGTAAATTGCTGGTCAAGCCACCAAAAGGGAAAGAAAAGTTCCTGCTTGCCTTGATCAAGGATCGTGTTTCTCCCGGCGTTGATCCATCCGCCAAAGTCAAGGCAGAGTTCCTGGCTGGTGTTGTTTCCGGCAAAGTGAAGTCTCCGCTCATTACTCCGGTTGACGCCATCAAGATGCTCGGCACCATGATCGGCGGCTACAACGTGGCTCCGCTGGTTTCCGCGCTGAAAGATAAAAAATTGGCTGACGAAGCCGCCTGCGCCCTGTCCGGCATCGTGCTGGTCTATGATGCGTTTGACGAAGTTGCCAAACTTGCCACCACCGGCAAAAACGCTGCCGCTGCCAAGGTTCTCAAATCCTGGGCCGATGCCGAGTGGTTCACCAACCGTAAAGGTGTGCCCGAGACAATCAAGGTCAAGGTGTACAAGGTTGACGGCGAAATCAATACCGACGACTTCTCCCCGGCAGGCGATGCCTGGAGCCGTCCCGACATCCCGCTGCATTCATTGGCCATGGGTAAAACCCGTTTCAAGGACGGCCTCGCCACTATCGCCAAGTTCCGTAAAGATGGTTTTCAGGTTGCCTTTGTCGGCGACGTTGTCGGCACCGGTTCTTCCCGTAAATCGGCCTGCAACTCGGTTCTGTGGGCTATCGGCGACGAGATCCCCTGTGTACCGAACAAGAAAACTGCCGGCGTGATCATCGGCGGCGTTATCGCTCCGATCTTCTTCAACACCGCCCAGGACTCCGGCGCTCTGCCGCTGAAAGCTGATGTGACCGGCATGAATACCGGCGACGTGATCGTGATCGACACCAAGAAAGGTGTGATCACCGACGAGAAGGGGAAGAAAGTTCTCTCCAAGCTCACCATCGCTCCTAACACCGTTCCTGACGAATTCCGCGCCGGTGGCCGAATTCCGCTGATCATCGGCCGTGCCGTAACCGACAAGGCCAGGAAGGTCCTCGGCCTCAAACCGACCACCGTGTTCACCTTGCCGGACAATCCAAAACCAAAAGCCAAGCAGGCGTTCTCGCTGGCTCAGAAAATGGTCGGTCAGGCCTGCGGCGTTGCCGGTATCATGCCGGGCACCGCCTGCGAGCCGAAGATGACTACGGTCGGTTCACAGGATACGACCGGTCCGATGACCGCCGACGAGTTGAAGGAACTGGCATGCCTCAAGTTCCAGGCTCCGATGTACATGCAGTCATTCTGCCACACCGCAGCCTATCCGAAACCTGCCGATGTCAAGATGCACAAAACCCTGCCAGGCTTCACCGCCGAGCGCGGCGGCGTTGCCCTTCGTCCGGGCGACGGTGTTATCCACTCCTGGCTGAACCGCCTGCTGCTTCCTGACACCGTCGGTACCGGTGGCGACTCACACACCCGTTTCCCGATCGGTATCTCCTTCCCGGCCGGTTCCGGTCTGGTTGCCTTTGCCGGCGCCATGGGCTTCATGCCGCTGGATATGCCTGAATCCGTTCTGGTCCGTTTCAAAGGCAAGCTGAACACCGGTATCACCCTGCGTGACGCCGTTAACGCCATTCCGTTCTGGGCCATCAAGCAGGGTCTGTTGACCGTACCGAAGAAAAACAAGGTCAATATCTTCAACGGCCGCATCCTGGAGATGGAAGGTCTTCCCGACCTGACCGTCGAGCAGGCATTTGAATTGACCGATGCCGCTGCTGAGCGTTCGGCTGCTGCCGGTTGCATCCAGCTGTCCGAGAAATCCGTTGCCACGTACCTGAAATCCAACGTGGCGCTGATGAAGAAGATGATTGCCGAAGGGTATTCGGATGCCAACACCCTCAAAAACCGCATCAAGGCCGTTGAAGCATGGCTGAAAAAACCGACCCTGCTGAAGGCAGACAAGGCAGCCGAGTACGCCGCCGTGATCGAAATCGATCTGGCTGATATCAAAGAGCCGATCCTGGCCTGCCCGAATGATCCCGATGATGTCAAGCTGCTCTCCAAGGTAGCCGGCACACAGATTCAGGACGTGTTCCTCGGTTCCTGCATGACCAACATCGGCCACTTCCGTGCTGCCGCTGAAATCTGGCGCGGCCAGAAGTTCAACCCGGAAGTCCGCACCTGGATCTGCCCGCCGACCCGCATGGATCAGACCCAGCTGAAAGACGAAGCATATTTTTCGGTCTACAGTGCCTTCGGCGCCCGCATCGAAATCGCCGGCTGCTCGCTCTGCATGGGTAACCAGGCTCGCGTACCCGATGGCGTCAACATGTTCTCCACCTCGACCCGTAACTTCGATGATCGCATCGGCAACGGCGCCAAGGTATATCTCGGTTCCGCCGAGCTGGGCGCGGTAACGGCCCTGCTGGGACGTCTGCCGAAACCGGCCGAATTCCTCAAGATCTACAAAGAGAAAATCGAGCCGAACAAGGATAAGATCTACAAGTACCTGCAGTTTGACGAGATGCCGGAATATAAGTAAGGTTTGTGATGAAAAGCTTGAGGCCGAGAGGCTGATGGCGTAATATGACCCCCGCCCGGACGTGTTCCGAGCGGGGGTTTTTGTTTGATAAGAATCTGTGACAGGAAGTGACCATGCCGGACAAATCAAGCCAGAAGGTTTCTATTAAAGGATCGGGCATAAGAACCGTGCTCTTTGTGGATGACGAAGCATCTAGTTTGCATGCAATCAAGCAATTGTTTTCGTATGACACCGTTATGCGGCTGCTGGTAGCATCAAGCGGAGAGGAGGCGCTGGAGGTCATCCGCAAGGAGGATGTGTGGCTTGTGGTCTCCGAAAATAGTTTGCCGGGTATATCCGGAATAGAACTTCTGGAACGGATTCGTCATATCTCGCCAGCAACAGGGCGCATCCTGATGACTGCCCATGCCGACCTCAGGACCGCAATTGACGCGATAAATATCAGCGAGGCGTTTCGTTTTATCACCAAACCCTGGGACAACATTGAACTGAAGTCCGTTGTTCGTGAAGCTCTTGAGCGCTCCGAAGTTGTCAGGGAACTGGCACATTGTGCGGAAGGGACCATCCTATCCATTGCGCAGACGATAGAGCTCAAGGACCCCTACACCCGAGGGCATTGCGATCGTGTGGCTGAATATGCATCCACTCTTGCCATGAAGGTTGGCCTGCCGGAAGAAAGCATTGCCTATGTCAAGTACGGCGGCTGGCTGCATGATTGCGGCAAGATTGGTGTGCCGAAGGCTGTGCTCAATTTTCCGGGAAGATTGGATGAACCCAGCATGAAGATTATTCACAGACATCCGCTCTGGGGGGCGGAAGTAGCTCGCCAGGCCGGTCTTCCTGCTGATGTTGTCAACATGATCCTGTACCACCATGAAAAATATGATGGCAGTGGCTATCCCTACGGACTTAAAGGGGAGGAGATAACCATCGAAGCCCGGATTGTGACTATTGCAGATGTGTTTGACTCCCTTCGGACGCGGCGCCCATACCGTGCGGCTTGCTCAAGTGACCAGGTCCGGGAAATAATGCGGGAGATGTCGGAAGCATTTTTTGACCCGCAGCTGATGGAACTGTTTCAGGCTATTGCAGAAGAGGTACTGGATGAAGATGCGCAACGCGCAGCAACGCATCATCGGGATTTGGTCGGGTAAGGCCTTGCCGCCTCGCGCTAATGGCTCAGTAGTCCAGTATTTTGCTCCACAAATACAAGTAACAACGAGGACAGCATGTACCCTGAATCGGATGATTTAAGCGAATATCTGGTTTCCGACGCAATTGTTGACTGGCAGACCCCGGCTGTCCGGCAAAAGGCCCTGGAACTTACTCAGTCATTGTCAGATGAAGTTTCCAAAGCCCGGTGTTTGTACGAATGGGTGAGAGACTCCATTCCCCACTCCAATGATGCCGGCCTCGACATTGTAACCTGCTCGGCGAGCGAAGTGCTTCATCACGGTACCGGGATCTGTTTTGCAAAAAGCCATCTTCTGGCCGCCTTGCTTCGGGCGGTCAATATCCCGGCCGGTTTCTGCTACCAGGTGTTACGACTGGATCCACCTGTCGATAATGAACCGGTTTTACACGGGTTTAATGGGATATACCTCGCAACCCTTGATAAATGGATCCGGGTCGATGCGCGGGGTAATACCAACGGGATCAACGCTCAGTTCAGCATCAAGAAAGAGCAGCTTGCCTTTGCCATGGACCCTTTGGCGGATGAGTTTATCTACGAAACGATTTTTGCTGCACCGGTGAGCAGTGTGGTCAACAGACTGAAAATGTACAAGACCAGAAGTGAACTGTGGCTGGATTTACCCCAGTCGCTGTAACAACACTGCTGATGCAAGGCCCCCCATTCATGCGCGATTTCATCAAGAGGCTCCTGTTTTCATGAACGATTTTATTTAAAAAGGCCGCTCCCCTTTAGGGACGGCCTTTTTGTGTTTAGAGAGTGCAGATTTGAACGAGAGCTGTGTTGACTGGTCAAATCTGCTTAAATGTTGTTTTTAATTCCTTTGATAAACTATTTATAATTGAAATTTCACTTTCCCTATCCTCGCTTTTTCTGTCTCCTGTCATCAATTCCCCGTACCTTTCATTCCATGCCCTGATAAGCACAATTATCTCCTCTGCTTTAGGAATATTCTGACATTCGTAAGCGCTGTCGGTGTCATCTTCAATAGGATACTTGCATTCTATATCGGAAAGAGCACTTTCTAATATGGATACAATTTCTTCAACACGCCGGTTAGAGGCGTGAGGCAATTCGTCAATTATGTTTTCAATTTTGCTGGTCATCATAATCTCCGTTTCGCTTCTTATTTCTGCCCGTTGCGGGTGCATACTCGAGACATGACCATGTTGCTCATGGCCGGCCATCATGTCTGCGAACATTAGGGGTCAAATGTCTCAATTTATGCGAACCAGCAAATAACGTCTGTTTGATGATCCCGCGTTTTTCTTTAAGATCCTTCCTTTCGTCGTCTTTCTCTATAAACATTTCGGCCCCGATGGCCAATTCCTCGATAATCTTGACTTCTTTTTCATCAATAATGGTTGCCATTTCGAACACCTCCTCTTCCTGTTTTTACATCTAAATTGTCGCATAATATGGCAAAGAAAACAATTGCAGCATTTTGGCCTGAAGAAGTCTGTTGGATCAGGTTGTATATGTGAAAATTTGATTTAGCCCAGGGACGTGAAAGTGCATGTCGCGCATTTTTTAACTGAAATCACTCCTTGTAACCATTCAGTAAAGGTTGGATAATGAAAAATAATGGTTCTTCACAGAGGAGGTGGCCATGAATAAGATATTTTTTGCGGCTCTATCGGCGGTTATGATCCTTGCAGTGGCAGGGTGCGGCGACGGCGGTTACCACAACCAACCGCAGTTAATTGTCACGACAATCCTCAGTGACCCGGTGTTTGACGGAGATATTAAAAAAGCTCCTGCAACGGGTACGTTTACCGTAACCCAGGGTAACACCCAGAGTGTGTTTGCCGGTATAGATCCGTCCAGTGGGGCGGAATATCGGGCGTTTCTGGATTTTCAACTGACAGGTTTGGGCGGAGTTCCCGGAAATGCGATCATTGATTCAGCGCTTCTCGACATAGTCATCAACGATATCATTCCACAGCCGCTGATTGGTACGATCCCATTGCGTATTGATCTCGTCTCCTTCCAGCCGCCTGACCTGATCGGGTCGGATTTTGATCGAACCCTTCAACCGGCACTGGCGAGTACAACGGTCAATCCGCCGATTTCCCAAGCGGATTTCGGCAGACACATAACGATCGATGTGACCCCTCTGATGATGGAGGCTCAGCGTTTAGGGCTGTTAGACTTCCAGATTCGCATAATGGAAGACTTGGGTCTTGTTTCACCTGGGGTGATTGAAATTAATGATACAACCGGGACAAACCGAAACAGACTCGCACCGATGTTGCAGGTTTCATATTTCTAGGTGCTTCGGGGGGCTTTACTGTCACGAAAAAATTGAAATAGAGCGTATCTATAATAACAAATAAACAGGAATTGGGGCGACAATGGGACTCTTTACCGGTACAGCGAAAAGCGGCGGTTCGACGGAAACCAAGAAATTTTACGCGGAGTATGGGCAGTTGCTGGTGGACGGCGAAATCATTGAGGTGGGGTTTGTCGTGTTCCGGGATACCTTTCTGTTCACCAACAAGAGATTGATTCTTGTCGAAATACAGGGCATATCTGGCAAGCAGCTGGAATATCTTTCAATACCATACAGTAAAATCATGAAATTCAGCGTACAGACCGGGGGGAGTTTCGATCTTAACGCGGAATTGAAACTGTGGATCGGTAGTGAGACGATTCCGCTTGAGAAAAGGTTCAATCAGGAGTTGAGTGTTTATGATGTACAGAAGATCCTTGCCAGCCATGTTTTGAAATAGCGGCTTGAAGCGTTGCATGGTCTAATTCGGGATATTCCTTATGGCTGAGTTTAGCCATACTTGATATTGCATGGTTCATTAGTCAGGTAACACTCGCAGAATAGAACGGCGTGAGTGGTGGGCTCAGGTTCAGGCTGCGCCATCGCAAGTTCGTTATAATATGACATCGGCTAGTGTGATACGTCGTTATTAAAATGAAAGATACCTTCAGCTTCCGTTCATGGATAAGTCAGTATGTTTTAGTTTGACTAAAATATATTTTGTACTACTATGGATTAATGTGTTACTCCGCTTTCGCCCTGATCGCTTTTTCCGGCATCATGCATGCCCTCTATAATCTCGTTATTAAACAGAGCCGCAACAAGACTGTTTTTATCTGGTGGCTATTTTTCTGCTCAACGGGTCTTTTTACCGTTGTCATGCCGTTTTTGCCGGGGTCGTTCCCCCGGCCGGATGTTGAAATCATGCTGCTGGCTGTAGCAGGCGCCTTTTGTTTCGTACTCTATCACCTTTTTACCGGTCGGGCCTATCAGTCCGGCGACCTTTCGCTGAGCTACCCGCTTACCCAGACCTCCATGATCTACGTTCCGCTATGGGGTGTCCTGTTACTGGGTGAGCATTTGAGCCAGCTTGGCCTGCTCGGCATCATGATCGTCCTTGCGGGGGGGTACCTCCTTCAAATGCGGCGCGTGACCATGCAGGAATTACTGCGTCCCTTCGGCAGCCTTGTCGAGCCATCTGTACAGGCAGCGCTTGCCGCCGGTTTCATCTATTCGCTCGGGGCGGTTGTCGACAAGATCGGCGTCACCTCCTATCCGCCGCTCTACTTCACCTATATTCTTGTTGTTTCCATGCTGGTCTTGATGACGCTCAACATCCTGCGCTCACACCATCGCTCCCAGATTATCTCCGAGTGGCATGACAGCCGTCGCTTGATTTTGACCGGCGGCCCGCTGATGATGGCTTCGTTCGTTACGTTCCGCTACGGTCTGGCCCTTTCTCCCATGAGCTACGCCGTGCCGGTACGCCAGTCAAGCATCGTCGCCGGAGTGATGATTGGCGCCATCATCCTCAATGAATCGTGCGGTCGCATTCGATTCGGCGCCTCATTACTGATTCTTGCGGGAATCTGCCTGATCCGTTTTGGCTAGGCGTCTCTCGTCATTGTACGTGCAAGTATGCCTGGAGAGGAGAGAGACAGGTGAGTGAAGTAAGAACCCCCGTTCGGGCTTGTCCGGACGGGGGTTCATTGTTATCTGTTATCGAAAATTTTGAGATGTGCTACGGAATGCCTACTGTTTCAGGTTCCTCAGACGCAGGATTTGATAAATCGAGAAGGTGTACGTCATGGGCCAGAAGGCGGTCATGACTACAAGGCTGAAAATTACGTTCTTGCGACGCAAAAACGAGGGGCTCAGCCAAAGAAAATGGGCCATGAAAATACAGGCGCCTACCCAATATGCATCATGGACATGCCATCCTGAGTGAGTCATGTTTTCAAGCAAGTGAGTCATGCAGAGCCTCCTCAAAATGAAAACCGAGAGTTAACTAACACATAGTGCGATCAATATCAAGAAGCCTGATAGTAAACTCTGCATCCCGGTCGTATACACAGCAAAAACAGCATTACGAGGTCTTGTTGGAGGTGGTCTTCTTCTTTTCGGCCGTGTTGGGAAGCGTTTCGCCTTTCTTATAGCTTGCTACCAACCGGTAGAGTTCGTCTTCCACGACCCCTTTCAACGGGCTATCCGGGTATTCCCGGACGAATTGGGACAGATAACGGCCTGCCTCCTGCAAGTTGCCGATCCGGTAATATGAGCGGGAAAGCCAGAACAGTGATACATCCCGGAGTGGGGTATCGGGAAACTTTTCAAGGACCTCATTCAGTTTGTTCTTTGAGGTGTTGAAATCCTTGCGCTGGTACGCATCAAAACCGGTGATGAAGATCTGGTAGTCTTCCGGTTGCTCCTCGCTGAAAGCGGGTGCGGCGAAACTCAGAGAGGAAACGGCCAGCAGTGCGATAAAACAGGTGAGGATGGAACGCTTTGCCATGGACTTCAGGGGAATGGTCAGATGAGATATCCGCATTTGTTTTGTCCTTTCTACCCCGAACAATAAAATACCGGGGCCCTTATCGAGAGTTCGATATTTCGGCGACCCGGCTGTCTCGGTGAGACCCTTTAGGCTTTCCGTCCCATCCTCACGGATGGTTTAGTA
>Ga0172380_10006080_pt1 | contig 14227 bp, 16 predicted proteins | sample Leawe162metaG_FD_119747 | JGI IMG/M metagenome (GOLD analysis project Ga0172380, IMG submission 119747) | Leachate microbial communities from a municipal landfill in Southern Ontario, Canada - Leachate well 162 metaG | ecosystem: Engineered > Solid waste > Landfill > Unclassified | place... | reverse complement strand
GGTCCGACGAGCATCCGCGAGACCATTTTATATTTGATTTGGAAAGAAAAAAACAGTGGAGTATACTGAATTTGTTGGAAGTGCTGCCGGGTTGGTATTCGAGCACCCTATCCTGAGGAGGACGGCATGAAGTTTCTCAAATTATTGGGCAATATTTATCTGGCGTTGGGATTGCTTGTACTGCTTGCGCTGTTTATTTATGACTGTGTGGCCAATGATAAGTTCCTTCTTCACTTCATTGGGATAGTTCTCGTAATTCCTGCAATTATATTTACCATGTGGAGGCTCAGCGAGGATATCGAGGGCTGCCTGAATCGAAATCAGAAGTTACTGAGCGAACTTTCACAATTCCGCGACAGTTTATGGGACAAGGCCAAGCAGTATCGCGCTGATATCAATGCTTATTTAGATTCGGTTAAATCCGCTTGGTAGTACTTGCTGTTTTGCGGCAGGTTCACCGTAAAATCAGGCAGTGCTTTCAGAATTAATTATATCTGTAATATACTTTCCATGTGGGCATCAAACCAACCACCTGGAAACAGGTCATACTTTACCTGGCCGTCCTTGCCGCGGCTTACTTGCTCTTTAATTTATTAAGCGGCAACAACACCCTTTTCAATTGCACGCAGCCCGCATCTCCCCTTGAGCAGGCAACCCCTGCTGCAACGGAAAGCCAGGTGGATATACCCTCCGGTACAGAAGTAATTGCCGTCGCTGACCTGCCTCCCGAAGGCAGGACTACGCTGGCGCTGATCAAGAGTGGGGGACCCTTCCCCTATTCCAAGGACGGCACGGTATTCAGCAACTACGAAGGGCTGTTGCCGTCCAAATCGGGCGGATATTACCACGAGTACACGGTTATCACGCCGGGCTCGCACGACCGGGGCGCACGACGCATAGTTGCAGGCAGCAGCGGGGAATATTACTATACGGGCGATCACTACAGGTCATTCAAGTTGATACAGGAGTGAGGTATGGAAGACTGGGCAGGTATATTCAACACATATTTGAACTCGGGAGTTTACCTGGCGGCGCCGGCTGCCGACGCCGCTATCCGCGATGCCGCGCTGTGCAGAGAGCTGGAGTTTATGGAGGTCGATTTAAAAGGTGTGAAAGATAAAAAGGGATTTCTGAAGAAAGCGGCGTCCGGGCTGGGCTTTCCCTCATATTTCGGTATGAACTGGGACGCGTTCAGCGATTGTCTGACGGACCTGTCATGGAGGCCGGCCGCCGGATACGTAGTGCTATTCAAGAACCACCAAATTTTCGCCGTAAAAAATCCGCCGGATGCGCATATGGCAGAGCGGATCTTCGATTCCACGGCGCAGTACTGGAAACAGAAGAAAACGCCTTTCTACGTAGTCCTTCATCAAAAAACACCCTGAGGGGGAGGCTGAATATATCGAACAAACAGATACAGAGGATGGCAGAGAAGTTCATCGCCGTATGATCATAGCCGATCTGTTAAAGAAGTCGTTAAAAGTTATCTCAATCTTCTAGGAGGCGGTCATTTAAGGCTGCTCAAATACATGCAGATGGCGCCGCAGGCGGCGACATTCAGGGACTCCGCCTTCGTACCGGCTATGGGTATTCTCACTCTATAATCGGCCTTCTTGAGCAGTGATTCTGACAGCCCAGCCGCCTCGTTGCCCAGCGCAAGCACCAGCCTGGCAGGCTCTTGCAGTAACGAAGGTACCTGCGTTCCCCTCAGATCGGCCGCCGCCAGGATATAGCCCATCTTCTTCAGATCGCCTACGAGGTCGAGATAGGCGACCGTTCTTCTGATCCAGAGAGACAGGGCGGTGCCCGCCGTAGATTGTATGCATTTGGGGGAGAAGGGATCGGCGCATTTCTCGGTCAGTATAATCCCTGAGTAATTGAAAGCGGCTGCAGTGCGGATAAGCGTACCCACGTTGCCGGGATCCTGTATATCTTCCAGCAGCAGGATCCTGGACCCGGCATCTGCAGGCGGCTTATCAGTATATGTGTCGGCCGGCAGCTGCACCACCGCTGCGATTCCCTGGGATACGACTGTGGAACTGATGGATTTCATCTGGGCGGGTGTCAGGCATCGCAGTGCGTAGCGGGCATAGCCGGAGGGCGGGTCACCCGTATACAATATCTCCAGTATACTGCCGGGACTGCTCTCGACCACCTGGTCGATGGCGCGCGGACCTTCCAGCAGAAAGGCGCCTGTTGCCAGCCGGCCTTTATGGGCGGAAAGCTCTTTGTACCACTTGAGCGGCTTCAGCGGTTGGCCCTCCAGTGTTTGAGAAATTCAATTGCCGCCGGCATCAGCGAAACAATGATTATGGCCAGTATAAAGATCGAGAAGTTCTCTCTAACGAAAGGCAGGTTGCCGAAGAAATATCCGCACAATATAAAAATCGTCACCCATAGCAGGCCGCCCGCTACGTTGTAGAAAAGGAACCTGGGGTAGTTCATATTGCCGACGCCCGCCACGAAAGGGGTAAAGGTTCTGAGGATCGGCGCAAACCTGGCCAGCACGATGGCCGCGCCGCCGTACTTTTCGAAAAAAGCGTGGGTGCGGTCGATATATTCCCTCCTGACATATTTGTAATCTCTGATGTAGACCTGTTCCCCGATTCGGTTGCCGATGTAGTAATTGAAGCTGTCACCCAGCGCGGCGGCCAGCCACATCAACAGGATCAATACCCATACATTCAGCGTGCCCAGCGCCGCAAATCCGCCCACAGCGAAAAGCAATGAGTCCCCGGGTAAAAAGGGAGTCACAACCAGGCCGGTTTCGCAGAATATGATAACAAACAGTATTCCGTAGACAAAGATACCATACTGCTGAATGAGGTCGCCAAGGTAGATGTCGATGTGAAGAACGATATCCGTCGCCCTGAACGCCCACTGCCAGGCGGCCGTATCTTTAAAAAAAACAGTAGCCACGACGATTGCTGCCAGCAGGATCAGGGCGACGATGATACAGACCAGCAGCAGCCTGTTGGACAACACCCCGTCACGTTTCCGAATATCAAAATCCTTTAGTCAACATTAATAAAAGGGGCCGCCTCTGAAATACCAGGGATAGTAATAATAGGGCGTTATATAGGAGTTGTATCCTTCCCGCAGCCCTTTATTGTACCCTGCTGTTTCTCCTTCCTGATAGCCCTGGTTCTTGCCCTTGGCATATCCTTCATCATACCCGGCCTTGTTACCCTTGTCATATCCCGCTTTATCACCGGCCTGGAATCCGAGGTCGTAGCCGATTTTTTCGCCGTTCTCGTAGCCCCGGGTGAAGCCGGCCTTGTCGCCGTCCACCTTCCCCCTATCGTAGCCTGCCTGGTATCCGCTGTTGTTGCCCCACAGGTACCCGCCGAGCAATGCAGCGGCCAAGATGATGACTATGGCTGCGATGATCAGACCGAGGACCCATCCACCGAGGGAAAGCGCAAATTTACCTGACATGGCGCACCTCCTTTTCTTCAAGGGCTGGCGAAACTGCTGAAGCTGCCATATTTTCCAGTCCCGTAGTTAGATTGTACAACCTTTGATATGGACTGTGAATTTCCAACGTGATACTCTAATGATAAGATAAATTAACCGTGGGGGTGCTGCATGTTCAAAGCTGGTAAAATCCTGCTTATCATCGCCGGTTTCCTGCTCATTGTGGATGCTGTCATGATGGTTCTCGGAGTTCCCAATCCCTTATTAGGCTGGCCGCTGCCATGCCCGGTGACTCTGACGTTGCTGGGGCTTGGTATACTGCTCACTGCTTTCGGCAGCAAGACCTGCTGTAAGTAAGACGGATACAAGCGAATAGACGTGGTAAGAAAAGGTAGGATAGCCATCCTGACGGGTGGTGGCGATTGCCCTGGAATAAACGCCGTGATCCGGGCGGTGGCCAAGAAGGCCATGCTCGAACTGGAGATGGAAGTGGTGGGGATATCAGATGGTTATGAGGGGCTGCTGCACAACCGGCATCGAATACTCCATTACGACGACGTATCCGGCATTATCAACCTGGGCGGCACCATACTGGGCACATCTAATAAAGCCAATCCCTACAGGTGCCCCGTTAAAAAAGAAGGCTCCCTGGAATTCAAGGATTTATCAAAGGCTGTTATCGATAATTTCGCCCGGCTGGAGGCTGAATGTCTGGTGTGTATCGGCGGCGATGGCACGCTAAACATAGCAAACAGGTTGTATAAAGACGGCCTGCCTGTGATCGGCATCCCCAAGACCATCGATAATGATATCAGGGGGACGGATATCACTTTCGGATTTGATTCAGCGGTGTACGTCGCCACGGAGGGGATGGACCGCGTGCGCACCACCGCCCAGTCGCATCACCGGGTGATGATCGTGGAGGTAATGGGGCGCAACGCCGGCTGGATCGCCCTGCATGCCGGTATCGCCAGCGGGGCGGATGTGATACTTATCCCGGAGATCCCCTACGACCTCGATATCATCACCGATAAAGTTGATGACAGAAACTGCAGGGGTAAGAGGTTTACCATTACCGTGATATCGGAGGGCGCCAGGCCGAAGGGTGGGGACAAGGTGGTTCAGAGGATCGTCAAGGAAAGCACTGACCCGGTCCGCCTTGGCGGCGTAGGCTTTGTGCTGGGATCTCAAATTGAAGCTAAAACGGGGATTGAGACGCGTACGGTTGTCCTGGGCCACCTGCAGCGGGGCGGCGTGCCCACTCCCTTCGACAGAGTGCTTGCCACAAGGCTGGGCACCAGGGCTGTGGACATGCTGATGGACCGCCTCTACGGTCATATGGTGGGGGTTAAAGGAAACGATCTGGTGGAGGTGCCTCTGGAGGAAGTCGCGCGCGGACAGAGGCGTGTGCCCGTCGGCAACGATTTAATTGTCTCGGCCAGGTCCGTGGGGACCTGTTTCGGAGATATCAGGGATATCAATCCGGAAGGCTGACGGGACCCGCGTTGTTCCATGTCACTTCTGGCCGGGGGATATCTTGTAATTATTGCAGCCGTTTGAGCGCACGTAGTACATGCATTTATCGGCGCAATTTATCAGAGTATCGATGTCCCTTCCATCATCGGGAAACACGGATGTGCCGACGCTGACGGTGACCAGTATTTTATGGCCGTTGACCAGGAAATGATGCCTGAAGGCGTCCACAATCTTGTGATTGACCTTGTCCACGCTGCGGATATCCTCTATCTCGGGTACCACAATGGCGAACTCGTCTCCGCCTACGCGCGCCACAGTATCGCTCTTGCGCAGCAGCCCGGTCATTCGTTCGGCTGCTGCCTTTAACAGATTGTCTCCCACCGCGTTGCCCATAGTCTCATTCACGGTATTGAACTTGTCGAGATCGAGAGACAATACGGCCACCTTCTTTTTGCTGCGCTGGGCATGTAATAGGGCTATTTGAGCGCGGTCGCGGAAGAGAGTCCTGTTGGGGAGTCCCGTCATGGTATCGTGCGTGGCCACCAGCCGTAATTCGCGCTCCAGCCGCTTTCGCTCTGTCGTATCACGGATATTGCAGTGGACGACGCGGTTGTCGTTGATCTGGCATACGGTGGATTCGATCTCCACATCCAGCCGGCGGCCGTTTCTCGTCTCTAAAGGGAAATCTTCATAGCGCAGATGGTCCTGTTGTTTGAGATGATGCGCCGCGGCCCTGCTTTTTTCGGTATCTATGAATGCCTCCATATCCCACAGGTTTTTCCCCAGCAGATCATCATGAGTGTATCCCAGCATTTTCAACAGATGGGGATTGGCGCGCTTGATGTTGCCCGTATCCGCATCGAGTATCACGATTCCATGCTGTGCACCCTCAAAGAGCTGTCGATATTGATGCTCGGAGTTCCTCAACTCCCGCTCAACAACTTTAAATTCGCTTTCCAGAGATTTAAGCTGTTTGACCTGCTTACGCAACTTCTCCAGTTCAGCGACGAGCTGCTTCTTGGTTTTGGCCTCTTCTTCCGGCATAGATACCTCCGTATATGCTTAAAAGTTGATCAGTTACGATATATAGCGGATATGTTCCCTCAGGGCGGTCTGCAATTTCAATTTAGTATTTATTAGGTTGTTTGTCAATGTTTATTGTATAATAGATCAATAGTTCAAGTTTAGGTTATCACAAGCTTATTATAATCCTTCCAGAATTATCACAAGCCTCGGATGGCCCGAACCCCGCTAAATATACTAAAGAGGTCATTCATTGAGTTTCGAGAATTTCAATCTTCATCCAAGCATCATGGATGGTGTACGGGCACAGGGTTACACCGAGCCCACACCCATTCAGTTGCAGGCCATACCCCCCATTATGCAGGGGCGTGATATCATAGGCCTGGCGCAGACAGGCACGGGTAAAACGGCAGCCTTCCTGTTGCCGGTGATGGACCGCCTGCTGAAACTGCCGCGCGGGCGCATCGGCGCCGCGGTCATTTCGCCCACCCGTGAGCTGGCCGAACAAACTTGCGAGGCCATAGATGCGCTGGGACAGTACACCGGTTTAAAGAGCATTTCTGTTTACGGCGGTGTAGGCATGGACCAGCAAATCCGCAGGCTGCGCAGCGGCGTCGATATCATCGTGGCCTGCCCCGGCCGCCTGCTCGACCACATCTGGAAGAGCACGATAGACCTGTCCTTTGTCGAGATGCTGGTCATCGACGAGGCCGATCGCATGTTCGATATGGGCTTTCTGCCCGATATCAGGAGCATACTAAGGTGCCTTATCAGGCCTCGGCAGACCATGCTTTTCTCCGCCACCATGCCGCCCGATATTCGCAGGCTGGTGCAGGAGGCTCTGCGCATTCCTGTCACTGTACAGATCGGGCATGCGGCGCCGGCTGATACCGTATCCCATAGTATCTATCCGGTGAAACAACACCTGAAGATAAAGCTGCTTACGGCGGTGCTGCGCAGCTTCGAGACAGACTCGGTGCTGGTCTTTACCCGCACCAAGCACCGAGCCGACCGCGTTGCCCTGCAATTGAAAAGGTCGGGCTTCAGGGCCACAGCCCTGCACGGTGACCTGGCTCAGAACAGACGTCAGGCGGCTCTGGACGATTTCCGCGACGGCTCGGTTAAGATACTGGTAGCCACGGATATCGCGGCCCGGGGCATAGACGTCCTGAGCATCTCGCATGTTATCAATGTAGACATGCCGGAGAGCGTGGATGCGTACACACACCGCATTGGCCGCACCGGCCGTATCGATCAGAAGGGCGATGCCCTGACATTTGTAACGGCCGCTGACGCCGCTCTGGTCAAAGATATTGAGAAGGTGCTCAAAACACCGCTGGAAAGGCGTAAGCTACAGGGGTTCGATTACGATGCCCCGGCTCCCGCGGTGTCCGAGGAAGGAAGTCAGCGCCGCCCCGGTTTCGGAGGGCACAGGACGCAACCGCAGCGGGCCGCGGGCGCACGCAGGCGTTAAACGGTTAACGTTTCTTGCGCCTGCCCATGATGCCGTAGAGCATGATATCCAGCACGGCCGAGTATATGTGTCCCACCGACGTGCCGTACGATAGCACCAGCGGGCTCTCGGCAACGTAGAGCGTCGCCTCTGAAAGTATCGTCTGCACCAGGTTCCAGTCTGTCTCAGAAGGAGTGATCAGCCCATCCCGCTTGGCCGCGTTAAAAACACGCCTGTATATCCCACGGATCGAGGCCAGACGAGCGATCTGGTACTCTGCGAATATCTCCGGATAAAGCTGTTTGAGCTCGATAATGCGTGTGGAGATGTCCCCTTTGGGCATTAAAGACACCGCCTCCTTGATCAGCGTGGCGGATTTCTCGGTATCGTAGTACCTGTGTTTATCCATGCTGGCCAGCGCCTCGTTAAGCACATTCACCATGTGCAGAATGCTGGCCCTTATCAGTTGCCTCTTATCTTTAAAGTAGCGGTACACGGTGGCCCGTGTCAGTCCGCAGCGCGCTGCAACATCCTCGATAGTAGTTTTTTTTATACCGTGAGCAAGGAGAACGTACAGGGCGGCGTCGACGATCTTCTCCTCGGTCTGGTTGTACTCAGACATGATATGATATTAACATACCCTGTAACATTTGACTACTGATTTATCAGGAGGTGACGGCTTTGAAAAAGACGTGTATAGATAACGATTTCCTGCTTAAAGCGGGCCCCTACTCGCATATAGTTGAAGCGGGCGGCTTCCTTTTCCTGACGGGCATCGATCCCATGGACCTGGAAAAGGGCCTGATCATCACAGATGATATTGGCAAGGCCACCGAAATCGTCCTGGAGAACATGAAACGGTCTCTGGAATCGGTAGGAAGCAGCCTGGCGAAGGTTGTGAAAGTGACCGTTTTTATGCGCGATATGGGCGATTTCGCCAAATTGAATGAGGTCTATGCCAGGTACTTTCCCGAGCAGCCGCCGGCGCGGACCTGCGTGGCCGTCAAAGAAGTGCCCGGCAATTTTCAGCTCAAGGTAGAGGCTATCGCTATCAAATAGCCTGGTCCTGTATCTGTCGGAAGACCCTTTTCGCTGCCTTAACCGTGGCATAGATGTCCCGCCGGCTGTGCGCCAGCGAGAGGAAGGCGGCTTCGAATTGAGAGGGTGGCCAGTAGATGCCCTGCTCCATCATACCTCTGAAGAAGCGGGCGAAGACGGCCGTGTCGCAGCTACGGGCGGAGGCATAATCGGAAATGACCTGCTCACTGAAAAACGCTGTGAGCAGGGACCCTTGGCGCGCTACTGACAGCGGCATGCAGCCATCGCAGGCTGCGGCAGCCAGGCCTTCCTGCAGGAGCTCTCCTTTCTCCTCGAGCTGGCTATAAACTGACGGATCACCCAGAATCTCGAGCGTCGTTATACCGGCGGTCATGGCCAACGGATTGCCGGAGAGTGTGCCTGCCTGGTAAACCTTTCCCGACGGCGCAACCATCTGCATGATGTCACGCCGTCCACCGTAGGCGCCCACCGGCAGGCCGCCGCCGATTATTTTCCCCAGGCAGGTGAGGTCAGGCCTTATCTGATAAAGCTGCTGTGCACCGCCGTAGGCCACCCTGAATCCGGTGATGACCTCGTCGAAGATGAGCAGCGCGCCGCACCTTCTGGCCAGACGCTGCAGGCCGCTGAGGAAGCTCCTGGCCGGATGTACCAGGCCCATATTGGCGGCTATGGGCTCAACGATAACGGCGGCGACGCTGTCAGGATACCTGGCCAACAGCCTGCGCACCGAGTCCAGATCGTTGTAGCCGGCCACCAGCGTATCCCGGGCTGTGGACGCTGTCACGCCGGGGGAATCCGGTATGCCGAGCGTGGCCATGCCCGAGCCGCCGCTGACCAGCAGGCTGTCGCAGTGCCCATGATAGCATCCGGCGAACTTGATGATCCTGTCCCTGCCGGTGAAAGCGCGGGCCAGGCGGATGGCGCTCATGGCCGCTTCGGTACCCGAGCTGACGAAACGCACCATCTCCATTGAGGGCAAGGCATTGCATATCATCGCAGCCAGCCGCGTCTCCAGTTCCGTGACAGCTCCGAAGCTCGTACCCTTGCCCGCTGCGTGTTTCAACGCTTCGACAATGCGCCGGTCTGCGTGCCCCAGTATCAGCGGACCCCATGAACAGACATAGTCGATATAGCTGTTGCCGTCTGCATCAAAAATCCGAGAGCCCTTACCTTTCACGATAAAGCGCGGGACGTCCCCCACAGCCCCGAAGGCCCTGACCGGGCTGTCCACGCCTCCCGGCAGATAGCGCCGGGCACGTTTGAACAGACGCTCGGAATTCTTGATTGTTTTCATCGCATTAAGCCTGCCCGGCAAGCCATGCGGCGGCTTCCCTGGCGTGGTAGCTGATAATGATATCCGCCCCGGCCCTTTTGATGGAACCGAGTATCTCCAGGGTGACCCTTTTCCCATCGATCCAGCCGCGCGATGCGGCGGCTTTGACCATGGCATATTCGCCGCTCACGTTATATGCAGCCAGCGGGCAATTGAAACTGTCCCGCGCCCGGCGGATAACGTCCAGGTACGCCAGCGCCGGTTTGACCATGACGATATCGGCGCCCTCGTTGATGTCCTCTTCGATCTCTCTGAGCGCCTCGCGCACGTTGGGAGGGTCCATCTGATATGACTTGCGGTCGCCGAACTGGGGAGCCGAGCCGGCCGCCTCCCGGAAAGGCCCGTAAAAGGCAGAGGCGTATTTAGCTGCGTATGACAGTATCGGTATATGGCTGAAGCCGTTGCCATCCAGCGCTTTTCTAATAGGCATCACCCGCCCGTCCATCATGTCTGACGGCGCAACCATGTCCGCGCCGGATGAGGCATGGGAGAGGGCCATGTCGGCCAGAAGAGGCAGCGTTTTGTCGTTATCGACATCGCCTTTGACGATCACCCCGCAGTGGCCGTGGTCGGTGTACTCACACAGGCAGACATCGGTGATCACTATCATCTGCGGAGCGGTTCTCTTTATAGCCCGCACGGCCTGCTGGACAACACCCTCGGGATCGAGGGCGGCCGAGCCTCTCTCGTCCTTCTTGTTCACCACACCGAAGAGCAGCACGGCGGGCACTTTAAGCCGAACCAGTTCATCGATCTCGGCGGCAAGCTTATCCACGGAGAAATGGAAGATGCCGGGCATGGCATCAATCTCGCTCTTTATGCCCTTGCCTTCCACGATAAAAAGGGGGAAGACAAAGTCGCCGCAATCCAGCTGGGTTTCCCTCACCAGCGATCTTAGCGCGGGGCTTTTTCTCAGTCGGCGCATACGTAATTCCGGAAATACTGGCATTCAGGCCTCCTTGTGGAAGTATTCCTCCACAGCTTCGATCAATCCCGCCATAGTCTGCTCTTTAGCGAGTATATGCGCTTTCAGCCCCGCTTTTACGGCTGTCGCCGCAGTCTTGGGGCCGATGCAGGCTATTTTAGCTTTGATCTGTTTGATCTCTTCAGCGCTCAACCCTGCCAGCAGGTTGGTCACGGTCGATGAGCTGGTAAACGTGATTACGTCCAGCTTGCCGGGCAACAGCAGGTCCTTCAGCCTTGATAGATTTCCTCGTGGCCTGACGGTATGGTAGACTGCGACCTCGTCTACCCGCGCACCAAGCTTTCTCAGACCCTCCGTGATCTCATCGTCGGCTATGTCGGCGCGGGGCAGCAGGAAGCGTTTTCCCTTGATATCCGCGTTACGCAGGTCTTTGAGGAAACCCTTGCCGGTGTGGACTGCCGGTATGTAGTCCGCCGTGATCCCGTATGTATTAAGCGCTCTCGCCGTCATAGTGCCGATGGAGCCTATCCTGAGGCCGGCCAGGGCACGGGTATCCTTCTGCATCTCACTCATGCGATGGAAAAATGCATGGACACCGTTGGCGCTGGTGAATGCCAGCCAGTCGTATTCGTTCAAATGCGAGATGCATTTGTCCAGTTGCTGCTTTGCTCGGATGGGACGTATCTCGATAGAGGAGAAACGCACGGGCTGTGCGCCGCGCCGGAGGAGCAGCTTCTCTAGGCCTCCGGCCTGGCTGCCCGCGCGCGTGACCAGCACACGTTTGCCGAAAAGGGGGAAGACCTCGAACCAGCGAAGGTCCCGGCGCACCTCCACCACGCGGCCGATGACGATAACGGCCGGGGCTGTCATACCGGACGCTGCCGCTTTTTGAGCGATATTTTTCAATGTGCCTGTGATCGTGAATTGTGTCGGCAATGTGCCGTCTCTGATGACCGCCACCGGGGTGCCCGCTTTCATTCCGTGTTTTAAAAGAAGTCTCGTGATGGAGCGCAGGTTTTGCATGCCCATCAGGATGACCAGTGTGCTGCCGGACCTGGCCAGCATATCCCAGCGGATATGGGAACCTCGCTTGGTGGGGTCCTCATGGCCCGTGAGTATGGTCAATGAGGATGAAAGCCCTCGCTGCGTAACCGGGATTCCGGCATAGGCCGGCACAGCCACGGCAGAGGTGATGCCGGGCACGACTTCGTAGGGGATACCTGCGTCCCTCAATGAGACGGCCTCTTCGCCTCCCCTGCCCAGGATGTAAGGGTCGCCGCCCTTGAGACGCACCACCGTCTTTCCGTGGCGGGCCAGGCTGATCAGGAGCTGATTGATCTCATCCTGCTCGACATGGTGGCTCCCGCCTATCTTGCCGACATAAATTTTTTCGGCTGCTGCCGGCGCATGATCGAGGATAAAGTTGCTGATCAGGTGATCATGGACGACCACGTCCGCCGCGGTAAGGCACTCAACGCCCTTGAGGGTGAACAGGCCGGGATCGCCCGGGCCTGCGCCGACCAGATAGACCTTCCCTTTCTTCAGCGGCATCTCGCATCCTTTATCAGGCTGGCGGCGCCCGCCTTCAGCATCCTGAGCGCAAGCTTTTCGCCGGCTTCCTGCGGCGTATCTGCCAGACCCCGATATGAGTCTTTCATTATTATTTCCCCTTCCCTGTCCGACACCATAGCCTGAATCTCCAAAATATCAGCATGTGCCGAGGCCAGGGCTGCTATGGGCGCGCGACAGCCTCCCTCCACCGCATGCAGGAATGCCCGTTCCGCGGTTATGGCTTGCCACGTGGGCACATGGTTGATCGTTCCGAGGATCTCCTCTACTCTGCCGTCGCCCTCCCTGGCTTCTACAGCCAGTGCGCCCTGACCCACAGCAGGCAGAAAGAATTCCAGGGGAAGGTACCCGGTTATTTTATCACTCCAGCCGAGCCTGAGCAGCGCTGCTGCGGCGACTATTATACCCTCCAGTTGTCCGGAGCTCACACGGCGCAGTCGGCTGTCCACGTTGCCGCGGATACTGCAGACCTCCAGGTCCGGACGGAGGTGTTTGAGTTGCACCGCGCGGCGCAGGCTTCCGGTACCTATCTTCGAGCCGGAATTCAGATCAGCCAGCGGGGAACAGGCGACCAGCGCGTCGCGAGGGTCCAGTCGCTCCGTCACAGCGGCCAGGTGCAGTTGCTGCGGCAGAACGGTCGGCAGATCCTTGAGGCTGTGCACTGCAATATCTATGCTGCGGTTCAACAGGGCTTCCTCCAGCGCCTTGACGAAGATGCCTGTGTCGCCGGCCAGGTCGATGCTCACGCTACGGTTGCGGTCGCCCTCCGTTACGATCTTGATTATCTCGATATCGAGCCCGGGCCGGGCCTGCCTGAGGTCGCGCGCCACCGACTCCGCCTGGATCATGGCCAGTCTGCTTCCCCGGGAGCCGATTACAATCTTATTATTCACAGGTCCTTTCCATCGTTCAGTCCAAAAAGACGGTTGATTATATCTATCCGTTCCGCGCTCCCGCCTTCTTTGAGATACATTATGGGGTCCCTCAATATCTTGTCCACGATCGACCTGGTGAGCAGGTCGACGTGCAGTTTCTCTTCCTCCGTCAGAGACGCCATTTTTTTCATGAAATTATGGTATTGTGCCGCACGGATCTTCTCGGCCCTGCCCATCAGGGACTTTATAACCGGTCGGGTGCTGTATGCCTGCCACCATTTCATGAGTATTTCCATTTCTTCGGCTATGATCCCCTTGACGGCTGCCACCTCCGATTCCCTCTCCTGGCGATGGTTGTCCGCCAGCTCGGTAAGGTCGGCTATATTGTGGAGATGCACGTTGTCGATGCTGCCGACATCCGGCTCGACGTTGCGCGGCAGTGCGATATCTATGATGATCAGGGGTAGTTGCGGCCTTTCGCTCATAACGTCGCTCACCTGCCTGTGACGAAGCACCGGGTGGGGCGATGCCGCGCAGGCGATAACGATGTCGGCGCTACGCATCTCCACCGCCAGCTTACCCGGGCCGACAGGACGTCCGCCGCAAGTGCCTGTTATCCGTACTGCGCGCTCCAGCGTTCTGCTGACGACCGCAATATCCGCGGCCCCCCTGCTGCTGGCCACCCTCAGGGCCAGCCTGCCTGCTTCGCCCGCCCCTATGATAACGATCTTACATCTGCCGATATCATCCACGATATCCAGGGCTTTGTTGACCGCTATTGAACTGATGGACAGCGGATTTCGGCTGATGCACGTCTCGTTGCGGGCTCGCCTGCCGGTGCTTATAGCGCTCTCGAAGATATGCCGCAGGGGCAGGTTAATCGTGCCCGATTTCTCTGCCTCTATCAGCGCCTGCCCAACCTGGCCCAGCACCTCGTATTCGCCGATAACCATTGAATCCAGGCCGCAGGACACGTTGAGAAGGTGTTCCAGCGCGACCCGGTCGCTCATAACGTAGAGATAGGGGGCAGTGCTCTCCGTCAGGCCCATGCTTTTGCCCAGGAAATCGACGCAGGCCTGCTCAAGGTCTCCAACTTG